>QFCE01001466.1_pt1 | contig 305798 bp, 289 predicted proteins | sample 5346091 | NCBI WGS metagenome assembly QFCE01 (sample SAMN09062252, study PRJNA434731) | Human gut metagenome, whole genome shotgun sequencing project. | isolation source: stool timepoint A chromium assembly | host: Homo sapiens | collected 2015 | reverse complement strand
GTTTTGAAGAGCAGCCAATTAGTGACAGAACCCTCAGCAGGTTTAGAGCAAGAGGAAACAGAGCATGATGTTGATCTTATTCATGAATGTGTTGTAAAAATGGCAAAAGAAATATCTGATTTTATGGATATCACTCCGGATAAACAACGTATGGACAGTTTAATGGTTGCTGCAAATATCAGAAACCTCTCATTGCTTGAATTGTTTTATACTTGTGTTGCTAATCTTTGCAAAATAATGGATGAGCGTGGAACAAAAATTCCGGATGAACAATATCATTATATTAAAAAAGATGATTATAATAAATGCATTTATCACAAGCGGGATATGGATGCAACTGAGAGAAACGTTGTTGTGATGAAAGATGCAGATATCTTGATAAAGATTTGTGATTCAACCGGTGATTTTGATGATACAAGTGAATATCAGCTTCTTATTCGCCTATTAAAGGAACGCACAATCATTGATGATGGTGGCTCAAGGCGGCTTCGACAAAAAAGAGGAAGTTGAAAATCCTTCAGAAGTATTGCTTAATCCTTCTGATCCAGAAGCCACTTTCCGCTATAAAGCAGGTGGCAGACATCTTGGATACGTTGGAAACGTAGTTGAAGCTGTCGGAGAAAAAAGCAGTCTGGTCATTGTCTACGATTACCAGCAAAATACCTACGCAGATAATCAGTTTATGAAAGATTATCTTAATGAGAAAAAAGATTTTTCTGATGGTTCTTTTATTGTTGCCGATGGGGCATACAGCGGAGAAGAGAACTCACGTTTAGCATCTGAACATAATCTAAAACTTGTTACAACCAATTTCACAGGACGCAAACCAGATGAAATATATGCTGATTTTGTTTTTACTGATGATGGAAAATATCTCATCAAATGTAAGAATAATCGTGTACCTGAAGACTGTATCTATGATCCAGGCAATGAGCGTTCCGTTGCGTATTTTCGGATAAGTGACTGCGAAGGATGTCCTTACAAAGAACGGTGTCAGTCGCGTTTTCTAAAAACACGAGTCCGAAAGGAAGTATCTTGGAAATCCGTTGGTCGTGCAAAACAATTACAGTACATGCAGACGGAAGAATTTTCTGAATATGCAAAATTTAGAAATGGAGTAGAAGCAATTCCCTCTCTTCTTCGTCGAAGATATCATGTGGACAAGATACCTGTGCATGGCAAAAAACGTACCCGGTTATTCTTCGGATTTAAAATAGCAGCATTAGATTTTCAAAAGCTATTAGATTATAAAAAAGCATTATATTTTCCAAAAAGCTGGTCGATAGAATCCAGGAGGCCTGCAAGATGGTAATTGATGCTTCCGCGCCATACAAAAGTATAACGGTTCGCATTTGCCTCTATCTTTGTACCGTCAATAAAAAGTTCTTTTAATGTGACCAGCCCTTCTTTCTGCAGCCGCCGCATAAACTGGTAATTCAGGTCATCCAGGACATCAGATGTCAACTTCCTGTTTTTAAAGTCATAAAAAGCATCACATTTCGGTTTTTTTCCGCGCGTCAGCCAGATAAAAGCAAGGTCTCTTTCACACAGATCAACAATACGGTCAACAGAACGTGTTCCCCGCATATTTGCATAGGTAACTACAGCATACATCATGATTGGATTGTACCCGGTTCTTCCCTTATCTGAACAATTGGCTAACAAGCCAGAAAAATCTAATTCCTCCATCACTTTTTTCAGGGTATAGACTGGATCGTCGTCAGGTAAACTCAATTCGAAGAAACTAAAGTTAATTTTCTGTTGCCCTAATTCAAAAAAATCATTATAATAATTATTGGTTAGCATAGTTACATTATAACATGTAACGGAGAGAAAGATGGTTGTCATTAGCCATCTTTTTTCTTTTTTCAGATAAATTCAGAGAGGGTATGACTCGTTGTGAGCCATACCCTCTCTGTTTTGGAACTATCTATTTCCCGACAGACAATCATGAGAAAATCTCACCACAATAAATGAAAACTGGATACTAGCTATACGTTATGTAGTGGTATACTTAAGGTGCCGAATAAGATCGGAAGGGGATTGGTGCTTACAAGCCCGTCCGACAGACTGATTTTCAGCTCCTTAGGTGTACCACTTTTTGTTTCCATCGGGTTTTGATGAGGACGCAGGACAGCCAACAATTAAGCAAGGAGCTGCATCGGCTTATGCGAAGGAGGTTTGCTTTATGGAAGTATTGTATAAGCGGTGTTGTGGGATTGACATTCATAAAAATATGATGGTAGCCTGTATTTTTACGAGTGTCAGAAAAAAAGAAATCCGTCAGTTTTCAACAATGACGGAAGATATTCTCCAATTAGTTTCGTGGCTGAAAGAAACAGATTGTGAGATGGCTGCCATGGAAAGTACGGGCTCTTATTGGAAACCTGTATATAATATATTTGAAGAAGAACAGATACCGATCATGGTTGTGAATGCGCAGCATATCAAAGGAGTTCCCGGACGTAAGACGGATGTAAAAGATGCAGAGTGGATTGCCGATCTGGTACGCCATGGATTAGTAAAAGCAAGTTACATACCAAATAGGGATATTATATGGTTCCACATTACACCGATGGTATCAGATCTGTTGATTGGTTTGTGAAATCTTATTGCTGTCTGGTCTTACGGATCTTGCTGATGGATATATCGCAAATAATTTTTGCATGGCTGGATAAAGACAATCGGGTTGCTCCGCTAACGGATGAACAATTAAATCCGGTATGGAAAATACTAAGTTACGAAACTGGGAAATATGATTCAGTGCAGAAACATTTCCGGGTATTTGAAGCGTAGAAGGCTTGAGTCATCCGTTGTAAAAGCAAGAAAAAATAATACATTTGCGGTCAATTTGTTATCGACAGTTGACCGCAAGCACGGTATAATAGACATAGATCTAATAAGAAAACCAAATAATCATTACTGTAAAATGTCAGGTAATGGTAGTCATCATTTATAATTGGAAGGAACAGGTTGGCTTTACCCTAATGGTGGAAAATCCACCATTTTTCCACCCAAACTGTAATTTCTCAGATGAAAACAGGTTTTCTTATCTTTTCTGAAATTGACAGAAAAAGCAGTAAAATCAAGGCTTTGAATGACTTTGATTGACATAGAATGCAAGCTGTTTTCTGTACCAGGATGAACTCCTAAGACTCTATTGTAGGTTCGATTCCTATAGGGAACGCTCTATTTTAAGCGGTAATGAGAGAAAAATCATTGCCGTTTTTTTATTGTTTTTCTGCTAACAGCAAATCGAAAAATGAGCATTTCTGCTAACAGAAAATACAAATTGCTAACAGGAATGAAGCGGACTCTTTCCGGTCTTCTTTTGGGACCACGGCAAGTGCTTCATCAAAGCGTCTGCGGGTATGAACCCAACAGCCGGCAAGTTCCGCCTTTTTGTCCTGGTGGCATAGCTGCTCCCGATCGTTTATAAGTCATGAAAAATCCCTTTGGCAAGAAAAATATAGACATGAGAAAACAGAAAATGCTATAATTAAAAAGTAATCTGCGATGCAAAAAAGCTACAGGGGCTGTAAAATGGTATCCGATTGCAAGAAATGATGATGGACACGGTCTGTAGGACGGTGTTTTTTTATGCGATAAGAATGGGGACGGAAAATACATGAAAAAAATAAAACGTTACCTAGCGGCACTGGTGTCTGGTATACTTGCAGCGGCAGCTGTTTTATCCGGATGTGGGCAGGTACCTAAAGAGGTATCCAAAAAAGATGATCACCTTACCGTCTATCTTTGGGAAAACCGTTTGATGAAAAATATTGTACCATATATCCGTGAGCAGTTTCCGGATCAGGACATTGAATTTATTACCGGAAACAATGATACGGATTTATACAGCTATTTTGAAGAACATGGGGAACTGCCGGATATCATAACTGTGCGCCGGTTTTCGGGAACAGATGCACAGGATCTGCAACCCTGTCTGATGGATTTTGCTTCCTATGATGTTGTTTCCCGATATTACTCTTATGCATTGCAATATTATAAAAATTCCAAAGATGAGATCCAGTGGCTGCCGATCTGTGGGATCCCGCAGACAATCATTGCCAACAAGACGCTGTTTGAGCAGTATGGGATCAAGATTCCGGAAAATTATGCGGAATATGTACAGGCCTGTCGGCAGTTTTATGAGCATGGGATAAAACCGTATGCACTGGACCTCGCAGAAGACTGGTCTGATAATGAGGTCATCCAGGCAGGCGCAATAGGGGAGTTCACAAGTCTGGATGGGATTGCATGGAGAAGTTTGGCGGAAAGCTCATCGGAAGGTATCATGTTTGATGATACATTGTGGAAACGTATTTTTTCGGAAACCGGTATGTTTCTTAAGGACTCGTATTTTAGCGAAGAAGATATCCATGTTGATGTCGATACAGCAATGCAGCTGTTTGTGGAGGGAAAAGCAGCAATGTTTCATGGATATCCGGCGCTTATGCAGGAACTGCAGGAACAGATGGATGCGGAACTGATCCGTATTCCTTATTTCTCGCAGACCTCAGAAGAATCCTTTATATATATGATGCCGTCCTTAAATATTGCATTCAACAAAGAGCTGGAAAAAGATCCGGAGAAACTGGACATTGCATGGGATGTGCTGGATTGCATGATTTCAGAGCAGGGTCAAAAGCTGATCGCAGATGGAACCGGCGTGATTTCATTTAATACAGATGTGCCAACAATGATGGAAAATGTGCCGGGTCTGGAAGACGAAATCAGAAAGAATTCTGTATATATCCGATATTCTGCCCAAAAATTCTTTGCAGCCAGCCGGGAAGTTGTTCACGGATTGCTGTCAGGGGAAATGGATGAAACACAGGCTAATGATGTCTTTCGGGATGTGATGAACGGTAAGGACACAGAGGCATCCCCTAGGGTAAATTTTGACCGGGAGTATTCCATTTCACTGAACGATAACAATGGCCGTGATGCAGCATCGTCTATTCTGACCACAGTCAGAAAGGAAAATAATGCCCAGCTGGCTCTGGCACCATACTATTATTTCACTTCTTCTATTTATAAAGGGGAATGCACCGACAGTCGGATTTCGCTAATGACGGCAAAGAGTTCAGATACAGCATTATATCTTGGAAATCTAAACGGCAAACAGATTTTTGAACTTGTTGAGAATGCTCTTGCGCATTCTGAAGATGGTTTTTCTGTAACCAGTAAATATGAGTTACCGGTCATATCCGGTATGAAAATGATTATCAAACAGGAAGATAACGGATTCTCATTAAAGGACATAACTGCAAATGGGAAGAAAATAGAAAAAGAAAAAGCGTATTCCATCGTTCTTACAGATACGGCTGTGGCAGTTCTGAAAAAACGATACCCGGAGTGTGAGATTGAGCAGTTTGAGGATACAACGTTATCAAGCGCATGGATGACATCCATGTCAAAAGGACGGCAGCCGTCAGTACCGGAAGATTATATAGAGGTTGAAAAATAAAAGTGCAGATAGGACAAGAGGTAAAAAAAAGAAAGAAAATAATCGTACCGTTGTTTGTAATGATCCTGGTTCTTTTGGGTATGGTTTTTGTAAGGTTTCTTATGAACAAGATGACCCGGTACATCGATGAAAACGGAAAAAACAGCATGGGAGCTGTTGTTGAACAGATACAGCAGACCTATGATCTTCAGGTGAATGGATACTACAGTCAGCTGCGCCTGGTTGAAGACTATTTGCTTCAGGAGAAGAATGTGTTGCTGGAAACAGATATAAACAAAGCTTTCTTTGCGGCATGGGAAAAAGAATCGGAAAGTACGCTGATATTTCTTCAGGAAAATGGGAAGGTGCTCACTGCCGATGGAAAGAAAATGCGGTTTGATATTCCGGGTAAGCTTCTGTTGGATTTAAGAAAGGGATATAACATTGCAAAACTGGTTGACTGGAACCATGAAGAAGTGCAAAATGGCGGCTTTTTGGTTGCGATTCCGTGTCCGGAATACTATATTAATGGGGAGGTTTATACGGCAGTCGGAACCGTGTATGCGCATTCGAAACTGGATTCTATGTTAAAACTGAAAGGATATAATGGAAGTGCTTATCTGTTCATGTTAGACAGCGAAGGGAATGTTACTTACACCAACCAGAGTGAAGATGTATATTTTCGAAATTATTCTTTATTGAAGCATTTGCTTAAAGATCAAGCTGTCACAGAAAATGAGACCGCATCGCTCCAAAAAAAGCTTGATAACAGAGAACAGGGAGTAATGCTTCTTGGTGGAGATGAGCCCTATTATCTGGGTTACTGCCCGATAGAAAGCAATAACGCCATGTTGATCTGTATTGTGGAAAAGGGTGTTGTTGATAATGTACTGAGAGAGTATCAGAAAATGGTGTTGGCTATAACCATACTCATGGTAAGCTTTATACTTCTGCTTTTTGCCGGTTTATCCCTCAGTATTGTCAAGCTTAGTATTGCAGATCAAAAAGCAACATATGAAAAAAGAAATAATGAACTTCAGATACAGGCAATGAAGGAAATGGACGCAGCAAATAAAAATCTGGAAGAGGCAAAGAATATTGCAACGGAAGCGCTAAAGACAGCTGAAAACGCAAATAGAGCGAAAACAGATTTTCTTGCGAATATGTCACATGATATCCGCACACCGATGAATGCGATCATTGGGATCACGTCTTTGCTCAGACATGATGCAGGGGATAAAGCCAAAGTAACAGAGTATGCAGATAAAATAGATATTTCATCACAGCATCTGTTGGGAATCATCAATGATGTTTTGGATATGAGCAAGATTGAAGCAGGAAAAATGGTTTTCAAGTATGCGGATTTTTCCATTGTGGATTTTATGCAGGAGCTCAATACGATATTTCATGCACAAGCAGATGAGAAGCGCCAGATGCTGGTAATGAAACATGAAAACATCCTGCATGAGTGGATAAACAGTGATCATGTACATCTGATGCAGATTTTCAGTAATCTGCTGTCCAATGCAGTGAAATATACGCAGGATGGCGGAACTATCCAGTTCCAGGTGGAAGAATGTGAAGCAAATTCTTCTGTATATGCAAAGTATCGCTTTTCAGTCAGTGATAATGGCATGGGAATTTCAGAAGATTTCAAAGATGTAATTTTTGATGCTTTTACCCGTGAGGAAAGTTCTGTTACAAATAAGATACAGGGAACAGGCCTTGGAATGGCGATCACCAGAAATCTGGTCAAAGCAATGGGCGGCACTATTGCTGTGGAAAGTGAAATGGGACAGGGAAGCTGTTTTGAGGTTTATATGGATTTTAAAATTGCAAAAAAACAATCGGTTTCTTTGGTATCACAGGCAGAAAAAGATGAGCCGGATGACGATATCCTGAAAGAGATGCGGTTCTTGTGCGCAGAGGACAATGCACTAAATGCAGAAATCCTGACAGAATTGTTAAAGATGGAGTGTGCAACGTGTTCGGTCTTTGAAAATGGTGAAAAGGTTCTGGAGGCGTTTGAACAATCTGTGCCGGGAGATTATGACATGATCCTGATGGATGTGCAGATGCCGGTTATGAACGGCTATGAGGCAGCGAAGGCAATCCGCAGGAGCGCACACGAATTAGCCGGGACGATCCCTATCATCGCCATGACTGCCAATGCTTTCTCAGAGGACATTCAGCATTCCCTGGCAGCCGGTATGAATGCACATATTTCCAAACCGATTGAGATGCGGGTGTTGAAAAAGACGATAAGAAACGTAAAATTTGGTGGGGGGGGGCAAAACGCAAGTCCCTGAACAGAGAACGCAAAACAGATAAAAAAGGAAAGTCCTGCTCATATTGAACAGGATTTTCCTTTTCAGAAAGTGCTTTTTTGATATCCGGAAAATTTATCTTTGTAATGAATATGCATGTCCGCCCAGTCCATAAACAGTACATAAAATACTTTGCCGTATGTTTGGCTTTCCACAATTCTTCCATGATCAAGTACAGAAAGATAAGACCCGTCAGCTTTTCGGAGATGAAAGTGAATATAGTCATTTTCATCTCCGCTGTTAATCTGTTCCCAGATGCTGGCTTCTATCTGTTGCTGTTCATCTTCCCGGATCAGGTTACGGAAGCTTTTCTTTGTGCGTGTAAAAAGTTCATCCATATTTTTATATCCGGTCATATGAAGGAACTCATGGTTTGCGTAAAGGAGCTCATCCTCTTCCTTGTCCGCCCGGTATATGATAAATGCTCCCGGAAGGTGTTCGGTGATATCTTTCAGCGCGAATCCCAGTTGTTTGCGGACGCCTGATTGAAGCCCTTCTTTGTAAGCCATACAACCATTTTTTCCATGAAGCTTTACTTCATAAAGGGCTGCATCTGCACCGCGCATAAGCTGTGATCGGTTGGATGCGAATGTTGGATATGCTGCATATCCAAGAGAAATGGAAAAGGGATATTCTTTTCCATGATATGAAAAGGTTCTTGGAAGGCTGGTAAATTGCTGCAGTAGTTCTCCCGCTTTTTCAAAGGAATCATTTTTCAGAAGAATACAAAATTCGTCACCGCCGTTTCTTCCCAGTAATGTATCAGGTGGGAAAAATGCTTTCATGCTATCTGCCAGGTTCTTTAATGCTTTGTCTCCGTATCCGTGTCCATAGATGTCATTGATAGATTTAAAGTCATCGATATCAAGGAGGGCAGCCACAAAATGTGCGTTCGGATTTTTATCGATCATCTCTTCTGCAAATGTATCAAATCCATAGCGATTGTAAATATGGGTAAGAGAATCTGTGTGTGCCAGTATTTGGAACTTGTTCTCATTTTCTTTTGATACCAACCATACCCGGGTAAGAACGGACAGAAGCACAACGATTACAAAAAATATGCCGCTGACGGTTGCAAGCAATGAATTGTCTTTCCATCCACCTTTGGGAGTCACTTCGAATCGCCAGTGCTCTTCCCCTATCGTAAAAGAATAAGAAACCGGATATGTCAATGGCCCATCTGACTGGTAAACGACGTTATAAGTATCGCTCCAGGGAGCGTCTGTTTTTGAAAGCCTGTATTCATAGCCAAAATTTGAAAGTGCGCGGAGCGCATCTGAAAAAATGTCAGGCACACGCAGGATAACAATGGTAAAACCCCAGAAATATTCCGCTCCGTCGTCGTCTTTCAGATAAATCGGATTGCGGACAGCAATTCCATTGCCGCCCTGTTTCAATTCGAAAGGACCTTGGGTAATGATTGTATGATTGTCTCTTGCGTAGCAGGAAATTTTTCCTCGATCGGGATCTTGGAGCAGATCGATCTTACCCGTCTCATTTCCCTCCGCAGGATAAATATCTGTCACAATACCATCCGGAGCAAGCTGTATACTTTCGATAGAATCAGATATAATATTTTCCGCTATGGTGTCAAACTGATTGATTTCGCCGTTTTCACTGATCAGGAGCTGCTTCAGAGTATCCGTAATTTCAATTCCATTTGTAATTTCATTCTTTATCCGTTCCCCATAGGTTGTTACATTTAATTGTGCGGTTAAGTGTCTCTGTTCTTTTTCATGAGTGTCTGTTTGGTATACAATGAAACCAACAAGGCATATGCCCAGTAAAAAAACGATAAGAGGCACAAGGTTTTTTTTCTTCACCTGGTCACCTCGTATAATTAAAAAATAATAAAGTCATTATATAACTTATTATTATAGCACTGGATTGTAAAAATAGAATGAATTTTTTGTAAAAAAATAAGCAAAGGAATAAAAGGATATTTTTCCGGCGAATTTACCGTTGATTGGCGCCCCCGCCACTTGAAATAAAATTCAATTTATGCTAGTATCTTCATACAATACAGATGTGCGTGAGTGTATTTTGGGGCTGGTCGGAAGACCCGGGTCCATCAAATGACGGGTAAGACACCCGTCATTTTTTATGGAGGCTTAGGAAACTTGTGAAGAAGCGTTTGAATTATGTAGAGATGATAAAAGAAACGGGGATCCTCACCTTTGCAGTGGGGATTATTGCGGCGGCGGTGTATTTTTTCCTGGTGCCAAGCCATGCGTCGGTGAGCAGTATCTCAGGTCTGGGTATTGTGCTGTCCAATTTTGTGCCGCTGCCACTGTCAGTGATCACCATGGTTCTGAATGTGGGATTGCTGATCATTGGTTTTGTCACCTGTGGGAGAGAATTTGGCGTGAAAACGGTGTATACAAGTATCATGCTGCCTCTGTTCCTGGGACTTTTTGAGATGCTGTTTCCGGATTTTGGCTCTATGACGGACAGCCAGGAGCTGGACGTGCTCTGCTATATCCTGGTGGTCAGTGTGGGGCTGAGCATTTTGTTTAACCGGAATGCGTCCTCCGGTGGTCTGGACATTGTGGCGAAGATCATGAACAAATATCTGCACATGGAGCTGGGAAAGGCCATGTCCCTTTCCGGCATGTGCGTGGCTCTTTCCGCAGCGCTGGTATATGATAAGAAAACGGTGGTATTGAGTATTCTCGGTACATATTTTAACGGGATCGTGTTGGATCATTTTATCTTTGATAACAATATCAAGCGACGGGTCTGTATCATCACAGAAAAAGAGGAGGAGCTGCGCCGTTTTATCATTCATGACCTGCACAGTGGTGCCACCATATATGAGGCCATTGGTGCGTACAATCTGGAAAAGCATAATGAGATCATCACCATTGTAGATAAGAGCGAATACCAGAAGCTGATGAAATTCATCAATCAGGCAGATCCGAAAGCGTTTATTACGGTTTATCATGTATCCAATATGCGGTATCAGCCAAAGCCGTAAGGATTACTTGCGAGAGAAGGGTATTCATGGAAAGAGATCTGACAACAGGGAAAATTATGCCGCAGCTGGTGCGGTTTACGATACCACTTGTGCTGGGAAATATTTTTCAGCTGACTTACAATGCGGTGGATAGTCTTATTGTGGGCCGTTATGTGGGTAAGGAGGCACTGGCGGCGGTAGGGATTTGCAATCCCATTGCGACGCTGTTTATTTTGTTTTTGAATGGCCTGTGTATGGGAGCCAGTATTCTCATGGGAAATCAATTTGGTGCCAAAGACTATGATCTTCTGCACCGGCAGATCAGCACCACCATGCTGTCCGGGGTGGTGTTTTCTGTCGTTTTATCCGTGTTTTGCATTGTGTTTGCGCATCCGATCCTGCTTCTGATGCAGGTGGATGCCTCTATTTTGCAGATGACCATGCACTACATGCGGATCATTTTTGCAGGGCTCCTGTTTACGTTTATGTATAATTTTTTTGCAAGTACCTTGCGCGCCCTGGGGGACAGCCAGTCGCCGCTCTATTTTCTCATCACCAGTGCGGTGGTCAACATTGTGGGCGATCTGTTCTTTGTACTGTATCTGCACATGGGCAGCGAGGGCTGCGCCATTTCCACGGTGCTCAGCGAGGCACTGTCCTGTCTGCTCTGTATCATTTATATTCGGAAGAAGGTGCCGGTTCTGCAGCTGGGCAGAAAATGGCTTGTATTTGACCGGGCACAGCTGGGAAAGACGATTGCCTATGGCTGGGCGTCTGCCATGCAGCAGGCCACAGTGCAGTTGGGAAAACTGGGTATCCAGGCCATCGTCAACTCCATGGGTGTCTCCATTGCGGCGGCTTTTGCTGTGGTCAACCGGATTGATGATTTTGCATACACACCGGAGCAGAATATCGGCCATGCCATGACGGCGTTGATGGCACAGAATAAGGGCGCCGGAAAGAAGGAGCGCCTGAAGGAAGCATTTCGCTGCGGCATCCGCATTGAGCTGGTATATGGTATTTTTATCTTTATTGTCTGTTTCCTGCTGGCTGATCCGCTGATGCGTCTGTTTTCCGGCGATGCAGAGGTGTGCGGACACGGTGCAACTTATCTCAGGCTGATTTCTTTCATGTATATCCTTCCGGCCGTCACCAACGGCATTCAGGGTTATTTCCGCGGCATTGGAGATCTGAAGGTAACGCTGATCAGCAGTTTTGTAAATATGGGGGGGCGTGTGATCGCGGCTGTGGTTCTGGTGTTTGCGTTTTCCCTGCAGATCGAAGCGCTGCCGTTTTCCTATCTGGCCGGATGGATCGGCATGCTGATCGCGGAATTGCCGTTGCTGGTCAGAAGCTATCGCAATTATGACAGATGAATGGCATTAACCGGTCTGTGCATGACGCAAAAAAAGGATGGATGTATTTGGCCGCAGGAAAATATTGAAAAAGAAAGGTTGGGACGCATATGGAATATGTGAAAATTATTTCCGACAGCACATGTGATTTGTCCGGAGAATTGATCGACAGATATGATATTTCTATTTTGCCGCTTCATGTACTTCTGGGGGAGAAGGAATATAAAGATGGGGTGGATATTACGCCGGAGGACATCTATAGGTGGTCAGATGAGAACAACACTACGCCAAAGACCTCTGCGCCGTCTATGGAAGAGGCAATGGAACTGATGCGCCCCTTTGTGGAAGCCGGCAGAGAGGTTGTCTGCTTCAGTATTTCAGATTCTATGTCAAGCTCCGGCAATGCCATGCGTCTGGCAGCCAGGGAGCTGGAAGCGGAGCATCTGGTGACGGTTATTGACTCCCAGAACCTGTCCACAGGCATTGGACATCTGGTGGTGGAGGCGGCAATTCTTGCACAGCAGGGAAAAACTGCGGAACAGATCCGGGAAGCCGTTGAAGCACTTCGTCCCCGGGTGCGGGCAAGCTTTGTGACGGACACGCTGGTGTATCTGCGCCGGGGCGGCCGCTGCAGTGCCCTGGCAGCCATGGCAGGCAGTGTGCTGAAGCTTCACCCGAAAATTGTAGTAAAAGACGGCACTATGGATGCATCAAAGAAATACCGCGGAAAAATTGCGTCTGTTATTATGGATTACACGAAGGATATGGAAAATGACCTGAAAGCGGCCAGACCTGACCGGGTATTTATCACCCACTCCGGGTGTGATCCCGAGATTGTTGAGCGTGTGCGGCAGTATCTGGAGGATTTGCATGTTTTTCGGGAGATCCTCATCACAAGGGCCGGGGGTGTGGTTTCCAGCCACTGTGGCCCGGGAACGCTGGGCGTACTGTTTGTCGAGAAGCAGTAGTTGCAAATAAGTTTAGCGTATTTTTATATAAGAAAGCCGTATGCAGTAAGGGGACTGTATATGGACAGAAAAAGGGAGAAATTATGAAAACGAGAAGATTGGGAAAAACAGGCCTGCAGGTCAGTGAAATCGGTTTTGGCGGGGAATGGCTGGAGCGCCATCCCGAAGCGGAGGGCGTCGAGCTGATCCGCTATGCTTCATCCAAAGGCATCAATATTCTGGACTGCTGGATGCCGGACCCGAAATCCAGAAATATCATCGGAGAGGCCATCAGGGAAAATCGGGAGCAGTGGTACATTCAGGGCCATATCGGCGCCACCTGGAAGGATCAGCAGTATTACCGGACCCGGGACATGCGCTACGTGCGTCCCACCTTCGAAGATCTGCTGAAACGGCTGCAGACTGACTATATCGACATTGGTATGATCCATTATGTGGACTCTGAAGAAGAGTGGGAAGAGATCCAGCACTCCGCTTACATGGATTATGTCATGGAATTGAAGGAAAAGGGCATCATCCGCCATATCGGCATGAGCTCCCACAATCCAAAGGTTGCCATCAAAGCCGCCCGGTGCGGGTATGTGGAAATGATCCTGTTCAGCATCAACCCGGCCTTCGACATGCTGCCGGGCAGTGATAACATTGAGACGTTATTTGCAGAAACCTTCGATGAAAAATTCAAAGGCATTGATGAAGAGCGGGCATATCTGTACAAATTATGCGAGGAAAATGACATTGGGATCACCGTCATGAAAGGCTTCGCCGGCGGTCGCCTCTTTGATGCCAGACGTTCGCCTTTTGGCGTCAGCCTGTCTCCGGTGCAGTGCATCCACTATGCCCTCACCAGACCCGCAGTCTGTTCCATCGAGTGCGGCTATGACACGAAAGCACAGGTGGATGCGGCCCTGGCATACGAGACCGCTTCCGCGGAGGAAAAAGACTACGCCTCCGTGCTTGCCAACGCCCCCTTTCATTCCTACCGGGGACAGTGCACCTACTGCGGCCACTGTAAGCCCTGCGTGGCAAACCTGGATATCGCCATGATCAACAAATTCTACGATCTGGCCACCATGCAGCCGGAAGTCCCGGCGGGGGTTAGATCCCACTATGAACTGCTGGAGCACAAAGCCTCTGAATGCATCGGATGTCATGCCTGTGAAGAGCGGTGTCCCTTCGGTGTGCCCATCGCAGAGCGGATGGAAAAGACAGCAGAACTGTTTGGGTGCTAAACGCAACCGAATGCCTACGCACCGACAATGGCCGAAGAATACAACACTATCAGCGTGCGTTTGTTTGGTCATGAATGACATCAATCTGGCACATTTTCATGGTGGTAAGGGCTGCCTGGTGGCTTTCCGGGGTGACACCGGCACAGCAGGCTGCATCCACAGTGATGGGTACTTCCGGGAACTGTGCTTTCAGGATCAGGGCGTTGGAGACAACGCAGATATCTGTGCACAGTCCCACCAGCTCAATTTCGTCGAAATGGCGTTCATTCCAATGCGTCCAGCCGAAGGTGGGCTTGTCGATACAGACAGCGCCGCTTACCATCAGGCCGTCGGCGATCTGCCAGCCGTCGGTGCCCCTGATGCAGTGCTTCACAGGCAGCTTTTTGCCCTCCGGGGTATCCAGATAATTTTCCCCGTGAGTGTCCCTGGTGAAAATGATCTCATCTCCGTTTTTCTCATATTCTTTTATTTTGGCGGCAACATTCGGGACGATGGCCTGTGCCTCTTTTGTTCCCAGAGAGCCGTCGATGAAATCTTTCTGCATATCAATCACGATCAGTGTCTTCATAGAAAATCCCTCCCGTTTATTTTTACAGATACCATACATGATTTTAGTTGATTTGGCAATCTATATGCTTTAAAAGCAATAAGAATCTCGGCAGATTCGTACTGTCATGCCAAATCTGCCGAGAATATCTTTGTGAATTTTAAATCTTCAACGACCAGTCCTCGCAGTGCCACACCTCAGATACCACATCCTGATAGAACTCAGGTTCATGGCAGATGAGCAGGATACTTCCCTTGTATTCCTTCAGCGCCCGCTTCAGCTCGTCTTTGGCGTCCACATCCAGGTGATTGGTGGGCTCGTCCAGCAGCAGGAGGTTGGTTTCCCGGTTGATGAGCTTGCACAGCCGGACCTTGGCCTGCTCGCCGCCGCTTAAGACGCGCACCTGGCTCTCAATGTGCTTGGTGGTGAGGCCGCACTTTGCCAGGGCGGAGCGGATCTGGTACTGGGTGTAGGAGGGGAATTCCTTCCACAGCTCTTCGATGCAGGTGGTGGTATTTCCCGGGGCCATTTCCTGTTCGAAGTAGCCGATGTACAGGTAGTCACCCAGCTGCGCCTGGCCGGACAGGGGCGGGATGAGACCGAGGATGCTCTTTAACAGGGTGGTTTTGCCGATGCCGTTGGCGCCCACAAGGGCAATCTTCTGGCTGCGTTCCATGGACAGATTTAAGGGGCGGGACAGCGGTTCGTCATAGCCGATGACCAGATCCTTTGTCTCGAAGAGGATTTTTCCGGCGGCCCGGGCTTCCTGGAAGTGGAACTCCGGCTTGGGACGCTCAGCAGCCAGCTCGATTTTTTCCATCTTATCCAGCTTTTTCTGCCGGGACATGGCCATGTTTCGGGTGGATACCCGGGCTTTGTTGCGGGCAACGAAATCCTGCAATTCGCTGATTTCCTGCTGCTGGCGTTTGTAAGCTGCCTCCAGCTGGGCTTTCTGCACGGCGTAAACCTCCTGGAAATGGTCGTAGTCGCCCACGTAGCGGGTGAGGGACTGATTTTCCATATGATAGATCAGGTTGATGACGCTGTTCAGGAACGGGATGTCGTGGGAAATGAGGATAAACGCATTCTCATACTCGTTCAGGTAGCGTTTCAGCCACTCGATGTGCTGCTCATCCAGGTAGTTGGTGGGCTCGTCCAGCAGCAGAATGTCCGGCTTTTCCAGCAGGAGCTTGCCCAGCAGCACCTTGGTACGCTGGCCGCCGCTTAAGTCGGTGACATCCTTGTCCAGACCGATGTCGGCAAGGCCCAGCGCCCGGCCGATTTCCTCGATTTTGGCATCAATGATATAGAAGTCGTGCATGGTCAGCAGATCCTGGATCGTGCCGGTCTCCTCCATCATGGCCTCCATTTCCTCGGGGGTGGCCTCCCCCATCTGTTCAAACAGGGTGTTCATCCGTTCTTCCATCTCAAAAAGCCAGGAAAAGGCGGATTTCAGCACGTCGCGGATGGTCATGCCCTTCTGCAGCACGGCGTGCTGATCCAGGTATCCGGCCCGGACGTTTTTCGCCCATTCGATCTTGCCCTCGTCGGGCATCAGTTTTCCGGTGACGATATTCATGAAGGTGGACTTTCCCTCGCCGTTGGCGCCGATGAGCCCGATGTGCTCCCCTTTCAGCAGGCGGAAGGACACGTCGTGGAAAATCGCACGGTCGCCGAAGCCGTGGGACAGGTGTTCAACATTTAAAATACTCATTTATGGTATACCCCTTTCGATTCGTACAAACAGTATCAGTGTACCGTATTTTAAAGGTTGTGGGAAGTCCATACTTTTTAAAAACAGGATAATTGTTGCTATTTTTCGCGTTTTTTGGTACTCTAGTAGTCAGAAAGGGTAATTGTTCAGCCATGCATCGATGCAGCTGGATTTCTGTGTGTGCACAGCATCTGTCTGCCTGGTGTGTGGCTGAATGATTACCCAAATCTTGTATTGGGAGAGAGTGAAATTATGGAGACACATCACGGACACCTTCACACGAACAGAAGCACGTTTTCTGGCAAGCTGGGATTTGTGCTGTCTGCGGCAGGGGCTTCGGTAGGACTTGGAAATATCTGGAGATTCCCTTATCTGGCAGCGAAATATGGCGGCGGCATTTTCCTGCTGGTGTACATTGTTCTGGCACTGACGTTTGGATATTCGATGATCGTAGCGGAGACGGCGCTGGGCCGCATGACGGGCAAAAGTCCGGTGGGCGCGTTTGCCGCATTTGCGAAACCGGGGAAAAAATCAGGTTGGCTGTGCTTCGGCGGCTGGATCAATGCGATTATTCCCATGCTGATCGTGCCGTACTATTCGGTAATCGGCGGCTGGGTCATCAAATATCTGATGGAATACGTGAAGGGACAGAGCAGCACGCTGGCTTCGGACGGCTATTTTTCTTCCTTCATTTCCAACGGCGTATCGGCAGAGCTGTGCTTTGTGGTATTTACGCTGCTGACGGTGCTGGTCATCTATGCCGGTGTGCAGAATGGCGTGGAGCGGGTATCCAAAGTGATGATGCCCATTCTGGTCGTACTGTCCATCGTTATTGCGGTTTATTCCATTACCAGACCGGGGGCGCTGACGGGTGTGAAGTATTTCCTGGTGCCGAATCTGGAGCATTTTTCCTGGATGACGGTGGTGTCGGCCATGGGACAGATGTTTTATTCCCTGTCTATCGCCATGGGCATTCTGGTGACCTTTGGTTCTTATATGAAAAAAGATATCTCGATTGAGGAATCGACCACGAGTGTGGAGATTTTTGATACAGCCATTGCGATCATGGCCGGACTGATGATCATTCCGGCGGTATTTGCTTTTTCCGGCGGAGATCCGAATACGCTGAACGCGGGCCCGTCCCTCATGTTCATCACGATCCCGAAGGTGTTCGAGAGCATGGGCATGGGAACCCTCATCGGCATTCTGTTTTTTGTACTGGTGCTGTGTGCGGCACTGACCAGCTCCATCGCGCTGACGGAGAGTGCGGTATCCACCTTCCAGGACGAGCTGAAATGGGGACGTAAGAAATCCACGCTGGTGGTGGGACTCATCATGCTGGCGCTGGGCACTCTTTCCTCTCTGGGTTACGGGCCGCTGGCCGGTGTGACGATCATCGGCATGCAGTTCCTGGATTTCTTTGATTTCCTCACCAACTCGGTGATGATGCCCATCGCAGCCATTGCCACTTGCCTGCTGGTCTCCCGTGTCATTGGTATGAAGCGGATCGAGGAGGAAGTGCTGCACGGGGAGAGCAAGTTCAAACGGAAACGGATCTTCTATTTCATGATCCAGTATCTCTGTCCGATCTTTGCAGCCATCATCTTTGTGAGCTCGGTGGCAAATGCGTTTGGATGGATTTCCATGTAAAAATGTCAGGTGAACCGGCGAATGACCTTCGTCACGGTTTTCATATTTAACGGCTTGGAAAGGTGTGCGTTCATTCCGGCGGCCCGGCAGTTGCTGATGTCATCAGAGAAGGCATTGGCGGTGAGGGCAAGAATCGGGATGGTGCGGGCATCATCATGTCCATCAAAATCACATCGTAATATTGCGGGGAGCTGTGGGCGAATGCGTCCACAGCTTCTTTGCCGTTGGCGGCGGTTTCCACCCGGGCGCCCTCGTCGGTGAGCATGACATGGGTCAGGTTTCCTTCGGCGTCCCAGGCTGCGGGGATAAAGGATGCGCGATCCCAGCGGTCATAGCAGTTGATGTAATCCTGATAAATGATTTTTTCATCGTTTTCCCCCACGTGTTTTCTCTATAAAACAGGATAGAACAAAGAAAATAAAAGGGAAAGAGAAGTGTGTCGATAAAAAGACACGATGCAGAAAAATATCCTTTACAAGCGCGTGGGGTTACGTTAATATAATCAGGAAACGGGAGAGATCACCCGGAAGAATCCTGCCGGAAAGCATGAGAGAAGGGAGGCTGCGTGATCGATGGATTATATTGTACTGGATCTGGAATGGAACCAGAGTCCCAACGGCAAGGGAACGGAGAATAAGGCAGTGCCCTTTGAGATCGTGGAGATCGGCGCCATCAAATTAAATGCGGATTTTGAGATCGTGAGCGAGTTCAGCGAGATCATTGCGCCCCGGATTTACCGGCAGATGCACCGCATCACCCAGGAGCTCATTCATCTGGATATGGAGCAGCTGTCCCACGGCGGCGCGTTCCCGGATGTGATCCGGCGTTTTTTTGACTGGTGCGGCAGTGATTACCGGTTCTGCACCTGGGGGATGATGGATCTCACCGAGCTGCAGCGGAACATGAAATATTACGATATCGACGGACATCTGGGCTATCCGCTGGTGTATTACGACGTGCAGAAGCTGTTTTCCATTGCCTACGAGGACCGTAAGAGCCGCAGAAGTCTGGAATATGCCATCGACTATCTGAAATTTGACAAGGACGAGGCGTTCCACCGGGCAAAGAGCGACGCCTACTACACGGCGCTGATCCTGGAGGGGCTGCCCCGGGCCGTTCTGAAAAATTATTCCATTGACTATTATCGGACGCCGAAGAACCGTAAGGAAGAGGTTTACGTGGTATTCGACACATACAGCAAATATATTTCCCGGGAGTTTGCGACAAAAGAACGGGCCATGAAGGACCGGGAGGTGTTGAGCACCCGCTGTTATCTGTGTGGGAATCCGGCGAAAAAGAAGCTGCGGTGGTTTTCCGGCGGCAGCAGGCTGTATTACAGCGTGTCCTGCTGTGAGGAGCATGGGTATCTGAAAGGAAAAATCCGCCTGAAAAAGGCGGAGAATGGCAAGGTATTTGCCGTGAAAACACTGAAGCTGGTAAGTCCTGAGGAAGCAGAAGGCATCCGGGAGCGAAAAGAGCATATCAAAGAAAAACGCAAAAAGAAAGCTTTGCAGGAGTAAAAGGGCCTGCAAAGCTTTTTCTTGTGCGATAGGATCGTGTTTTGAATGTGACTTAGCGCAGGCAGCCAACCGGAGCCAGATTATAAATTGGAAAAAGGATCTTCTTCCGTGTATGTGTCATCATCCAGGTCTGCCATGGTGTCGATCTCCCGGCGGATCCTGCGCAGGTTCCGCTCCCGCATCCGCGCTCTTCTGCGGCGCTGTTTTTCCCGTTCTTTTTTTGCGTGGATGAGCAGGATGCCTGTGACGAGAATGCCAAGGATCACCAGAACCACCAGCACGATAAGGATGATTTTCAGGGTGCCCCAGGGAATGGACTTTCTGGGCTCTTCCTGGTTTAGTTTTACGTCCAGAGAGGAATCGGCATCAGACGCGGCTGCGGTCTGGATCAGGGGAAGGATAAGCTGCTGCCTGCCCACGCAGACGTCCTGATTTGCCCCGTAGTACCAGGCGATTTCTGCGGTGGGGGCGCTGTCCGCGCCGGTCTGGACAGAAACCTGCGGGGTCAGATCAGCCAGTGTGGTGCCGTCGGGAATGGCCGCATAGGTGTTGCTGCCGTCAGCCAGTGTGATATTGGCAGTATCCACGGAGCTGCCCGCCTGGGCGCTGATCTGGGAAGTGACCGCATCCGGCAGATCAGCATAAGCAGCAGGAAGCTCTGCCGGGCTGAAATGGTTGGAAACATAGTCCAGAAGAGATGCCGTGTCCGGATAGGCGGTGCCGCTGGGGCCGCGCAGTATAACACAGATCACATCCATCTCACTGCGGTGTGCACAGGTCACCAGCGTGTTCAGCGCGTCTGTGGTGAAACCGGTCTTTCCGGCAAACACCGTGCTGTCCAGATATTTGGACGTCTTGTATGTACTGATCATGCAGTGATGGTTATTCATCATCAGCTCATTTTCGTTCTTGTTTGTGGGAGGGATCGTGTAGCGGACAGTTCCGGCAATCTCCCGGAACTTGTCGTATTTCAGCGCGGCCTGGGTGATGAGCGCCATATCATGGGCCGAGGTGTAATGCTCGGGATCGTGGAGGCCATGGGGGTTCACGAAATGGGTGTTGGTGCATCCCAGATCGGCTGCTTTCTGGTTCATCATGTCCGCAAAGGCTTCCGTGGAACCGGCGATGTGCTCCGCCACCGCGTTGGCGCATTCATTGGCAGATTCCAGCATGATGGCATACAGGCACTGCTCCATCGTCAGCTCTTCGTCTGTGGTGCGGGCGATGTGGCTGCTGCCCCGCTCAATGCTGAATACCGCATTCTCTGAAAACGTCACCGTCTCGTCCATGGAGCAGTTCTCCAGTGCCAGAAGCACCGTCATGATCTTGGTGATGCTGGCTGGATACTCGGCGGCGTCAATGTTCTTGGCATAGAGGATCGTGCCGGTCTGCGCCTCCATGACAATGGCGGACTCTGCGCTGACCTGGGGCCCCTGGGGCCAGCCGTCGATCTCGTTGGACTCCACCGGGATCTCGGGAATCTCCGCCTCGATGTCCGCGCCGTTTTCCCCGTCCTCCTCGGAGGCATCCTCCCCGGCTGTTCCTGTAGCTGTACTGCTGCCCGAGCCGCCGGTGGTCTGCGTCTTCGACTGGTTGCTTCCCGTCGTCTGCGAGGCATAGGAAGAAATCCCCCCAGACGAAAAAACGACAATTCCGGCTAAAAGAATTGTCAGTAATTTATGCGATAATTTCATGATAACTCCTTAATTGGGTAAAACAATATTTCTTTTCATTATAGGGGATTGGGAAAATGATTGCAAGGTTCCTGGCAGAATATAACAGAAATTTAAGAAACACCAGTTCAGCGATGATTCCGGTGGGCAGCTTTCGGGCTTGCACGAAAAGCTGCCTGCCGAGAAGCATCGAGTGAGCGCCATCATATGAGCAAAAATGAGCTGCGAAGCGGCGGGGAGCACGGCAGTGCGATTTTGCGAATGGCGCGGCTGAACTGGTGGGAGCAGAACAGGAGAGCGCCATCCGAAAACCCTTGACAATACGGCGCTTTTTCCGTATAATGGCTTTCGTAAAAGACTATGAAAAAGACAGTATCTTTTCTTGAGGAATCCCAGAGAGTCAGGGCGGGTGAGAGCTGACATTCGGTAGAGGAAGGAGAAGATCCCTTTGGAGTCTCAGACCGAACGGCCTGCCGCAGGCAGGTGCAAGTAGAATCTGACGGTTTTCCACCGTTACAGGGAGCGTATATCGAAGGTGCCGTGCATCGGATGTATACAGTAATAAGGTGGTAGCGAAACTTTCGTCCTGATTACAGGAGCGAAAGTTTTTTTATTTCGTAAAACATGAAGTTCTACGGAGAATCTGACAAGGAGGAAGAACAATGTATCAGAAGGTTTCGACAAATATGAATTTTGTTGAAAGAGAAAAGAAGACAGAAGAGTTCTGGCGAGAGAACCATATTTTCGAGAAGAGTATCGAGCAGCGCAAACAGGGAGAGACGTATACGTTTTATGACGGCCCGCCGACTGCCAACGGCAAGCCGCATATCGGACACGTGCTGACCCGTGTTATCAAGGATATGATCCCGAGATACCGCACCATGAAAGGCTACATGGTACCGAGAAAGGCCGGATGGGATACCCACGGACTGCCGGTAGAGCTGGAAGTGGAGAAGATGCTGGGCCTGGACGGCAAGGAGCAGATCGAGGAGTATGGTCTGGAGCCGTTTATCAAGCATTGTAAAGAGAGTGTCTGGAAATACAAGGGCATGTGGGAGGATTTTTCCAATACGGTTGGTTTCTGGGCGGATATGGATCATCCCTATGTGACTTATGACAATAATTTTATCGAGTCCGAGTGGTGGGCGCTGAAACAGATCTGGGAGAAGAAGCTGCTGTACAAGGGCTTCAAGATCGTTCCTTACTGCCCGCGCTGCGGCACCCCGCTGTCCAGCCATGAGGTGGCACAGGGTTATAAGGACGTGAAAGAGCGTTCCGCCATCGTCCGCTTCAAGGTAAAGGGCGAGGATGCCTACATTCTGGCATGGACGACCACGCCTTGGACACTGCCGTCCAACGTGGCGCTCTGCGTGAACCCGGAAGAGGAGTATGTAAAAGTAAAAGCAGCTGACGGCTATGTTTACTATATGGCAAAGGCCCTGCTGGACAAGGTGCTGGGCAAGCTGGCTACCGAGGATACACCGGCTTATGAGATTCTGGAGGAGTACAAGGGTACCGATCTGGAAGGCAAGGAGTACGAACCGCTGTACGCATTTACCGGAGAGATTTGTGAAAAACAGCACAAGAAGGGCCATTATGTGACCTGCGACACGTACGTTACCATGACCGATGGTACTGGTGTCGTTCATATCGCACCTGCCTTTGGTGAAGACGATGCCAACGTGGGCCGCAAATACGACCTGCCGTTTGTACAGCTGGTAGACGCCAAGGGTGAGATGACCCAGGAGACACCGTGGGCTGGTACGTTCTGTAAGAAAGCAGACCCGATGATCCTGAAGGATTTGGATGAGAAAGGACTTCTGTACGACGCGCCCAAGTTCGAGCACAGCTACCCGCACTGCTGGCGCTGCGACACCCCGCTGATCTACTATGCAAGAGAATCCTGGTTCATCCGCATGACTGCTGTGAAGGATGACCTGATCCGCAATAACAACACCATCAACTGGATCCCGGAGAGCATCGGCAAGGGCCGTTTTGGCGACTGGCTGGAGAACGTACAGGACTGGGGCATCAGCCGGAACCGGTACTGGGGCACGCCCTTAAATATCTGGGAGTGCGAGTGCGGCCACATGCATTCCATCGGCAGCATCGCAGAGCTGAAGGAAATGTCCGACAACTGCCCGGAGGATATCGAGCTGCACCGCCCGTACATTGACGCTGTGACCATCAAGTGCCCGCACTGCGGCAAGCAGATGCACCGGGTACCCGAGGTCATTGACTGCTGGTTCGATTCCGGTTCCATGCCGTTCGCACAGCATCATTATCCGTTTGAAAATAAGGACCTGTTCGAGCAGCAGTTCCCGGCAAACTTTATTTCCGAGGCTGTAGACCAGACAAGGGGCTGGTTCTATTCCCTGCTGGCCATCTCTACCCTGATCTTCAACAAGGCGCCTTATAAGAACGTTATCGTTCTGGGCCACGTGCAGGATGAGAACGGCCAGAAGATGAGTAAATCCAAGGGAAATGCGGTGGATCCGTTTGACGCGCTGGAGCAGTACGGCGCAGACGCCATCCGCTGGTATTTCTACATTAACAGTGCGCCCTGGCTGCCCAACCGTTTCCACGGCAAGGCCGTCATGGAAGGTCAGCGCAAATTCATGGGAACTCTGTGGAACACCTACGCATTCTTTGTGCTGTATGCGAATATTGACAATTTTGATGCGACAAAATATACACTGGACTACGACAAACTGGCTGTCATGGATAAATGGATCCTGTCCAAGCTGAACTCTGTGGTGAAGGCTGTGGATAACAATCTGGAGAATTACCGCATCCCGGAGGCTGCAAGAGCACTGCAGGAATTCGTGGATGATCTGAGTAACTGGTATGTCAGAAGAAGCCGTGAGCGTTTCTGGGCAAAGGGCATGGAGCAGGATAAGATCAATGCGTACATGACGCTGTACACTTCGCTGGTGACCATTGCCAAGGCAGCAGCGCCCATGATCCCGTTCATGACGGAGGATATTTACCAGAATCTGGTAAGAAGCATTGACAAGACTGCACCGGAGAGTATCCATCTGTGTGACTTCCCGGTTGTAAAAGAGGAATGGATCAACACCGGCCTGGAGAAGGATATGGATGAGGTTCTGGAAATTGTTGTGATGGGCCGTGCATGCCGGAACACCGCCAACATCAAGAACCGTCAGCCCATCGGCACCATGTTTATCAAAGCGGACAAGGAGCTGTCTGATTTCTACAAGGAGATCATCGAGGATGAGCTGAACATCAAGAAGGTTGTATTTACCCAGGACGTGCGTGATTTCACAACCTACAGCTTCAAACCGCAGTTAAAGACCGTCGGCCCGAAATACGGCAAGCTGCTGGGCGGCATCAGGCAGCATCTGGCAGCACTGGACGGCAACGCGGCTATGGATGAGCTGAACGAGAAGGGCGTCCTGCACTTTGAGGTCAATGGCGAGGCTGTAGATCTGACGAAAGATGATCTGCTTATCGACATGGCACAGATGGAAGGCTATGTATCTGAGGGTGACGGCGATGTGACTGTTGTGCTGGATACAAACCTGACACCGGAGCTGCTGGAAGAGGGCTTTGTGCGTGAGATCATCAGCAAGATCCAGACCATGCGTAAGGAAGCCGGATTTGAGGTGATGGACCGTATTGCTGTTTCTTACAAGGGCAATGATAAGATCGCGGGCATATTTAAAAAGAATGAGGCTATAATTAAGGCAGAGGTTCTTGCTGACGAGATACTGGAAGAGCAGACCGTTGGATATGTGAAAGAGTGGAGCATCAATGGCGAGCAGGTGACTCTTGGCGTAGAGAAACGCTAGAAGGGAGTTTCGATGGCAGAGAAGAGAACTTTTGACAAGGAAATGTTTAAGCGCAGCGTCGTCTATAATGTAAAAACACTGTACCGCAGAACAATGGAAGAAGCCACGGCGCAGCAGATCTTTCAGGCTGTGTGTTATGCGGTAAAGGATGCGATCATCGATTCCTGGATGTCTACAAAGAAAGAGATCGAGAAAACCGATCCGAAGACCGTGTATTATATGTCGATGGAATTTCTCATGGGGCGGGCTCTTGGCAACAATCTGATCAACCTGACCTATTATGATGAAGTGAAAGAAGCACTGGAGGAGCTGGGCTGCGACCTGAATGTGATCGAAGATGAAGAGCGGGATGCGGCTCTGGGCAATGGCGGTCTGGGCCGCCTTGCCGCCTGCTTCCTGGACTCTCTGGCAACGCTGGGCTATCCTGCTTACGGCTGCGGCATCCGCTATCGTTATGGGATGTTCAAGCAGAAGATTGAGGACGGCTATCAGATAGAAGTGCCGGATAACTGGCTGAAAAATGGCAATCCCTTTGAGATCCGCCGTCCGGAGTATGCCACGGAGGTAAAATTCGGCGGCTATGTACGGGTGGAATACGATCAGGAAAAACAGCGAAATTATTTTGTACATGAGGGCTATCAGTCCGTGCTGGCTGTGCCTTACGACATGCCCATCGTGGGCTATGGCAACAATGTGGTGGACACGTTGCGCATCTGGGATGCGGAGGCCATCAATGAGTTCCATCTGGATGCGTTTGACAAAGGTGATTATCAGAAAGCGGTGGAGCAGGAGAACCTGGCGAAAACGCTGGTGGAGGTGCTTTATCCCAACGATAACCATTATGCCGGGAAAGAGCTTCGCCTGAAGCAGCAGTATTTCTTCGTGTCTGCCAGTGTACAGACTGCGGTGAACCGCTATAAGGAGCGCCATGGCGGCGACGTGCGCAAGCTGTATGAGAAGATCACCTTCCAGATGAATGATACCCACCCGACCGTGACGGTGGCCGAGCTCATGCGGATCCTCATTGATGAGGAAAATTTGGAGTGGGAAGAGGCATGGGAGATCACGACGAAATGCTGTGCCTACACGAACCACACGATCATGGCGGAAGCCCTGGAAAAATGGCCCATCGAGCTGTTCTCCCGTCTGCTTCCGAGAATTTATCAGATTGTAGAAGAGATCAACCGCCGGTTCTGTATCGAGATCCAGAACCGTTACCCGGGTGACCAGAATAAGATCAGCAAAATGGCCATCATTTATGACGGTCAGGTGCGGATGGCTTATCTGGCCATTGCAGCCAGCTACTCGGTGAACGGCGTGGCAAGACTGCACACGGAGATCCTGAAACACCAGGAGCTGAAGGATTTCTATGAGATGATGCCGGAGAAATTCAACAACAAGACCAACGGCATTACCCAGCGCCGGTTCCTGCTTCATGCAAATCCGCTGCTGGCAGCCTGGGTGACAGATCATATCGGTGACGAGTGGATCACCGACCTGTCCAAGATTTCTCAGCTGAAGCTGTATGCGGACGATGAGAAAGCCCAGCACGAGTTCATGAACATCAAGTATCAGAACAAAGTGCGCCTGGCAAAATATATCAAAGAGAACAATGGTGTGGATGTGGATCCCCGTTCTATCTTTGATGTGCAGGTGAAACGTCTGCACGAGTACAAACGGCAGCTGCTGAACATTTTACACGTGATGTATCTGTACAACCAGATCAAGGCACACCCGGAGATGGATTTCTACCCGAGAACATTTATCTTCGGTGCCAAAGCGGCAGCAGGCTATCGCCGGGCAAAGCTGACCATCAAGCTCATCAATTCCGTGGCGGATGTGATCAACCATGACGCTTCGATCAACGGAAAGATCAAGGTGGTGTTCATTGAGGACTACCGGGTTTCCAACGCGGAGATTATTTTTGCGGCGGCAGATGTGAGTGAACAGATCTCTACTGCCAGCAAGGAGGCATCCGGTACCGGCAACATGAAGCTGATGCTCAACGGTGCGTTGACGTTGGGTACCATGGATGGTGCCAATGTGGAGATCGTAGAAGAAGTAGGGGCAGAGAATGCATTTATCTTTGGTATGAGCTCTGATGAGGTGATCAACTACGAGCTGCACGGCGGCTACAATCCGATGGACATCTTCAACAGTGACCAGGATATCCGCAATGTGCTCATGCAGCTCATCAACGGCACCTATGCGCCGGAGGATCCGGATCGATTCCGGGAGATCTATGATTCTCTGCTGACAGACAAGTATGGCACACCGGATATGTATTTCATCCTGAAGGATTTCCGTTCCTATGCGGATGCCCAGAAGAAGGTGGAAGCGGCTTACAGAGATGAAAAGGGATGGGCGAAGAGCGCGATCCTGAACACTGCAAGCAGCGGCAAGTTCACGTCTGACAGAACCATCCGGCAGTATGTGGATGAGATCTGGCATCTGGATCAGGTGCATGTGGAACTGGATTATTATAAGTAAATAAAGCCGGAAAAACAGCGAAACAAATAGAAAAAAGCAAACGGAGTGGCATGGTCGTGAAAAGCGTCTGTGTCATTCCGTTTGTTTTTGCAGGGCATTTCCCCCAAGCTGTCAGTGACAGGCCATGCAGAGTTTTGAAGGAAATATTGGAAAACAGATGAAATAAAATGGCAACAAATTGAAGCATATTGACAAATATAACCGCTGTTGCTAGAATTATTTGCAAAACAGATCATTTATACGGAGGATATCATATGATGGAGTGTAATGAAGCAGAGGAAAGCGGAAAGACGGTGATCTGCACAGATGCGGCAACCGGCGGCAACCATGTGGGAGAAAATGCCGGGGCAGAGGGAAAGATTGGCAGGGCAGATGATGATATGTGGGAAAACCGGGAACGGTGTTTTTATTCGTCTCCGCGGAATTTCTTCCTTCTGGTGCTGCTGGTGTATTTCTGCTGGGCGATGGGCGTTCCGCTGACAAAGCTTGGGTATACGGCATATGCCATTGGAGAAGGGGATATTCCCCAGATGCTGACCTATGCAGGTATCCGCCTGTTCTTTGCCGGACTGTTGGCACTGGGATTCTGCCGGTACCGCGGTGTGCGGTTGCTGCCGGCTTCCGGAAAAGAAGCCGGACAGATCCTGAAGCTGGGGCTGATCATGTCTGTGTTGCAGTACATCTTTCTGTATATCGGAACAGCGCTGTCGCCGGGGGTGGTGGCTTCCATTTTAAGCAGCTCCGGTGCGTTCCTGGGTATGCTGTTTTCCAGTCTGGTGTTTAAAGAAGACCGGATGACGGTGCGCAAAGGCCTGGGGTGTGCACTGGGCGTGGTGGCTGTGATCATCCTCAATGTCAATGATCTGGGAACGGGCATGCAGGTGTCGCTGATCGGCGGGCTGCTGGTTATCGCTTCCCAGGGGGCAGGGACATTGGGAGGTGTGTATCTTAAATATATTTCTCCGGGGAAAAATGCTATATGGCTGGGGGCTGCACAGACGCTCACCGGCGGCGGCATACTGATTTTTATAGGGTTACTTGGCGGTGGGAGTCTGCATGCGGCAGACCTGGTGCAGGCGCTGGCTCCGACAGTTGCCGTTATCTTTACGTCCTGCCTGGCGTTGATTCTTTCCAATCAGCTGTACAAATACAACAATATCAGTAAAGTGGTGGTGTTCTCGCTGTTATTACCGATCTTCGGTACGGTGCTGTCGGCACTCATGCTGGGAGAATCCCTGGCATCGGCAACCCTGCTGGTGAGTCTGCTGATCAACTGTGCGGGCGTTGCACTGGTTACGATGGAACGATCTGTGGGCTGAAGACGATGTGGTGTATCCATTTGCGAAGCCGGTGGATGCGTGGCAGTTGAGGGAGAGGGGGAAGGCACATATATGGGAATACAAAAGGTGACACCCAAATATCTTTTTTTTGATATTGACGGGACGATTGCCCGGAATGATCAGCCGCCGTCACAGGAGACAACAGAGGCGATCCGCAGGGCCAGAGCCAACGGACATAAGGCATTTATCTGTACAGCCCGGACGATCTGTGATGTGTATGACAGTCTGTTTGAGGTGGGCTTTGACGGCATCATCGCGGGAGCCGGGGCACAGATCATCATCGACGGGAAAGAGATTTATCATCATTATATTCCGGAGGACGTGCTGATCCGCACGGTGGAAGGCTTTTATGCTCATAACTTTTCCGGTGTGCTGGAAGGGACAGATCAGATATATTTTGTGCCGGGAGAAGTAGAACTGATAGGAGATTTTCCGCGATTGAAAGGGATTGAAGATGTGAACGGAGACCTGAAAATTGAGAAATTTACGATTCACACCTTCGACCATGCACATATTTGGCGGGTCGTCCGGCAGATGCCGGAGCTGTTGGGCTGGTATGACATGTATGCCAACAACAGTGGCAGCTTTGGGGAGTTTGTGTGGAAAGGCATCGACAAAGCATCCGGTATCCGCAGAGTGGCAGAATATTATGGTGTTTCCATGGAAGATACCATTGCCTTTGGGGATAGTATGAATGATGCAGCGGCCATTGATGCGGCAGGGATTGGTGTGGTTATGGGAGATTCACCGGATGAATTGAAGGAAATGGCAGATCTGGTTACCGGAACTCTGGAGGAAGAAGGCATTGCCCGGGCGCTTCAAAAGCTGCATCTGACAAAGAAATAAGAAAACTGACTGTAGCCGGGACAATGCAAAGGCAATGTTGCCCGGACGGGTGAGGGCGTAGAAAAAGGATTCCTTTTTCTACGCCCTTATGTCGTTATCTCAGACGATATGCCATATGATATTATACAACTTCGATGTCTACTCCTTTTTCCCGGATTTTACGGATGATTTCAGGATCAGTTCCGGTGTCGGTGATGATCAGATCAATCTGATCAAAGCCGTGGATGCTGATGAAACCGTGGCTTTCGAACTTGCTGTGATCACACAGAAGAATGGTTCTGGCAGAGTTGGCGATCATCTTCTGTTTCAGCGGAACATCGTTGGTATTGTATCCCATGATGCCTTTGTTTAAGTCGATGGAGTCAGCGCCTATGAAGGCAATTTCGGCGTTCATCTGATCCAGCCACTGTTCGGCGCTGGGGCCATGGCAGGCCATCTGCCCCCGGCGGAGCTTGCCGCCGAGAATGAAGACGTCTGCATTTTTCAGGGCATTCAGATCTGTGATGTAGCTCAGATCGTAGGTGACAATGGACACAGGAAAATCCATGGGGATCAGCCGGATCAGCTGTCCTACGGTGGAACCGGAGTCGAACATGTAATAGGAATTGGGCTCTACATAACGGAGGGCCGCCTGCGCAATGCGTTTTTTCTCTTCAAGATTGGAATAAGAACGCAGCTGGAGCGAGGGCTCTGTATCCTGATTCTTATTGCGGAAGATGATGCCGCCCCGGGTCTTATCGACGATGCCCTGGCTGCACAGCTCCTCCACATCCCGGCGGGCGGTGGCCACGGAGACGTTCAGCCGCTCGGCCAGCTCCTCCAGAGTGATCACATCTTTTTCATTGGATAAATTGGTAATTAAATTAAAACGTTCTGCACGAATCATTTGGCGCCCCTCACATTCTCTCTCTTTTCCTGTCTGCAAATTACAGCAGATGCATCAGATCTTTGTTCGCTGTATACAGTTTGTCATAAATATCGCAGTATTTTCTGTAAATCTTTGTATTTTCCTCGTTTGGCAGGATCACCCGATCTGGCTCGATTACGGAGCTGAGTTCCTGGAAGTCCTTCAGGTCACCTACGCCGAGAGCGGCCATCAGGGCTTCTCCATAGCTGGCACCGATGCTGACCTTCGGAATGCATACCGGGCGGCCGATGACATCTGCCACGATCTGCATCCATACCGGGTTCTTTGTACCGCCGCCCACCGCGATCAGGTTCGCTACCGGCAGGTTTAACTCTTCCATGACCTTGATGTTCTGGGCGATGCAATAAGCAATGCCCTCCAGTGCGGCGTGATAAATATGATCTCTTGTGTGTTCCAGTGTCAGGCCGAAGATCATCCCCTTTGCCTGGGCATCGTTGATGGGGCATCGCTCCCCTGCAAAATAAGGCAGGATGACCAGACCATTGCTGCCAGCCGGGATATCCGCCACTCGCTCCATCATGACCTGATAGGGCTCTCTGCCGGATTTTGCCTGATCCTCCAGAATGTCAAAGTAGAGGGTGTCACGCATCCAGCGGGTCAGGGTGCCTGCGGTGTTGGTGCCGCCGGAGACGCTGAATGTGCCCGGAACGGTGAAATCCCCGCCATGGATCCGGTGATCATAGGTCAGATGATCGGAACAGTAATAGAAGAAAAGAGAGGATCCGAACTGAAACATCAGCTTTCCCGGAGTGGTGATGCCTACGCTGATGGCCTCAGAGGTGGAATCACCGGTGCCGCAGATAACAGGGGTGCCTTCCTTTAACCCGGTTTCTTCTGCGGCTTTGGCAGTTACATGTCCGGCAAGTTCGTGCACAAAACGGGCTTCTGCCATCTGGTCCGGGCGGCAGAACAGTGCACATTCCTTCTCATCGATCTTTGCATCATCGTTGTAGAGCGGACGGAAGGAAGCCTTTGCCAGAAACTGGTCAATGACATATTCTCCTGTGAGCTTGGCGGCAATATAGGAAGAGCCGGTCAGAAACTTGTGGGTTTTGGCATAAACCTCCGGCTCGTTGTTCTTGATCCACAGAATTTTGGGGGCAATGTCGTCAGAGCAGAGCGGATGGCCAAACAGCTCCCTGATGCGCTCTTCTCCGTAATGTTCATTTAAGAAAGCAATTTCCTCAGAAGCACGGGCATCAATGCCGTACAGAATGGCTTTGCGCAGCGGACGGCAGTTCTCATCTACCGGCAGGCAGTCACAACCCAACACATCACTTCCTACGGCGGCAATTTCCTCTGGCCGGATGCCGGCCTTTTCTATGAGCCCCTTGGATACGATACAGAAATCTTTCCACCAGATTTCTTCTGCATCCTGCTCAAAATAATTGGGCTTCGGGTTCTCCATGCCGTGCTTTGCACCCGTTTCTGCAACAACCTGAAACTTTTCATCGATGAGAACCCCTTTTGTCTCAAAGGTTCCCACATCTACACCTAAATAATATTTTGCCATGAAAACTACCTCCATATATATGTGTGATGCCAGGGTCAAAAGGTCTAAGCCCACATGAGCTTGCTCATAAGTGGGTGAAAGACCTTGGGACCCGCCCCGATATGAGCATAAAAGCGGGATGATAATCCCGCGATATGCGAATGGCGGAGAGGATTGTGAGAGTGCTTAGCACGGAACAATCCGTGGGCATCAAAGCTATGTATACCACTTCTGCCAATATAGCATTTTCAGGGGGCGAATGCAAGGAAAATTCGGAATATTTTGCAAGAATATGAAAAGTTTGAACGGTGTACTGTGAAAGATCTCAAAGGAATACGGGAAAATCCTACAGGAAAATATGAAATAAACGCAAAAAAGGCCGCAAATCGCCGAAAACCCACTTCACCCTGATAACAGGACAAATTGGATAAAATTGGAAAATAGAAATCTTTTCTGTATATAGTGACAAAGAAGAAAAATAGTAGGGAGATTGAAAGTTGGACAGAATAAATAAACAGGATCGCAAAACTTTACACAAAATAATAGAAATAGACAATTTGTTGCAATAAAGTATTGAAATGTGAAAAGTTTTGTGCTATTATTGACGTAATTTGAAACATATGGGAGGAATGAGAAAATGAATTTCCCTACAACCTTTTTTGGATGGGTAGCGTTTCTGGCTGAGAAATACGGGCCGGATTTTATGAGAGGCCTTGGCGTGACACTGCAGCTGGCGACGATCGGAACGGTCCTCGGATGTGTGCTTGGTTTCGTGGTCGGCATGGTGCGAAGCGTTGATATTGATAAACATTCTTCAGTCGTGTCACAGACCATCCTCCGTATCCTCAAGGCAATCATCGCCGTTTATGTGGAGGTGATCCGTGGCACACCACTGATGGTACAGGCAACGGTCATTTATTATGGAACCATGTCTATCTGGGGGCTGGATATTCCGTCCTTCTCCGCTGGTATCCTGGCACTGTCCCTGCACATCGGTGCTTACTTTTCGGAATCTGTGCGAGGCGCCATCGGCGGTATCGACAAGGGACAGATGGAAGGCGGACAGGCTATCGGCATGAGTTATCTGCAGATCATGCTGCATGTCATCATCCCGCAGGCGTTCCGGAACCTGATCCCGCAGATCGGCAACACATATGTATCTGCCATCAAGGATACTTCCGTATTAAACGTTATCGCTGTTACCGAGCTGTATTTCACAGCCCGTACTGTAACCGGAACTTACTACAAGTTCTTTGAGACCTACTGCATCGTCAGCGTGATCTATTTCGTATGTACGTTTGTCATTTCCCGTCTGCTGAAGCTGCTTGAGAAGTTTATGGCAGGCTCCAGCAATTACGAGCTGATCACAGAATCCGAGGAAGAGGTGAGCAAATAATGGCAGAAGATATCATTTTACAGGTGAGTCACCTTGGCAAAAGCTTCGGCAGCCATGAGGTGCTCAAGGATATTCATTTTGATGTGAAAAAAGGTGAAGTAATTAGTGTGATCGGTTCCTCCGGTTCCGGTAAATCCACATTGCTTCGCTGTATCAATATGCTGGAGGAGCCCTCCGGCGGCGAGATCATGTTCAAGGGAGAGCAGATTTCCTATAAACCCAAGGATAAGAACAGGTTCCGTTCCAGGGTGGGTATGGTGTTCCAGTCCTTTAACCTGTTTGCCAACATGAACGTACTGAAAAACTGCATGATCGGCATGCAGATCGTCAATAAGGAGGACAAGGCAGAGGCAGAAAAGACCGCGAAGAAATACCTGAAGCAGGTAGGCATGGGCGCTTATATCAACGCCAAGCCGTCTCAGCTGTCCGGAGGTCAGAAACAGCGCGTGGCCATTGCCCGGGCGCTTTGCATGAAACCGGAGCTGCTGCTGTTTGACGAGCCCACATCCGCGCTGGATCCGGAAATGGTCGGCGAGGTACTGGAGGTTATCAAGTCCCTGGCAGAAGATGGGATGACGATGGTGATCGTTACCCATGAGATGATGTTTGCCAAAGAGATTTCCAGCCGGGTAGTATTCATGGATTCCGGGGTCATTGTGGAAGAGGGAACCCCGGACGAGGTATTCAACCATCCGCAGGCAGCCAGAACAAGGGAATTCCTCAGCCGTTACCGCTGATCCCGTGCAGAGAAAAACGTGTATCAGGTGGTGACTGGGAGAAAGCGGATGCCCGCGTCGGTGAATGAAAAGTGTGCATCCGCAGCATAGAAACAGAAAAAAACAGAGGGAGATATCAAAACTATGTGGACAAAAGAATTATTTGGAACAGAGAAACCGATCATTGCATTGCTGCATCTGGATCCGTTGCCTGGTGATCCTGATTTCTGCGGTTCTCTGGATACTGTGATCGAGCATGCTTCTTGCGATGTGAAAGCATTACAGGAGGGCGGTGTGGACGGTGTGCTTATTGCCAATGAGTTCAGCTTCCCGATGACTTATGTCAGCCATACCGAGACACTGATGGCCATGGCCTGTGTCATTGGTGCCATTAAGAAAGATATTCACGTTCCGTTCGGAACCAATGTTGTCATGAACCCGGAAGAAACGATCCGCATGGCCAAGGCAGTGGGAGCAAGCTTCGGCAGAAGTGCGTTTGCCGGTGCTTTCACAGGAACCTATGGCGTGCATGTGAATAACTTCGGTGAGAATGTCCGTCTGAAATATGCACTGGGCATCCCGGAAATGAAGCTGCTGTGCAAGATCAATCCGGAGGGAGATGTTTTGCTGGCAGAGCAGAGCATCGAGGAGATCATCGATAATGTGACGCTGGGCGATCATGTGGGTGCATTCTGTGTGTCCGGCCCGGGTGCGGGACAGGAAGCCAGCTGGGATCTGCTGGCACATGTATGCGACCTGGCGAAGGCAAAGCATGTACCGGTATTCTGCAACACAGGCTGTAAGGAGAGTACCATTGCCAAGATCCTCACCATCGCAGACGGCGGCTGTGTGGGAACTGCATTCAAGGGCGCAGATGGCCGTGTAGATGCGGATAAGGTAAGATCCTTTATGGCAGTGGCAAAAGAGGCGCGCGGAGACAGATAAGTCCCCGGGCAGCAGATGGATTTGTAGTATTTCCTGAGTGATCAGGGTGCTAATAAAAAAATGAAGAGGTGGAAAAAAGTATGAAAAAGAAAGTTTTGGCAGCTGTACTTGTAGCTGCAATGACCATGGGTCTGGCTGCTTGCGGAAGCAAGAGCAACGACAGCGCTCCTGCTGATACAGCAGAGAAGACAGAGGAAGCAGCAGACGGCGAAGAGACCGCTGACGCTGAGGCAGCAGACGGAGAGGAGAAATATCCGGAAGGATATACCCTTCGTGTAGGTATGAACTGTGGCGCAGCTCCGTTTGGCTGGACCCAGGATGATGATTCCAACGGCGCATGGCCCATCGATGGCACCGACCAGTATGTTTGCGGATACGACGTACAGGTTGCACGCAAGATCTGCGATACCTACGGATGGAACCTGAAGATCATCAAAACAGACTGGGATGGCCTGATTCCCGGCGTTGTATCCGGTAAGCTTGACTGCTGCATCTCCACACTGGGTGTTACCGAAGAGAGACTGCAGTCTGTAGATTTCTCTGATTACTACTGGAATAACGGCTGTGTAATGGTTGTCCGCAAAGACAGCAAATATGCAAATGCAACTTCTATTCAGGACTTTGCAGGTGCAAAGGTTACTTCCCAGGCAGTATCTATCTGGCTTCCACTTGTAAAACAGATCCCGGATGTACAGGAGCAGCCCGGTCTTGGCGAAATGTCTGAGCTGTTCGTAGGTGTAAGCTCCGGTAAACTGGATGCGATCATCACCGGTCTGACAGAGGCACAGTCCGGATGCATGTCCAACCCGGATCTGACATACGTTACCTTCGAGGATGGCAAGGGCTTTGACGTAGAACTTTCCTCTCTTTGCGCAGGTATCCCGCTCGCGAAGGGCAACACCGAGCTGAAAGAGAAGATCGATGCAGTTATCGCAACTATGGATCATGACACACAGCTTGAGATGATGACGAACGCACTGAACCAGCAGCCGCTGAGCGATGGTTCCGATTCAGAGGCTCTGACTGCAGAAGAGACAAAGGATGTAACAAACGAGTAATTGTGCATGAGCTGAAAAAATGATATGATACGAAATACAGGACGGCGTGGCTTTACGGCCAGGCCGTCTTTTGACCAAGCATAATAAAACAGGCAAGGAGGAGAATGTATGCCGTACTTACGAAGAGAACAGCTGGCCGGGATGGGAATCCATTATATGTACTACTCCCTGGATTATTTCCTGCAGAGCCAGGCGGAACTGGGCTTTAAGACCATCGAGATGTGGTGTGGTCTGCCCCATTTTATCCTGGATGACTATGGCTATCAGGACACACAGGAACTGAAAAAGAAAGTGGAGTCCTATGGACTGCATATCGGTGTGTTTACGCCTGAGTGTGCCATGTACAGTTATCTGATCTGTGCCCATGATCCGTTGGCACAGAAGCATTCCATGGGGTATTATACCAATGGCATCAAGGCGGCAGGGGAAGTGGGCGCAAAAATCATGCTGACCAACTGCTGCGGCGGAGACTGGAAGGAGGATCCGGAGCGTACCTTTGACCGGGCTGTGCAGGTGCTGCGAAAACTGGCACCGGTGGCAGAGGATAACGGCGTGACGCTGGCAGTGGAGACTGTTCGCCCGGAGGAATCCCGGGTAGTGATCACGCTGCCGGAGTTAAAACGACTGCTGGATGCGGTGGATCATCCCAATGTAAAAGCAGCACTGGATGTGACTGCCATGGGTGTGGCCGGTGAGACGATGCAGGAGTGGTTCGAGACGCTGGGCAGTGACATCCGCCATATGCATTTCCCGGACGGACGGCCTTACGGGCATCTGATCTGGGGCGACGGCCTGCATCCGCTGGAGGACTATCTGCAGCTGCTTAACGATTATCACTACGAAGGTTATCTGGGACAGGAAATCACGGACGGCAGATATTTCGATGATCCGAAGGAAGCTGACCGGAAAAATATCGCAGCCTTCGAGCCGTATTTTAAATAGAAGGGGGAGGAAAAGCGCATGAAACTTGCATCTATTGACCGGATTTCGGTTCTGAACATTCATTATATCAATTATTCGCTGGATTACTTCCTCGACTGCCAGCAGGCACTGGGAGTGAAAAACGTGGAGCTTCTGGCAGGGCGGCAGGATATGTGGCTGGATCATAAGGGCTCCATTGACCCGAAGATTATTAAGAAAAAGCTGGATGACAGGGGGTTAAAATGCCCGGTGATCACGCCGGATAACTGTATGCTGGGATATCAGTTTGCGGCGAAGGAGCCGGAGCTGCGGGAGCGAAGCTACAACTATTTCGTCAACGGGATCCGTCTGGGCGCTGAGCTGGGCGCAAAAATCCTGGAGGCAAACTCCGGTTGGGGATACTGGAATGAGCCTGAGGAGGAAGGCTTCAAGCGATCCGTAGAAATGCACCAGCGGCTGTCCGAGGTGGCGGCGGAATATGGCATGCAGATCGCCTGCGAGTCGCTGCGGCCGCAGGAGTCACGCATCGGTTATCGGATCGATCAGATCAAGCATCTGTTTGACGAGGTGAACCGCCCCAATTTCAAGGTGATGATCGATCTCACCGCCATGTCTGTGGCAGGGGAGACGATTCAGCAGTGGTTTGACACCTTTGGCGTGGAAAATATCATCCACAGCCATTTCCAGGACTGCAATCCTTACGGCCATTACATCTGGGGAGACGGCAACCGGAATCTTCGCCAGGATGTGGAGGATATGCTGAAGAACGGTTATCAGGGGCTGTTCAGCCAGGAGATCACGGACGGCGGCTACTATGAAGATCCGTTCTTTTATGATAAGCGCAACATGTACAACCTGAAACATTATTTTGGGGAGTAACACATCCCGGGGAGGATAAAATGTCTGAATTGCTTATGTCACAGCTTGCGGTGACAAACATGGTATACATGCATTTTTCTTTTGATTATTTTCTGGATTCCTGCGACCGGCTGGGCATTCATCAGCTGGAACTGTACGGATGCAGCCACCACTTTCATTTTTACGATCAGAAAGAGAATCCGGCACCGGCCATGCATAAACGGCTGCAGGAGAGGGGCTTTCGCGTGGCCTCTCTTATGCCGGAGGAAAATGTATATGCAGTAAACATCGCCGCACCCGAAGCGAATATCCGAAACAAAACGGTGGAGCAGTACAAGCGGTTCATTGAGACAGCGGTGGAGCTGGAATGCCCGCAGATGCTGCTGTGCCCGGGCCGTCCGTACTGGGATCGGCCCATGTCCGAGGGCTACAAATGGGGGAAAGATTCCGTGGAGCGGCTCACCCGCCATGCGGAGAAATACGGCATCACGCTCATGTACGAAAACTTAAACGAACGGGAATCCTGTCTGGCCACCAACCGGTTTGACCAGTTCCGGGTGGTGAAGGAGATCGATTCCCCGAACCTGAAATGCTGTGTGGACACGGTGCCGGTGGCCTACGCCGGGGAAACCATGGAGCAGTATTTTGAAGTGCTGGGCGACAAGCTGGCCCATGTGCATCTGAATGATGGCAGACCCTACGGCCATATGAAATGGGGAGACGGTACCCAGGATCTGGATGCCCACTTAAATGCCATGCGGAAATACAATTATAAGGGCCTGATCACCATGGAAATGGCCAACGGTGCTTATCAGTTGGATCCGGAGCCCCATTACCGGGCCAATATTGAGACACTGCGGAAGCATTTTGACGGAGGTGAACTCGTATGAAGCAGCTGCATTTTGAACAGGTTTCGGTCCTGACTGCCCCCTATCTGCATCACACGCTGGAATATGCGTTGGATTCCATCGCAGCCAATGGTTTTCACGGCGTGGAACTGTGGGGCGCATCTCCGCATTTCTGCATAGATGATTATACACCGGAAGAGCGGGCTGCCCGGATCCGGGACATCCGCCAGATGTTAAAAGACAGAGATTTACGCCTGACGGCTTTCCAGCCGGAGCAGTGCCGTCAGTATCCCATTAATATTGCTTCACCCATTGCCTATGTGCGGGAGCGCAGTATGCAGTTTATGGAGCGGTATCTGGAGGATACGCTGGATCTGGGCACAGACCGGATGATCCTGGCGCCGGGCTGGGGCTATGTGGACGCACCGGAGGAAGAGGCTTTTGCGCGTTCTGTGGAAGCCATCCGGCGGCTGGCAGAGAAGGCGGCAGCGCTGGGCGTGAAGTTATCTGTGGAAGAGATGGATCCGCTGTCCACTTTGCTGGTGCGTGACCTGCCCCATCTGAAAAAATTGTTGGATGCAGTGGGATCAACACAGATCACGGCCTGCCTGGATACCTTCATGGCGGCTGACAATCAGGAAACCGTGGAGCAGTATTATGAGGTCTTTGGCCAGATCGGCCATGTGCATTTTTCCGGTTATGGAAAAGAGGGTTATATGGTGCCGGGAACGGGTGATCAGGCGGTGTTGGAAAAACAGTTAGAAGCACTGGCGGCTCATGATTACGACGGTGATCTGGTGCTGGGCCTGTGGGGCGCCGGGTACTTCAAAGATCCCGATGCGGCACTGCGGCAGGCTGTCCAGTGGGCGAATGCATGTGAACTGATTCGAAAGTAAAATTTGTGCAAAAAGCACATTTGAAATTTGAAACGGTATCCATTATAATGAAACTACAGCGTGTGGCGTTTCTGCGTAAATCCGGTTGCAGAGACGTCACACGTTTTTTTGTATGATATTTTTAAAATCGAGCAGCAGGTATGCGTAAGTCCAGATACGGAGGGCTTGCGCATTTTTTGTCTCGAAAAGAAAGGTGGTTTTTATGGATACCGGAAATCAGTTTTTGGGGACGGAGCGCATTGAAAGATTGATGCGACAGTATGCGGTTCCCTGTATCATTTCTCTGTTGGTGGGTGCACTGTACAACATCGTTGACCAGATTTTCATTGCCAATGCCAGTTATCTGGGCTCTTATGGCAACGCGGCAAATACGGTTGTGTTTCCGCTGACGGTGGTGGCGCTGGCCATTGCGGTTCTTGTCGGGGACGGCTGCTGTGCCTTTGTCAGCATTTCCCTTGGCAGACAGGAGATGGAAAAAGCGAAACGCAGTGTGGGAAATGCGGTGGTGCTGGCGCTGGGCAGCAGTCTGGTGTTGACGGCACTGTATCTGCTTTTTGCCAACCAGATCATTGCCATGTTTGGCGGCACGGTCAATGCGGAGACATTTCACTATGCGCAGGAGTATTTCTTCTATATTACATTGGGCATTCCGTTTTATATGTTCGGGCAGGCGATGAACCCTGTCATCCGGGCGGACGGCAATCCGAAATTTGCGATGATTTCTACGCTGGCGGGCGCCGTCATCAATATCATCCTGGATCCGATTTTTATCTTTGTGTGTAAATGGGGGATGATGGGCGCTGCGGTGGCAACGGTACTGGGACAGGTGGTAACTGCCGTCCTGGCGATCTGGTATTTGCAGCATATGCGGATCATTCGCCCGACAAGAAGGGATTTTGCGCTCAATGGAAAACTGTGCGGACGGATGCTAACGCTGGGCATTACCAGCTTTTTATCCCAGATCAGCCTGGTGGCAGCCATGGCGGCCATCAACAATATGCTTCGAAAATATGGCGCGCTGGATGTGGTTTTCGGGCAGGAGCAGTATGCGCAGATTCCCATGGCCGTGGTGGGCATCGTTATGAAATTTTTCCAGATCGTCATTTCCATTGTGGTTGGTATGGCGGCAGGCTGCATTCCCATTGTGGGCTATAATATGGGAGCGGAAAAAAAGCTGCGCGTACGGGAATTGTTTACCAGACTGCTGGCCGCCGAGGCACTGGTGGGTGCGGTGGCCCTGATCCTGGCGGAAGGATTTCCCCATCAGCTCATTGCCATTTTCGGTGCAAAAAACGAAAGCGCCTATTATACGGATTTCGCAGTCAAAGCGTTCCGGGTATATCTGTGTATGATGGTGCTGGCATGTGTCAACAAGGCATGCTTTATTTTCCTGCAGGCGGTTGGAAAAGCGCTTTCCTCCACCTTGCTGTCCATGTTCCGTGAAGTAGTGTTCGGTGTGGGATTTGCACTGCTGCTGCCGAAATTCTTCGGACTGGACGGTGTGCTGTACTCCATGCCGGTGTCGGATGTGCTGACCTTTGTGATTTCACTGGTGATCATCCGCAAAACCTATCAGGAGTTAAGGGAAAGCGTGCCGGAAGAAGTATGCCGGCAGCAGGCTTTCTGATATGGAGCAATACGTTTTGATACAACAGATCAACCGTGAATTTTTTAAAAATAGTATGGAGCCGGGACTTTGAAAGGAGAAAACAAGTGAAAAACAGAGTAATTACGATCAGTCGCGAATTTGGCAGCGGTGGACGCACCATCGGAAAAAAAGTAGCAGAAAAGCTGGGAATCCCGTGCTATGATTCTGAGTTGCTTCAGGAGATGGTGAAGGAAACAGGTTTTGCCGCGGATTATGTAAAGGAGGCCGGGGAATATGCCACCGGCGGTTTCCTGTCGGCGGCTTTTTCCAATCGCATGTTTGGCCCGACCAATGAGGATATTCTCTGGGAGCATCAGTGCAAGATCATCACAGAACTGGCTGAAAAAGGCCCCTGTGTCATCGTGGGACGCTGCGCAGACTATATTTTGCGGGACAAGGCAGATTGCCTGAAGGTATTCATCCATGCGGATATGGCATTCCGTGAGGAACGCATCGTCAAGGTATACGGGGAACGGGAGCAGTCGCCGGAAGAACGGCTGCGGGATAAGGATAAACGCCGGGCGGCTTATCATCGTTTCTATACGGACATGAAGTGGGGGCATGCGCAGAATTATCACCTGACGCTGAACAGCGGCGTGTTAGGATTGGAGAAGTGCGTGGAGATCATTGCGGGATTGTTTTAAATGATTATGTTTTATTTCTGCTCATCATGGGGCGCTCCGTTCATCCGCTCATGTAGCTGCCCTTCCGTGCAAGCACGGCGTTCAGCTACAAAGAGCGTTTGACTGAACTGGTTACAGATATTCTCTCTCCAGCGGCAGGGTGGTGCAGTGCAATCCGCCGCCGCCGTTCATGATCTCATCATAGGGGATCTGGATAACTTCGATGCCGCGGGCGGTGAGCCGCTCTACGGTGCGGTCGGTGCCGGTGCACATCATGATCTTGCCGGGTCTTAACTGTAGGCAGTTGCAGGAGAACCAGTCGTCGTCAGGATGTACGTCGATCATCTCGATGCCCAGCTCTTTTAACTTCTGCAGGAAGAAGTACGGAAGCTTGGTGACATTGACCAGTGCTTTGTCCACGTCTACCATGGTGAAAGCGCCGTCGATGTGCAGGGCGTAGCCGGTCATAGGCACAACGATGACTTCCATGCCCAGGGGCTCCAGAATTTCTTTTACCTGCCGGATTCCTTCCATGTTGGTACGCTGGGAGTAGCCGATGGCTGCGTGTTTCGGATCGATGATGGCGAAGTTGCCGCCCTCCAGTGTGCCGGTACCGTTGATGGTACGCAGGATTGGAACGCCGTGTGTGGCCACATTTTTTGTCAGCACATATTCCTCGCCGCGGCGCATTTTCGGTGCCATACGGCTGATGATGAGGCCGCCGGGAACGGCGATGCCCATGTCACGGGTGTTGATATACTGGGTGCCGTGATCCAGCGGCACGTCCTCCAGATAGATTACCTCGACGCCTTCTTTTCGAAGGATGTTGGTGTAATTGTCATGCTGCTCCTGCATGCGAGCCAGATTGGGCTGGCGGTCGCAGCGCCAGTACCAGGAGTGATTTTCGCCCATGATGGCACCAATCTCATCATCCCATTTGTCCATGGTGATGACATCCATTTCGTGATCCGGGCGGCGCATCAGAACGGTTTTCAGGCGGCCTACCTCGCTGTTGCAGCCCCAGCGTCTGCCCCAGACGAACTCCATCATTTCTTCGCTCTCAAAAGAGGGCTCCTCCATGGGAGGAAAATATTTTAATACGCGATGATAATCTTCTGTACTTTTGATTCCCATTTTACTTCTCCTTTGTATCAATTTTTATCAAATATCTGCCACGCCATCTCGAACCCTTGTGCGCTGCTGACGCATCGCGGGTTCTCGCTGTAGGGCATGCGCGTTATCTGCCACGCCGTGCCATCTCGAACCCTTGTGCGCTGCTGACGCATCGCGGGTTCTCGCTGTAGGGCATGCGCCCTATACATCCGCTGCCATAGCCATCTGCCTGCAAGCAAGCTCGAGCGTCCGTTTCTGTCGCATTAGTGCACGGCTTATTGATAACATATTTATAACATTTTTTTCAAAAATTCCTGCGCACGCGCGGTCTTGGGTGCGGCGAAGAATTCTGCCGGCGGCGCATCCTCCAGGATCGTACCGTTGTCCATGAAGATGATCCGGTCGGCGACTTCTCTGGCAAATCCCATCTCATGAGTAACCAGCAGCATGGTGATGCCGGTCTGGGCCAGCTCTTTGATAACGTCCAGTACCTCGGTGACCATTTCCGGGTCAAGGGCAGAGGTGGGCTCGTCGAAGAGAATGACCTCGGGATCCATGGCCAGGGCGCGGGCGATGGCCACACGCTGTTTCTGTCCGCCGGAAAGGGTGACCGGATAAACGTTGGCTTTCTCGGCAAGGCCGACACGGGCCAGCAGCTGCATGGCTTTCTCCGTAGCCTGTTCTTTCGTCAGCTTCTTTGTTTTCACCGGCGCGTAGATCATGTTTTTCAGGACGGTCATGTGGGCGAACAGGTTGAAATGCTGGAACACCATGCCTACCTTCTGTCGGATCGCCCGGATGTTCTGCCCTTTCTCTGTGATGCAGGTGCCGTCCACCCAGATCTCGCCGCTGGTGGGCGTCTCCAGAAGGTTGATGCTGCGCAGCAGCGTGGATTTACCGGAACCGGAAGGGCCGATGATGGCAACGACCTGTCCCCGGTCTACGTGAAGGCTGACGTCCTTCAGCACTTCCAGAGATCCGAAATTCTTATATAAATGTTTAACGTCGATCACTGATGTTTACCCACCTTTCTACCCGTCTGGAAATAATGGCAAGGATGCCGACCAGTATGTAATAAATGATCGCCACGGTAAGCAGCGGCTCAAATGCGCGGTAAGATTTGGAAATGATCATCTGCGCCGCACGGAGCAGATCCACCAGACTGATACAGGATACGAGAGAGGTGTTTTTCAGCAGGTTGATCATCTCATTGACGAGGCCTGGCAGGGTACTTTTGAGTGCCTGCGGCATGACGATATCCAGCATGACGGAGGGATTCGACACACCCAGCGCCAGAGCTGCCTCCCGCTGGCCGTAATCCACTGCCATGATACCGCCTCGCAGCGTCTCGGACAGATAAGCGGCGGAGTTCAGCGACAGCGCGATGGTGCTGGCCTGCAGCGGGGTCAGATTGTGCAGCAGCAGCTGCGGCACGCCGAAGTATACGAGCATGATCTGTACCAGCAGCGGCACGCCTCGGAAAATCGATGTATAAAAAGAAGTAATGAATTGCAGGACTTTGTGATGGGAAATCTTCATGAAAGCCAGCGGTACGGCCAGAAGAAATCCAAATACCAGTGCCAGCAGCGTGACTTTGATGGTGACGCCGGTGGCTGTCAGCAGGTATCCGGTATATTTGGGGATAATACTGAAATCAAGATTCATAATGCTAACCTCCAGGTTTCTTATAATTATGCATTCAAATTAATATCATGTAAAATCTATGCTATAAAGAATAAGCCTATTTTACTATATTGTCAAGAAGAAAAGCGGAGGATTATTGATAGATATACTTTGCTTTGTGTATAAACATACACAAAAAGGTGTATGAAAAGTGTGCACGTTGACATGGGGCTTGCGCAGGTGCTATCATGAATGTGATTCGTTTTGTGGAAACTATTTTATGAAAATTATTTTGTGAAAAGAGGGAATCTATGGAGTTTCATATGGGCGGTGTCCGGTATCCGGTGATGAGAAATCCGGTATACGGGCGAAGAGGAATGGTAAGCGCCTCACAGCCATTGGCTGCGCAGGCTGGAATCAGTATTTTGAAAAGAGGCGGCAACGCGGTGGACGCGGCCATTGCGGCGGCGGCCTGCCTGGTAGTGACAGAGCCAACCTCCAACGGCATCGGCGGGGACTGTTTTGTGCAGGTGTGGCGGAACGGACGCCTGTATGCACTCAATGCCAGCGGTCCGGCACCGGCGCTTTTGTCCGCGGATGTTGTGCGGGAGCAGGGCTTTGACAAAATGCCGGAGCGCGGGTGGCTGCCGGTGACGGTACCGGGCGTTCCCGCGGCCTGGGCAGAGCTGAACGAGCGGTTTGGCAGATTGAGCCTGCGGGAAGACTTTGATCCGGCCATCAACTGTGCCCGCCGTGGATTCCCGGTGGAGTCGGTGACGGCGGCCTGCTGGCGGGAAGCCGGAGAGAAAATGGCGCCCTACGCAGACCGGGAAGAGTTCAAAGAGTGGTTCCGGGTATTTACAAAGAATGGAAGGACGCCGGAGGCAGGCGAGATCTGGGGCTCCGAGGATATCGCCAACACACTGGAATCCATTGCGGAAAGCAGAGGCCTGTCCTTCTATCACTGGACGCTGGCAGACAAGATCGACGCTTTTTCTCAGAAAACGGGCGGCCTTCTTCGCAAAAAAGATCTGGAAAGCTACCGGCCCCACTGGGTAGATCCGGTATGCGTATCCTACCGAGGCTACGATGTGTGGGAGCTGCCGCCCAATGGTCAGGGCCTGGTGGCGCTGATGGCACTGGGCATGCTGGAACAGACCACGCCGGTGGGACATGATGATGTACGGACGATCCATCAGCAGATCGAGGCGCTGAAGCTGGCCTTTGCGGATGGACAGCGTTATATTGCAGACCCTGATTATGCGGAAATCCCGGTGGAGGAGATGGTATCTGAGACTTACCTGAAACAGCGGGCATCCCTGATCGGTGACCGGGCGGTGGTGCCTGCTTACGGCAACCCGTACAGCGGCGGTACCGTGCATCTGTGTGCAGCGGACGAGGAAGGCACGATGGTGAGTCTGATCCAGAGCAACTACGAGGATTTTGGTTCCGGTATCGTGGTTCCGGGAACGGGCATCAATCTCCAGGATCGTGGCTGCAATTTCAGCCTTGATCAGTCCTGCCCCAACTATCTGGCGCCGGGAAAACGGCCTTATCACACCATCATTCCGGGCTTCCTGACCAAAGACGGACAGGCTGTGGGGGCTTTTGGTGTGACAGGTGCGTTCATGCAGGCCCAAGGACATGTACAGGCACTGATGAACATGATCGATTTCCATATGAATCCCCAGGAGGCGCTGAACGCGCCCCGCTGGCAGTGGAAAAACGACCTGCGCGTGGAAGTGGAGGCCGGATTCGATGAGGATGTGGTAAAGGCACTGCGGCAGCTGGGGCACATTGTGGAGGTAGCGCCCGTGGGGGCGTCCATGGGACGCGGGCAGATCATCATCCGCAACGACAATGGTGTGTATGTGGGCGGCTGTGAGCCCAGAGCGGACGGTTGTGTCGCCGTGTGGTAGAGCGAATCCTGTGTCAACAGGCGATCAAGCGCGTTAGCGCGGCTTTGTGATATGATGATCGGCAAATTGGATCATGTGTTTTGACTTGGCATGGATAAAAATTGAAAAGAATATGTAGAATGGAATAGATCCCTCGGAATTGGCAAAGCTATAGGCAGAGGTGATGAGAATGAAGAGACGGAACAGAAGTCTGTCTACCGGAGAAATCGCTGTGATGGCGGTGCTCATGCTCTGCCTGGTGCTTGCCATTACCGTGACAGCGATCCGTTCTGCCTCCCGAAAGGCGCAGGATGACGGAGAGCAGTTCGTGGCGCTGGAAGAGTCCAGCGAGACGGAGGATCTGGCGCAGGCGGATGAGAGCACTGCCGGAAATGCAGGCGGACGGACGCAGACGACGGATGGCCGGGACGAAGCGGCAGCATCCGGGGAAAATAAAAGCACCCCGGACAAATTTGCGGTGAAAACCGCCCAGGAAGAGATGGATCTGATCGCGGCGGAGGATCAGGAGACAACCCAGCTGGATCTTGATACAGAAAATGCCAGGACAGGCACAGGCCATGTTGCCGATAGGGACGTGGCGGATGCAGCGGGACCGGACGGAGGGGAAAACCTGGCCGAGCAGGTACAGGAGACCTCCGGTAGTGTTTCCCAGACGTTACCGGCAGCGGAAACCTTTGATTTTCAAGCCCAGGATCATCTGGCCTGGCCCATTTCCGGCAACGTGGTGCTGGACTACAGCATGGACGGGACGATCTATTTTCCCACATTGAAGCAGTATCGCTACAATCCGGCCATTGTCATTTCCGGGGCGGTGGGAACGCCGGTGACGGCAGCTGCTGACGGAAAAGTGACAGACGTATCGGTGCATGCAGAGACGGGAACGACCGTCACCGTGGATCTGGGCGGTGGCTACACAGCCATCTACGGACAGCTGAAGGAAGTGCCGGTGAAAGAGGGCAGCGTACTGTCCGCCGGAGATCTGGTGGGGTACGTCAGCGAGCCCACGAAATACTACTCTACGGAGGGAAGCAATCTCTACTTTGCGCTGCAGAAAGACGGAGCGCCGACGGATCCGGTGGAATACTTGCAATAACAGTTCATGCGCAGAAATGAGCTGCGAATGGCGCGGCTGAACTGTGATGCACATTTTATGAACACAAAGTGCGAAGCATCATATAATATAGAAGGAATGGCACCTGAAAATCCGCAATCGAACCTTTACAGGCGTGACGGAACATCCAGGTAAGATACATTCTCTGTCGATTGCTTCATATAAAGACGGTTATGGGGAAGCTTCTCCATACCGTTTACATAAAGGTCTGAGAAGAACGATGAACTACACATATATGGTCAGGTGCAGGGATGATTCTCTGTATACGGGTTGGACAAATCACCTGGAAAAACGGGTGGAGGATCACAACAGCGGGCGCGGCGCGAAATATACGAAGAGCCGCAGGCCGGTGGAGCTGGTGTATTACGAGCAGTTTGAGACGAAGGAAGAAGCCATGCGGCGGGAATGGGAGATCAAACAGCTCACCCATCAACAAAAAGAAAAGTTACTGGAACAGGCAGGTCAGCATTGACAGGCCTGTTTTTTTGATGTAAGATAGGAAACATAGCAAGTAGTTTTTGAAACTACATGTAATAATACCGACAAAACATCATATACTAATCAATAGAACAATGATAGACAGGAAAGGTGGCATGTTCTATGAAGAAACCATTTAAAATCAAAGATCCGGGCAGCGCAGTGACCCATTTTATCGGCATGCTGATGGCCATGTTTGCGGCAGTACCGCTTCTGATCAAGGCGGCCAGAGAACCGGATCGCATGTACCTGATCGCGCTGGCGATTTTCATTGTCAGCATGATTCTCCTGTATGCGGCCAGCACTACCTATCATACGCTGGATCTGTCCGAGCGGACGAATAAGATTTTGAAAAAAATTGACCATATGATGATCTTTATCCTGATCGCGGGAACGTACACCCCGATCTGCCTGATCACACTGAAAGGGCCTGTGGGATACGGGCTGCTGGCACTGGTGTGGGGGATCGCCATCGTGGGCATTGTGATCAAAGGCTTTTGGATCTACTGCCCGAAATGGTTTTCCTCCGTGCTGTACATCGCTATGGGCTGGGTATGCGTGCTGGCATTTACCCAGATCATGAACGCACTGCCCCGGGCCGCTTTTCTGTGGCTGCTGGCGGGCGGCATCATTTACACCATCGGCGGCGTGATCTACGCGTTGAAGCTTCCTATTTTCAACTCAAAGCATAAGAACTTCGGTTCCCATGAGATTTTCCATCTGTTTGTGATGGGCGGAAGCTTCTGCCACTTCATCGTCATGTATGCATTCGTGGCAGGCATGCCGGTGGGGCTGTAAAGACGGATACCACCATTGGATAGAGAGCAATCAGCAAACATTCTGAGAACTGACCTGAGCCAAATAGACAGATTATAGAAAACCCCGGTTTCGGATGCCTGGAATGACATGCCGATCCGGGGTTTTCTGATTTTAGAAAAGGATTCTTAACTTTTTGTGGTCATATGACACGCGTAGATAATCGTGAAAAACGAGGTCTGTTTTCGCCGCGTCAGATTAGTCTGCGTTCTCAGCACCAAGCCAGTTGGTTACGATCTCTTTGATGGTGCCGTCAGCTTTCAGCTCATCCAGTGCAGCATTGATGGGCTCCAGATACTCGGATCCCTTCGGGAATGCGATGGCGTACTGGGAAGGCTCCTCGCCGATCTCAGAAGCATCCATAACGAAGTAGGACAGCTCCGGATTCTCTTCACAGCGGATCTTGCAGGAAGCACCGTCAGTCATAACCGCATCTGTTCTGCCTGCGATCAGCTCCTGGATGGCAGCTGCGCCGTTGTCAAAGGTGGTCAGGTTCGCACCCTCGATCTTCGGGATCTTGGTCTCGTAGTTCTCGCCGTTTGCGCAGGATACGGTTTTGCCGTTTAAGTCAGCTGCGGAGGTGAAACCCTCTTCGGTACGGAACAGGATACCAAGCTTCTCGGTCAGGTAACCGTCGGAGAAATCAACAGCTTCTTTTCTCTCGTCGGTTGCACACATACCGGAGATAACGAAGTCAACCTGATTTGCCTGGATAGCTGCGATCAGGGAGGAGAAGCTCATGTTGGAGATCTCATAGGTGAAACCGCATTTCGCAGAAAGGGCATTTAAGATGTCGATGTCCAGACCTTCATAGCCGTTGCCGTCGTCGGTGGTTGTCTCGAAGTTCTGGTATGTGGGGCTTAAGCCGATGACCAGATTTTTGCCCTCCAGGGAACCAGCCTCGCCGGTTGCCTCAGCAGTGTCGGCAGCAGCGTCTGTGCTGTCCTCAGCGGAAGAGCTGCCGCAGCCGGTCAGGGCAGAAACAGCGAGGGATCCGCAGAGAAGTAATGCAAGTAATTTTTTCATAATTATTCATCCTCTCTTTGCAATAGTATCGTATCGATTTTTCTTTTACTCAATAAATATACAAAGAGATTACACCTCTTTTTCTGAAATGTCAAGAAAAAAGAGGTGTAATTTTGCATAAATATTCATAAAGAATGTAATAAATGAATAAGCAGACAGCTAGCCGCGTTTCAGGAAAGCGGTGCAGCAGTGGATCGCGCCGTAGCCTTTCAGGATTTCGCTGATGTCTACGGGGATGACTTTGATGCCATTTTTTTCCAGCAGTTCCTGGCTTCGCGGGTTTCCTGCGGGCATGACAACGGTGCCGGGTTCGATGGCAACAAAGTTGATGGCAAGTCCTTCCTTGGCTTCTACCCGGGACGGGCACTCCAGCAGCTTGATGCCTTTCTTTTTCAGCGCGTCGCATACGTCATAAGGCACTTGGGAAGCGTGGATCATGGCAACATCATGGCTGGCCATGTTCAGGAGCCCGTCGATGTGGGCGTGGCCGTAGGGGATCTGCATGTGGAGAATGTCGGTGACGCCCATGCGGCGCAGCTCATATTCCACCATCTCATAGCCCTCGCGGTTCGTCCGGACGCCGGAAGCCAGTACCACGGTGTGACGGTCGATCCACAGGCCCATGGCGCCTTCAAAGGTGGCGCTGCCGCAGATGGTGCGGATGATCGGCACGCCCAGATCTGCCAGTGCTTTTGCCATGTAGCGTTCCTCGCCGCGGCGGGCGTCCATGGCGGGACGGGTGACGATGGCGCCCTCCGGGGTCATGAATAAAAGATCCCGGCAGAAAACGGCGTTGGGCCGGTCGGCGCGCTGCTCCTCAATATAGTGAACGTTGACACCGTGGGCGCGGTAAATGTCGGTCAGGGCGTCATGCTGGGCGCGGAATTTCTCCGCGTCGATGGGGCAGCGGAACCGGGCTGCCTGCCAGTCGAAGCCCTCGTCGATCTCGGCGCCGGGTCTGCGCATGATGACGTCCCGCAGCGTGTCTACTTCGGAGCTGACGCCCCAGTCGCCCCAGAGTCTTGTCATATCATCGGTGATGGATGTCTCCAGCGGAAACCAGCGTTCTCCGGCCAGCGCATCAATATCGTGCTTATTTTCAGCCAATGTGATTGCCTCCTTTTTTCGTTCGTTGGTATTTGAAATTGATTATATATCGGAAGAGGATGGAACGTCAATATTGTTGGCAGAGGAATCGAAAGGAGTCAGTTGATAATAGGGGCGAATACGGCTGGCCAACAGAGAAATTGAACATGACCAGTCGATAGTAGGAGCAAATACAGTCGTGCGCGCAGGGGAGGTGATGCGGATGCCTGAAAGGTATATGGCAGGATGATTTATAAGTATTAGACATTTTTATATTGTAGGGATTAAGATAAAATTATGAAAAAACGGCAGGAAATCGTGTTATTTTGAAAAGGCATGGCCGGGGGATGGATGGCTGTGTTCGGAATCAGAAAGGAAACTGTAGAAAGAAAAGCGTAAGAAGAGAAGATAATAAAAGAAAGGATGAGCGCGATGGAATACACGAAATTGGGCAACACGGACATTGAGATTTCAAAACTGTGTGTGGGCTGTATGAGTTTTGGAAAAGCGGGCACCAGTGAAGAATATCTGGGCAGAGCGCTGAAAAAGCATGTGGCCAGGGATAAGGTCGTGATCGCCTCCAAGGTGTATTTCAATCCGGGCCGGCTTTCTGCAGAGGCCATTCACCGGGAGATCGACGGCACAATGAAACGGCTGGGCACCGATTATCTGGATCTGTATATTATTCACCGGTTTGACTATGAGACGCCCATTGAGGAAACGATGGAGGCGCTGCATGATCTGGTAAAAGCCGGAAAAGTGCGTGCCCTGGGGGCATCCGCCATGTATGGTTATCAGTTTTACAATATGCAGCTGGCAGCCAGAGACAATGGCTGGACACCTTTTTCCGCAATGGAAAATCATTACAACCTGCTTTACCGGGAGGATGAACGGGAGCTGATTCCGATCTGCAAGCAGATGGGCGTTTCCCTGATGCCCTACAGTCCGCTGGCCGCAGGACACCTGACCCGGCCGGAATGGAATACGGACACGCTGCGCAGCAAGACAGACCGAGCTGCCATGGGAAAATACGACCGGACAGAAGAGCAGGATATGGAAATCGTGCGCCGCGTGGCAGAGCTGGCCAAACGTTATGGCGTGAAAATGCAGCAGATCGCCCTGGCCTGGGAGTGGGCGAAGGGAATCGCATCGCCGATCATTGGTGCCACGAAAGCGGCACACTTTGATGATGCGGCAGAAGCTTTCCAGGTGAAATTAAGCGAGGAAGATATCGCATTTCTGGAGGAGCCTTATGTGCCGCACCGGATCGTCGGGGCCATTGACCATAATCCCGAGGACGGGGTCATGCTGGTAGATGTGAAAAAGTAAAATGGCTGGCGTCGTATAAAAAAAGAGACTACGCTCTTTTGTGAGTAAACTCACGCAGAGCGCAGTCTTTTTTGATTGATGCTTTGTTTATTAACCGAAGTAACGTTTCAGCAGACCCTCGAATGCGCGGCCATGTCTAGCCTCGTCACGAGCCATCTCATGAACGGTGTCATGGATTGCGTCCAGGTTAGCAGCTTTTGCACGTTTTGCAAGGTCGAACTTACCAGCGGTAGCGCCGTTCTCAGCCTCAACTCTCATCTCCAGGTTCTTCTTGGTGCTGTCTGTTACAACTTCGCCCAGAAGCTCTGCGAATTTTGCTGCATGCTCAGCCTCTTCATAAGCTGCTTTCTCCCAGTACAGGCCGATCTCCGGATAGCCCTCTCTGTGAGCAACTCTTGCCATAGCCAGATACATACCAACCTCGGAGCACTCGCCCTCGAAGTTTGCTCTTAAGTCGTTGAGGATATCTTCGCTGCAGCCCTGTGCAACACCTACAACGTGCTCAGCAGCCCATTCTCTCTCTCCGCCAACCTCTTTGAACTTGTCAGCGCCAACATGACAGACGGGACATTCCTTCGGTGCAGCCTCTCCTTCATAAACATAACCACATACAGTACATACGAATTTTTTCATTGTTTTGATCTCCTTTTCTGATTGTTTTATTTTGTTTTGTTTTCTTGTTATTAATATCAGTAATTGCTACTGATATTAATATAGCATCTTTTGTTTCATTTGTCAATAGAAGTTGAACATCTTTTTTTGCTTTTGTAGCTATCTTTTATTGCTGCTGTCGGAGCCTGCTCATATGGGTTCGGATGACCGGAAAAACGGTTCCGGCAGCAGCGGGATGTTGCTTCTGATCGACAACGGGAACGGTTACTGCGCTTTTTTATTTTGCAGGCAGTCGGGACAGGTGCCGTAAAAATAAGTGACATGTCCGTCGATGTGTCCACCGAATTTCTTAGAGGCAATGTCGTGAACCGCCTCCAGATCCAGATTCTCCATATCCATGACCTGTCCGCAGGTTTTGCAGATAAAATGGTAATGGGGATGGACATTGGCATCGAAGCGGTCCGGGCCCTGGCCGGGCGTCAGCTTCTGAATCTCGCCAAGATCTGCAAGGAGAGACAGGTTGCGGTAGACCGTGCCGAGACTGATGTTCGGGAATTCCTGGCGGATATTCATGTATACGGTGTCTGCCGTGGGGTGATCATAACGGGTCTTGAGAAATGCCATGATGGCCTCTCGCTGTTTGCTGTGTTTGATCGCCGGCATATTGCTCCTCCTTTCATAACAATAATTATTACTGTTTTTATTATAATGAGGTTATGAGTATTTGTCAATATTTTTTTCTGTTATGAATCAAAATATGGGAACGATATTTTTAAAGATGAATTTTGGGAAAAATCCGGGTATAATGAAAATACAGTTGGAAAGGGAATATTTTATGCTGGAAAAAGAAACTGCAAAAATGTGGTGTACATGGAAGTGTATATTGCAAGTGGAAATTCGAACTGTAATAACAAGGAAGAAGGAGAATACGGATGGAAACTTTATATGACGTAATCATCATTGGTTCGGGCCCGGCGGGGCTGGCGGCGGCGATCTATGCCAGACGGGCGTGTCTGGAATCCCTGGTGCTGGAAAAAGAATATATGAGCGGCGGACAGGTACTGAACACCTACGAAGTGGATAATTATCCGGGACTGCCCGGGATCGGCGGATTTGACCTGGGGATGAAAATGAAGGAGCACGCGGATCAGCTGGGAGCGGTGTTTGTCACCGGTGCGGTAAAAGCGGTGAGAAGAGAGTCTTCTATTATAATAGTAGAAACGGCGAAAGCGACATACCGGACGAAGACGATGATCATTGCAGCCGGCGCCGGACACCGGAAGCTGGGTATTCCCGGGGAAGAGAAATTTGCCGGGCGGGGCGTATCCTACTGTGCCACCTGTGACGGCGCGTTTTTCCGGGGAAAGACGACAGCGGTTGTGGGCGGCGGCGATGTGGCCGTGGAGGATGCCATTTTCCTGGCCCGGATGTGTGAGAAGGTGTACGTGGTGCATCGAAGACATGAGCTGCGGGCGGCAGGCAGTCTGCAGGAGAAGCTGTTCGCGCTTCCCAATGTGGAGATGGTGTGGGACAGCCAGGCGGTACGCATCGAAGGAGAAGAAATGACGCAGCGCCTCATCGTAAAAGATGTGCACACCGAAGCGGAACGGACGCTTCCGGTGGACGGCGTGTTTGCGGCCATCGGCATCACCCCCAACAGTGCCCTTTATGAAGGACTGGTGGAGCTGGATGCGCAGGGTTATATCGTGGCCGACGAGACCGGCCGGACCAGTGCGCCGGGGGTGTTTGCGGCAGGGGATATCCGCACGAAAGCATTCCGGCAGATTATTACGGCTGCAGCGGACGGCGCCAATGCGGTGCACAGCGTGGAAGCTTATCTCAATGAACGGGGCTACAACATATAGAGGTTTGAGGGCCTTTGGAAAATACATCCAGTAGTTGACAATAATTCTCGAGATTGTTATAATCAGTGTAACATATTTAATAATTTCGTAACAAATGCGAAACGAGAATGAAATGATTATTGGAGGACCTGATGAATAAATTTGTAGTCAGAACTGCGGCGTGCTGCCTTGCGGGGGCATTGCTGGTGGGAAATACCGGGATTCATGCGCAGGCTGCAGGGAAGGCATCTTCTTTCGGCGCAGGCATGTCTGTGAAACTGACACAGGCGTATGCCGTGAAGTCGGATGAGATTGACAAAGAGATTGAGAAAACATTGGAGGACGCTACGGTAGCGCCGGAAAACACAGAGAGCACCGTTGCCACTTTCGGCGCCAAGTTAAGTGCCGGTGCGGCAGCAGATATTTTAAAGGAAGAAGGCGCGGTATCCACAGCGGATGTCACAGCGGCAGAAGTACCGGCGCAGGAAGCACCTGTTCAGGAGGAAGCACCTGAGGCACAGCCGGAGCAGGCAGTGGAAACAGAGGAGGCAGTTCCTGCAGATGAGAGCACACCGGCAGATACCGAAGCAACTGGTGAGGAAACCGTTTCCGAGGAAGAGACGGAAGGTCAGACCGAAGATCTGAACAGCAATGAACTGGCAGAGGCGGAGAGCGTGGCAGATCCTGTGGAGACAGACAGTGAATATGCCAACATTGCCATCGCACAGGTAAGCAATTACGTGAATGTCCGGGACATCCCCAGTGAAGAGGGAGAGGTTCTCGGTAAGCTTTACAACAATTCCGCAGCAACTGTGGAAGGAGAAGAGGACGGCTGGTACAAGATCACATCCGGCAGCGTTTCCGGCTATGTGAAGTGTGAATACGTGGTAACCGGAGCAGAGGGAGAAGCCCTTGCCAAACAGGTAGGCCGTAAGGTTGCCGTGGTAACGACCACCACCCTGAAAGTCAGAAAAGAGCCCTCCACAGAGGCACCGGTCCTGGGACTGGTTCCCATCGAGGATGAACTGACCGTCACCGATGAGACAGACGGCTGGGTGAAGGTATCCATCGAGGAAGGCGACGGCTGGGTTTCCACGGATTTCGTATCCTGTCATCTGGAGTTTGTAGAGGCAGAGTCCAAGGCAGAAGAGGAAGCCAGACTGGCAAGAGAAGCCGCAGAGCGGGAATCCGCATCCAAGGCAGCATCCAAGAGTGACGCGAAGATCAGCGCATCCTCTTCCGGCAGCAGCAAGGGACAGGCCGTGGTCGCTTATGCGAAGCAGTTTGTGGGCAATCCGTATGTGTACGGCGGCACCAGCCTGACGAACGGTACAGACTGCTCCGGCTTTGTCATGAGAGTGTATGAGCATTTCGGCATCAGCCTGCCGAGAACCTCCGGTCAGCAGAGAAGCGCCGGATACGCAGTTGGCAGTCTTTCCGAGGCACAGCCCGGAGATATCATCTGCTACAGCGGACATGTGGCAATCTACATGGGCAACAACACCATCGTCCATGCAAGCTCACCGAAGACCGGTATCAAGATTTCTTCACCGGCCAACTATCGAACCATCGTAGCAATCAGAAGAATATTCTAATCCTTATACAAAGAAGGGCGCCTGCGGGCAGTGTCAGTTGGGTTGGACATTGTCAGCGGGCGTTCTTTTTTGTATGATATAAAAAAGTGGTTTGCAGGACATCATGCAGGATCCGGCATGGGGAAAGCGCCTCCTGTCACGGCAATGATTTTGAGAAAGGGCAAAGTGCACAAAAAATAAAATGTCAATAAAAAACGATTTTTAATTATCCAAAATGTGGGGATTAGTTTTCCACATGGATAAACGCAGGAAACGGGATAAAATCGAGTTATACACGAAGTTATCCACATTATCCACAGAAATTCGTGTGGATAATGTGGGGATCTTGGGGAAAATCAGGAACGAATGTTTTGTAAGATTATCATAAAATGTCGATTCCGGGGGAAAAGATACGAAAATCTATTGACTTTTCAATAGTTTGTAAACGGCAAAATGTGGAAAAAAGTTATAGAATATTCAGACAATATTAGGTAAACAGAAGCTTTTCAACCGGGGAGAAATCGTGTACAATAAGACTGTCATTAAAATAGCAGGAGAAGAAGAATATGCGTCTTAGAAATATCAGAGGCTCCAGAGAAGTGATCGGAGCCAGTGACTTTGTGATTCATGAGCCAAAAGAGTGCCGTGGCGCCTGGCGGGAGGTCTTTGGAAACGAAAACCCCATTCATATAGAGATCGGTATGGGAAAGGGACGTTTCTTAAGCGAGCTGGCAGCGCTGCACCCGGACATCAATTATGTGGGCATTGAGAAATATTCCAGCGTGCTGCTGCGGGCCATCGAGAAGCAGCAGGAGGATCCCCGGGACAACCTGAAGTTTATCCGGATGGATGCGGAGGAGATCGCGGAGGTATTTGCGCCGGACGAGGTGGAACGGATTTATCTGAATTTTTCTGATCCGTGGCCGAAGGATCGTCATGCCAGACGGCGTCTGACGTCCAGACAGTTCCTGGCGCGTTACGACCAGATCCTTGTGCCGGAGGGCCGGGTGGAGTTCAAGACCGATAACCGGCCTCTGTTTGATTTTTCCCTGGAGGAAGTGGAGGCAGCGGGCTGGAAGCTGTCGGCCAGCACCTACGACCTGCATCGGGATCCGGTGCTGAATGAGGGAAATGTAATGACCGAATATGAGGCAAAGTTTTCCGCACTGGGCAATCCCATACATAAATACATTGCCTATCGAGTAAAATAAACAAAAACGGGAGCGTTTCATGGGAAAACGATGCCGATGCTGTCGCAGACGATGGTGGCTGCACAGGGAAAAGTGCTGGAATCAGCGGCTGCTCTGCCTGCGGCGTCATCTGGACGAGGTAATGAATATTTTAAACGGAAAATAAGTTACAGTTCCCTGTAACCTATACACATAGAAGAGAAGGAGAGATGAATATGGTAAAAGTATTGAGCAGTACAGATTTTGATGAGAATGTAACGTTGTCTGAAATCCCGGTGCTTGTGGATATGTATGCAGACTGGTGCGGCCCGTGCAAGATGATGGCCCCGGTTGTGGAGGAGATCGCCGAGGAGACCGAAGGACAGGTGCTGGTGTGCAAGCTGAACGTGGATCAGGCGATGGATATCGCCCAGAAATATAAGGTGGTGAGCATTCCGACTTTCCTGATTTTCAAGGGCGGACAGCTGACTGACCGGGTGATCGGTGCAACAGATAAGGAAGATCTTCTTGAAAAGCTGAAATAGGCAGAGGCCGGTGCGGAAGGGTAACTTTCTCACCGGCATTTCTTTTCTTTGCCTGACGTCAGAAAGCCCATTGCTTTTGAAAAGGGAATCTATTATAATTTCAGTAGAAGCAGATTTGACGTGATTTTGGGAGGCGTAAAATGTCAAGAAATGACTGGTATAATCTGGGAAATGATATTCGGGACATTGTGCAGAATGCGGTGGATACCCAGGATTTTGATAAACTGAACCAGGCCATCAACGGCGCCATTACAGGCGCCATCAAGACGGCAGAGGAAGGCCTGAAAGATGCCGGGATTTTGCCGGATGCGGCGCGGTATGCCGATCAGGCAGCAGCAGGACAGCCCAACGGGACACAAAAGGAGGCCGGGCAGAATGGCGGATCGGGTGTTTCCGGCGCAGGCAGTCAGGGGACAGGTACCGGAACGGAAGGCTATGCGAGAACCGCGTCGGGAAGAGGTGCCCAGGCAGCGGCTTCCAGGCGTGCGTCAGAGCGCACCGGCCAGCGCAGAAGCTCAGAGCTGTTTGCATCGGTGAGCAATCAGGCGGCAGCGGGAATCGTCATGATGATCCTGGGCTGGTGCGGCGTCGCGTTCTTTGGGTTCTGGACGCTGATCTTTCTTATTGGGACGATCGTTCTTTTTGATGGTGCGGCAGTGGGGCTGGTGCTCATTATGGCGGCGCTGTTTGCGGCTGTGCTGTTTGTGGCCGTCAAAGGAACGAAGAAGTACCTGCGTGCCCGGAGATTTCCCAAATACATAAAGGCACTGGCTGGAAAGACTTATGCCAATGTGGAGGATCTGGCCCGTTTTGTCGGGAAACAGGTAAAAGACGTGCAGAAGGATCTGCAGTACATGATTGATAAGAACTGGTTCCTGGAGGGACATCTGGACGAGAAGAAGATGTGCCTCATGGTGACCAACGAGGTTTACCGGGAATACCAGGCGACTGCAAACCGGGCAAAGGATCTGGAGAAGCAGAAGGAAGCGGCGAAGAAGGCTGCCCAGGAGAGCGGCATGACGCCGGAGGTGCAGGCGGCCATTGAGGAAGGCGAGGCATACGTCCGTCGGATCCGGCAGAGCAATGATGCCATTCCGGGAGTGGAGATTTCGGCAAAGATCTCCCGGATGGAAATGATCGTGCAGCGGATTTTTGAGCGCATCGCCCAGCACCCGGAGAACCTGTCTGATATCCGCAGACTGATGGAATACTATCTGCCCACCACGGTGAAGCTTCTGGGAGCCTACGAGGAGCTGGACCGGCAGCCAGTACAGGGCGAGAACATCGTGAACTCCAAGAAGGAGATCGAGGCTTCCCTGGATACGCTGAATGTGGCTTTTGAAAATCTGCTGGATGGCCTGTTCAAGGACACGGCCTGGGATGTTTCCACGGACATTTCCGTGCTGCACACGATGCTGGCCCAGGAAGGGTTGACGGGGAAAGATTTTTAGAAATAAAATTTAGAAAAAAGAGAAAGTGAGGATAAAAGCATGGATGTTGATGTAAAGGATATGACAGTGCCGACCCTGACCTTTGGTGCGGAGACAAAAGAGATGCCTGCAGTGGTAGAGGAGACAGCGGTGGCCGAGGCACAGGAGCCTGCATGGGATGACAGCCTGCTGTCCGATGAAGAACGGCAGATGGTGGACAATTTTGTGGGACAGATCGATCTGGACAATTCCAATGCGATTTTACAGTATGGCGTGGGAACCCAGAAGAAGATGGCTGATTTTTCCGAGACAGCGCTGAAAAACGTGAGAACCAAGGATCTTGGCGAGGTGGGCGATCTGCTCTCCGGTGTGGTAACAGAGCTGAAATCCTTTGATGCCGAGGAAGAGAAGGGATTCCTGGGATTTTTCAAAAAGCAGTCCAACAAGATCACTGCCATGAAGGCAAAATACGACAAGACAGAGGTTAATGTCAATAAGATCTGTGACGTTCTGGAAGGACATCAGGTACAGCTGATGAAGGATGTGGCCATGCTGGACAAGATGTACGATCAGAACCTGGCATATTTCAAAGAGCTGTCCATGTACATTCTGGCCGGAAAGAAAAAGCTGGCCCAGGTGCGGGAACAGGAGCTGCCCCAACTGCGGGAGCAGGCACAGCGCAGCGGTCAGCCGGAGGATGCCCAGGCAGCCAAGGATCTGGAAAACAAATGCGAGCGTTTTGAAAAGAAGATCCATGATCTGGAGCTGACCCGGATGATCTCCATCCAGACGGCACCCCAGATCCGTCTCGTACAGAACAACGACACCCTTATGGTGGAGAAGATCCAGTCCACCGTTGTGAATACCATTCCGCTGTGGAAGAGCCAGATGGTGCTGGCTTTGGGCGTGGCACACTCCAATCAGGCCGCAGAAGCCCAGCGGGAAGTTACCGATATGACCAACGAGCTGCTGAAGAAAAATGCAGAAAAGCTGAAAATGGCCACCATCGAGACTGCCAAAGAGTCCGAGCGCGGCATTGTGGATATGGAGACGCTGAAAGCAACCAACGAGTCCCTGATCTCCACGCTGGATGAAGTCATGAAGATCCAGCAGGAAGGACACCAGAAGCGCCAGGAGGCTGAGGCAGAGATCAACCGTCTGGAGAACGAGCTCAAAGGCAAGCTTCTGGAAATGAGAGGGTAGAAGCTTTACAGAAATTGACAGAGCATGATATAATGAGCGTAAAAGAAAAGGAAGCGACGTCGAAGACGGCATTTACTTTTCTTACGCCATTAATGAACGAACAGCCTGTGTAGCAGGCGATAGAGCGCGTTAGCGCGGGTTCGTGATATAATAATGCACGCAGGGAAAAATAAGCGGCTGCGTTAGCAGACCTTTGTTTTTCACAAGATGGGCAGAGTGCTTGTGCGGGTGTTGTAGTTGTAGTCTATATAGTTCTGTGGGGGAATGATAATCCGCATAAGATTCTGATGTGCGCAGGAGAAGTGGCATCTCCTGCGCACTATTTATGTTCTGGGAATCTGCCATACGGGCTTCTCGGGAAACATGTGTTGGGGTATTTGTTGATAAGAAGGAACACAAATAGACAGATTTTTATATAAAATTAACAAAACTAAAAAAATAAAAAAAAAGGCTTGCTTTTTTCTAAAGGCTATTATATAATAATTCTTGCGTTGAGGAACGCACCAAACGATAAGCGCTTTTAGCTCAGTTGGTAGAGCACCTGACTCTTAATCAGGGTGTCCAGGGTTCGAGCCCCTGAAGGCGCACTATAAGCACTGTTTTCGACGGAAGAGCCGTCGGGGGCGGTGTTTTTTGTTATATCTTTTGTCGAAAAAATCGAGTTGACATTTCACAGGCGGACTGCTATCCTGAATATAACAAAGAGATGCTGTCGATAGACGGTTAGCCCTTTATGCTAAAAAAATAACCGCTTAGTTTTTCGGGCTGGGGCGGTTATTTTTTTGCAATCTTATAGACAAGACTTATAATCGCAACGATTAGAAGACAGAATTGTATCAAATCTGAATATGTAACCATTGACATCACCCTCCTTTCTGGAGGGCTTTTTTATACCCTCCGAAGAGGGCTAACCGCCTACCGTTATTGGCAGCATCCCATAGAAAGACTATAACAGATAGAATTTGACTTCACAATTATAATCATTCGACAAAAAACGATGCGAGTGGCGAACGTGCTTTGTATTGTTATGTAAAATATATTTGACACAACAAAGAAGATAATGTAAAATATAATTGACAAAAAGAAGAGGATATAAGTCCACGAAAAAGGATATAAAACGTGTCGGAGCAGAAAGGCTGGAAGAATAAGTCATGGACAGGATGAGATGTTGTGGACGGGGCAAGTGGTAACGGAGCGTGTGACAGATAAAGAAGCGATTAGAAACAGAGGAATGATAGATGGGAAGAAATGAACGAATGCGGCAGGCGCGGCAGAATGCAGGTCTGTCCCAGGAAGAACTGGCCAGGAGGATTGGTGCATCCAGGCAGACAGTGAATATGATCGAGCGGGGGGATTATAACCCATCGTTACATTTGTGCATCAGCATCTGTCAGACGCTGGGGAAAACGTTGGACGAGCTGTTCTGGCCGGAGCATGAAACATCACAGGAGAAATAATGAGCACAGAAAGGCACAGGAAGACCAGAGACGCCAAATGAGTGCAGAAGGACGACGGGAGACCAGAAGGGCCAGAGGAATGTGGAAAGGCACAGAGGGGCCGAGCGGTTTGTGAATACGGATAGGAAGAATGAAAACCGGTACGTGAGAGCGTTGACTGAAAAGGGCAAAAAGGAGGAGAAGGAATGAAAAAATTGCTGACATTATGGAGAGCCTTGTGGAGCGGGGAGGAGACGACCCGGGATGAGCGGACGAAGGAGGAGCTTCGCAGTACCTGGCTTCTGGTGCTGGGTGCAGGCTGCCTTCTCCTGCTGGGGGTGACGGTATATTATCTGGCGCGGCAGGACGTGAACCGCAGCCAGCTGGCGGCCGGGATCACGGGGATTGTGGCGCTTCTGGCGGGGGGCCTGGGGTTAAGCTGCTGTTTTCGGGGGGTTTTGCGTGTGGCTGACCGGTGGAGCGGCCGTCTGGTGGTGCTGGCGGGTGTGTTGTCCATGGCGGTGCACTGGGGAATGGTGGTGCCGATCCGTCAATATTTTCAGAGCAGTATTTTCTTCGTGGATTTTCTTCTGATCGGAGCGGTGGTGTTTTATCTGCTGTGCAACAGTGCCTACTGTGCATATGAGACGCTATGGAGAGAGCGGGAGGAGGCACAGGACGCAGCAGATGTGAAGACGACAGATGCGGATGTGTTGGAACAACGGGCACTTCGGCGTTTTCGAAAGAAACGGGCCTGGTGTGTGGTTCTTTTCCTGGCGGCGGTGGCTGTACCGGCGTTATTGCAGAGCGTTGTGTTTTCAGACCGGGTGATGGGACATGCGCAGCGGCAGTATGAGATCAGTGAGGATGCGGCCCGGACACCGGAGTATCAGGAGCTGGAAACGCTTGTCGAAAAATGGCAGCAGCGGATGGACGGCGACTGTGCGCTGGTGACCCGTGGCGCGCTGCGGGCAAAATTTTTCCCGGAGGAGAATCCTTCTTATGAAAATGGCGGCTGTCTGTATCTGAAAACGGATGAGATGCAGATGCGCATCGGTTTTGTGGGAACGGAGCTGATCCAGAGTGAGTATGTGCTGCCGGAGGAAGAGGATTATCTGCGGGCGCACTACCTGTATCACAACGGCATCTGGGAGCGGATGGAGGACATTGAGGCTGCCCAGCATCATCAGGATCCGGATTATCCGGTGAGTATGTGGGATTATGAGTTGGAGGGTATGACGGGATGGACGGTGGAGATTTCGCCGCTGTGGATGAAGGACAACGTGGAAGTGACCACGCGGGGCGGAATGACCGTTTACCGCTATGCATACAGCGAAGATTATCTGAAGGAGATCACGAAGGATCTGGGAAAAGATGAGCAGAGCAACTGGATGGTGGTACAGGCGTTGGAGATGACGGCGGATGCCGACGGCAATCCGGTGACATGTACCTGGGAGCTTCGCCATAAGGCCGAGGGGACAAAGGAACAGGCCACAGAGCGGCTGACAGGACAGTTTTTGCCGGATGTGGATGTGGCCGGATTGCAGGAAGAGATGTGTGCCTCCGGGCCGTACGTGCCGGACGCAGCGCAGAAAATATGGGAAGAAGAAAAATAACGATAAAGTATTAACAGTGATGGCCCACAGAAAGCGTAAGGTAATCACTCCTCCGAAACGAGCCACTCCGGCACCAGTACCCGCACGTTTCGCCGCTGGACGTCCACCAGTCCTTCCTCCCGCAGTTTTTTCAGCTCCCGCATCATGGCGCTGCGGTCGATGGACAGATAATCGGCCAGGGTGCTTAAGGTGAAGGGCAGCAGGAAAGTATCAGTACCGCTGCGGATGGACATGATATGGAAATAGCTCTTTAATTTACCGCGGATGCTGCGCTGGCTTAAGATTTCCACTCGTTCTCCCAGCTTGGTGGCCTTCTGGGACATGAGCAGCAGAACATTTTCGATGAGGTGGGAGTGTCCTTCGCAGGCCTTGCCGCAGGGGGTGAAAACGTGGCGGTAATCAAAAAAATGGATCTGGCAGGTTTTATGGGCGAGAACGGAATAGTTTTCCAGATTTCCGGCATGGAGGAAGAAGATTTCCCCGAAAACATCACCGGGAAGCAGCTGTTCCATGAGGGTCTGGGTGCCGTCAGCGGAAATGCGGACGATGGCGGCCTCGCCCTCTGTGAGCAGGCCGATTTTCCAGGGGCCGTTTCCATAGGAACAGACCCACTCGCCGGCCTTGTATTTGCGGGTGCTGATATGAAAACAGGTTTTCATCTGTGCCAGGTTCAGAGGTGCGATTCCGGCAAACAGCTGGCTTTCTGCTTCTGTCATAAAAAGACCTCCATTTCTCTGAAAAAAGTTTAAAAGTGTGACATTTGCAACAGAATAAGCGTATGCCTTATTCTATAATAAAACCATACCAAATGTCAAATCGAAAACAAAACGAAAGAGAACAAAAGGAAACCATAAACAACAGCCGCTCCATCGATCATACATCATAGCTTCCATGCGAGGATATCCGGTAAAGCAATGGAAATCATATAGGAAGCGTACAGAGGCGGGCGGCCAATGAAAAAGAAAAGGAGGTAGCTGTGGGAGATACCTGCAGCGAAGAGCGTATGAGTAAAGTGAAATTTTATATCTGTGAACACTGCAAAAAGATTGTGACTGTTTTGACGGATGCACCGGCACCGCTTACCTGCTGTGGAGAGGCTTTGAAGGAGCTGCAGGGCAATGTGACGGACGCTGCGGTAGAGAAGCACCTGCCGGTGATCGCTGTGGACGGCAATCAGGTGAAGGTAACCGTGAGTTCTGTAGAGCATCCCATGGTGGAAGTGCATTACATTGACTGGGTATGTCTGGAGACAGAGAAGGGCATCCAGGTGCATCATCTGACCGTGGGCGAGAAACCGGAGACGGTGTTCGGCCTGGCAGATGGCGACAAGGTAGTTGCCGCATATGCATACTGCAATCTGCACGGACTTTGGAAAACCGAGGCGTAAAACATGTTGGATCTGGAGGTTCTGAAAAAACATAAACCATCGTTTATCGGATTGGAACAACAGAGAAAATTCTCAATATGCATCCCCCTTCTGGCCGGTAAGGCCGGATGGGAGGTGCTTTTTGAGGTTCGTTCGGAAAAGATCGGCCGCCAGCCCGGGGATGTCTGCTTTCCCGGCGGGGCGGTGGAACCGGGGGAAGACCCGCTGGATGCGGCTTTCCGGGAGACGCGGGAGGAGCTGTGTGTCCAGCAGGAGCAGATGGAGCTCATCGCGCCGCTGGACTGGTATCTGAACTATAGTGGGAATCTGATTTTTCCCTATGCGATGATTTTGAAAAATTATGAGAATACGTGGAGCCCGGATGAGGTGAAGGAGACATTTACCGTGCCGCTGTCGTTTTTCCTGGAAACGGAGCCGGAGCTGTATGTGTCGAAGCTGCGGGTGGAACCCGACGAGGCGTTTCCCTATGACCGGATCCGGGGCGGTCGGGAGTACCCGTGGAGAATGGGAAAACATCAGGTATATTTTTACCAGTACGGGGATCGGGTCATCTGGGGCATGACGGCCCGGTTGATACTTTCGTTCGTGGATATTTATAAGAAAGAGACAGCACAGGACAAAAAATAAATTTTAATCAGAATGATTTGGAAGAGGATTCTTTTATAAAAGAACTGCCACAGACGATCCACAGATTTAGATATCTGTTGGAATATCTGTGACAGTTTTACTTTACGCCTCTTTTTTCACGGGTTCGGGAATGGCATCGGGTTCTGCTGCCATTCTTGCATATTTCTCATAGCGCTCGATGGCATTTTCCTCCGCCATGGCGAAGAGCTTGTCGGAAACATCCGGGAATTCCTTGGCCAGGGAGGAGTAACGCACCTGGTTCATGATGTACTGGCGGAAGCTCTTGGTGGGCTTCTTGGAATCCAGGGTAAACGGATTCTTGCCGGCTTCTTTCAGCAGCGGGTTGTACCGGTACAGATGCCAGTAACCGGACTCTACGGCGTCAGCAGCGTTGCGCTGGGAGTGTCCCATGCCCTCTTTCAGGCCGTGGTTGATGCACGGTGCGTAGCAGATGATCAGGGACGGGCCGTCGTAGCTCTCTGCCTCGCGGAAGGCTTTGATGAGCTGCTCCTTGTCAGCACCCATGGAGGTCTGCGCCACATACACATAGCCGTAGGACATGGCCATCATGCCCAGATCCTTTTTCTGGATCCGTTTGCCTGCTGCGGAGAACTTCGCAATAGCGGCTGCCGGGGTTGCCTTGGAAGCCTGACCGCCGGTGTTGGAGTAAACTTCCGTGTCAAATACGAGGATGTTGATGTTTTCCCCGGATGCCAGCACGTGATCCAGTCCGCCATAGCCGATATCGTAAGCCCAGCCGTCGCCGCCCACAGCCCAGATGGATTTCTTCACCAGGTAGTCCTTGCGGGCCAGGATGTTGTCAATATCTTTCTTTAACAGGACATCATCCACAGCACCCATTCCATCAATGACCTTCAGGAGCTGTGCGCTCTTGTTCTTGGAAGCTTCGCCGTCATTTCTTGCCTCGATCCATTCGTCCACTGCTTCCTTTAACTGCTCAGGGATATCCCGCTGGAGCATGTCTTTCATGGTCTGGGTGATCTTATCCTGCATGTGCGCAGCGGCCAGCAGCATGCCGTAGCCGAATTCTGCGTTGTCCTCGAACAGAGAGTTGGACCAGGCCGGGCCTCTGCCGTTTTCGTCTGTGGTATACGGCATGGACGGTGCGGATGCACCCCAGATGGAGGAACAGCCGGTAGCATTGGCAATGATCATCCGATCCCCGTACAGCTGGGTCAGAAGCTTCATGTAAGGCGTCTCGCCGCAGCCTGCGCAGGCACCGGAAAATTCAAAGTACGGTTTTACAAACTGGCTGCCCTTGACGGTGAACTTGTCGGCATCCTTTGCCTTGGAAGGAATGCTCATGGCGTAGGTCCAGTTCTGTTTTTCATGTACCACATCGGCATATTTTTTCATGACCAGTGCGGGTTCGGGTGCCTTACAGATGTCGGCGCAGTTGCCGCAGCCCAAGCAATCCAGCGGAGATACCTGTATCCGGTACTCGTATTTGTTCAGGTTTTTGCCGGTGGCCTTCAGTGTGTCGAAGCTGTAGGGGGCCTTCATCTTCTCTTCCTTGGTCAGCAGCACCGGACGGATGGCTGCATGCGGACATACGAAGGAACACTGGTTACACTGGATACATTTATCCGGCTGCCACTGGGGCACGTGGGAAGCCACGCCGCGCTTTTCGTAAGCGGAGGTGCCGGTGGGGAAGGTGCCGTCCTCCATGCCTGCAAAAGCGCTGACCGGCAGGTCGTCGCCCTCGCGCTTGGCCATGGGCAGCAGTACCTCGTCGATGAATTTCGGCAGGTTGGTGCCTTTTTCCTTCTGTTTTTCCAGAAGCTTCCAGTCCTCGGGGATGGTGACACGGATCACCTCGTCAATGCCGCAGTCCACGGCCTCACAGTTCATGGCAACGACTTTTTCGCCCTTTTTGCGGTAGGTTTTCTCGATGCCCTCTTTCAGGTATTTGATGGCATCATCCAGCGGGATCACGTTGGTGAGCTTGAAAAATGCCGCCTGCATGATCATGTTGATGCGGTTGCCCAGGCCGATGCGCTCGGCGATCTGGGTAGCATTCACAATGTAAAAATTCAGTTCTTTCTTGGCAATGATGCGCTTCATTTTCTCCGGCAGCCTGTCGTTGAGCTCTTTCTCCGTCCAGATGCAGTTCAGAAGGAAGGTGCCGCCTTTTTTCAGATCCTTCAGCATGTCGTACTGCCGGATGTAGGACTGATTGTGGCAGGCTACGAAATCTGCCTGGTTGATCAGGTATGCGGACTGGATCGGATGTTTGCCGAACCGCAGGTGAGACACGGTCAGTCCGCCGGATTTCTTGGAGTCATAGTCAAAATAACCTTGGGCGTACAGGTCGGTCTTGTCACCGATGATCTTGATGGCTGTTTTGTTGGCACCGACGGTTCCGTCAGATCCCAGACCCCAGAATTTACATTTGATAGTTCCTTCCGGTTCTCTTGCAATGCCTTCGATGAAGGGCAGAGAGTGGTTGGTCACATCGTCCTCAATACCGATGGTGAAATGATCCTTCGGCCGCTTATGATACAGGTTATCATAAATGGACATGATCATGCCCGGGGTGGTGTCCTTGGAGCCAAGGCCGTAGCGGCCGCCGTAAACCTCCGGCGCGTTTCTCTGGGCATAAAGCATGGTGCGCACATCCTGGTACAGAGGCTCTCCGAGAGCGCCGGGCTCCTTCGTCCGGTCAAGCACAGCGATGCGCTCTACGGTCTTCGGCAGCACATCCAGGAAATACTTCCGCACAAACGGGCGGTACAGGCGCACCTTGATGAGGCCGACCCGGTGGCCCTGGGCGATGAGGGTGTTCATGGTTTCCTCGATGGTTTCACAGACAGAGCCCATGGCAACGATGACGTTCTCGGCGTCAGGGGCGCCCACATAGTCGAAGGGCTTGTAGCTGCGGCCGGTGAGTTTTTCCAGCTCCTTCATATAATGTACAACCACTTCCGGGATCTCGTCGTAGAAGTGGTTGGCGGACTCTCTTACCTGGAAGAAAATGTCCGGGTTCTGGGCGGTACCGCGGATCACCGGGTGCTCCGGGTTCAGGGCACGGTTGCGGAACTCCTGCACGGCATCCATGTCAATGAGCTTGCCCAGATCGTCGTAGTTCAGCACCTCGATCTTCTGGATCTCATGGGAGGTACGGAAGCCGTCGAAGAAATGCAGGAACGGGATGCGGCCCTTGATGGCGGACAGATGGGCGATGGCTGCCAGATCCATGACCTCCTGGACGGAGTTGGATGCCAGCATGGCAAAGCCGGTCTGACGTGTTGCCATGACGTCGGAATGATCGCCGAAAATGTTCAGCGCGTGGGTGGCAAGGCTGCGGGCGCTGACGTGCATAACGCCGGGCAGCAGTTCCCCTGCGATCTTGTACATGTTGGGAATCATGAGCAGCAGACCCTGGGATGCGGTGTAGGTGGTGGTCAGGGCGCCTGCGGACAGGGAACCGTGGAAAGTACCTGCCGCGCCGGACTCGGACTGCAGCTCGGCGATCTTGACGGTCTGTCCGAACAGGTTCTTGCGGCCGTAGGCTGCCCACTCATCAACCTGCTCCGCCATGGGAGAGGATGGTGTGATAGGATAAATGGTAGCAACATCTGTGAATGCATAGGATACATGTGCGGCAGCGGTATTGCCGTCCATAGTTTTCATTCGTTTGTTATTCATAATATACTCCCCTTTCGTTCCGACTGACCGGGGCTTTTGTGCGCCTCCGACCGGATTGGGCCTATCGTAGCACGAAATAACAGGGAAATCTAATTCGCAGTTTTCTCAAAAAATCACGCAGATAATTCATAAGAGGAACTTTTTTCCGATATTTTCGGAAAAATTATCCGGGTAAGGCGTTTTGTAAGATGATATTATAATATGTAATGATACGAGCAAGAAACGTGAACACTAGGGCGTCGAGGTCAGAGGCCGTTCGTGCTTGCACGGTAAGGCAGATGACTTTGGCACCCGCCAAACATAAGAAAGCAGCGATTTACGAAGTAAATCTGCGGATTTCGAATGGTTGTAGAATTGCGAGAGCTGTTTGGCAGCGAAGCAATTCGTAGGTGTCACTTTTGGGGGAGGGCGAAAATGAACAACGAATGGCAGCACTTGATGTACTTGAACTGGCAGCACCTGATGTATTTTCTCGTGGCGGCGGACACGGGCAATTTTACGACGGCGGCGGAGCAGATGTTTATCACCCAGTCCACGCTGACGAAGGCCATGAACAACCTGGAGACGACGCTGGGGGTGCCACTTTTTGAAAAACGGGGGCGCAACATCCGCCTGACCTCCTACGGGGAGACGTTTTATGAAGATCTGAAGAAAATTTCACAGGATCTGAGCGGGAGTATCCACAAGCTTCATGATATGATTGATTTAAAGAGCGGGAACATTTCCATTTCCGGTTCTTATACCATGTGCGCGGAGTACCTGCCCCATGAGATCCGCCGGTTCCGCAAGGATTACCCAGACATTGATTTTTCCATTAAATATACGGGAACGGGATTTATCCTGAAACAGCTGCTGGAGGGAACCACGGAGCTGGGATTCTGCGGGGACTATGATATCAACGCGAAGCAGTATGAGACGCTGGAGCGCCTGCTGGTAAAAGAGGAGGAGCTGATCGTCATTGTGCCGCCCCAGTGCCGTCTGGCAAAGACAGGGATCATAGAGGATTTTTCCGCATTCCGGGACGATTCTTTTATTGTCAATTCCAAATCCAACACAGGAACGAATTATGTGCTGAACCGGTTGTGCGAGGAGGCCGGATTCAAACCGCATATCGCTTTTGAATCCAATGATGACCATACGATGATCGGCATGGTAGCTTCGGGCTTGGGGATGGCGGTGATCGCAGACAGCCCGTCCCTGCTGGTCAATAACGTGTCGGTGCTGCATTTTGCCAGACCGCCGGTGAAGCATCAGTATATGGTATACAATCGGGAGCGAGAGCTGACACCCCTTGTAAAAAGCTTTGTGGATTTTATCCGGGAGGAAACTACACGGGAGAAACACTAGATTGTCCGCGAAAGAAAGACAGATGATTTTGATAGACGGAAAATTTTTCTTGCATTTGAGAAAAGAATGCATTAGTATTCATAAAAGAAGTGTGATAGAATAAACAGACAATGGGAAAAGGAGGAGTGGCTATTATGGAAGCTGCAAATATTCGCAAATTCCGGAAAGTAATGGTAGCGAACCGTGGAGAGATCGCGATCCGTATTTTCCGTGCATTGAATGAACTGGGAATTACCACCGTTGGAATCTATTCCAAGGAGGATAAATATGCGCTGTTCCGCATGAAAGCGGATGAGTCTTATCAGCTGAATCCCGATAAGAACCCCATCGACGCATATCTGGATATTGATGAGATCATCAAGATCGCAAAGAAGAAAAATGTAGATGCCATCCATCCGGGCTATGGTTTCCTTTCAGAGAATCCTGATTTTGTAGAAGCCTGTGAGAAGAATGGCATCGCATTCATCGGGCCGTCCAAGGATATCATGAACGCCATGGGAGACAAGATTTCTTCCAAACAGATGGCCATTTCTGCCAATGTGCCCATCATTCCGGGTGTGGATCATGCGGTGAAGACGGTGGAAGAAGCCTCCAAAGTAGCGGAGATGGTAGGATATCCTATCATGCTGAAGGCCTCCAACGGCGGCGGCGGACGCGGTATGCGTATCGTCAACTGCGCGGAAGATCTGCCCAAGGAATTTAAGGAAGCCAGAGATGAGTCCAAGAAGGCTTTCGGTGACGATAAGATCTTTATTGAGAAATATTTAAGAAGCCCCAAGCATATCGAAGTGCAGATCCTGGGCGATAAATATGGCAATGTGGTACATCTGTACGACCGTGACTGTTCCGTACAGCGCCGTCATCAGAAGGTGGTAGAGTACGCGCCTGCATTCTCTGTTCCCATGGAGACAAGACAGGTGATCCTGGACAGTGCTATCCGTCTGGCAAAGCAGGTGGGCTACCAGAATGCCGGTACCCTGGAGTTTCTGGTAGACGCGGATAACAATCCGTATTTCATCGAGATGAATCCCCGAATCCAGGTAGAGCACACCGTAACCGAGGAGATCACGGGAATTGATATTGTGCAGGCGCAGATCCTCATTGCAGAGGGCTATGCACTCAATTCCAAAGAGATCAATATTCAGTCCCAGGATGATATTCATGTGAACGGATATTCCATTCAGACCCGTGTGACCACCGAGGATCCGGCCAACAACTTCCTGCCGGATACCGGAAAGATCAGTGTATACCGTTCCGGTTCCGGTAACGGCATGCGTCTGGACGGCGGTAATGCCTATACCGGTGCAGAGATTCTGCCGTATTACGACAGCCTGCTGGTAAAACTGATCTCCCACGACCGTACCTTTGAGGGCGCTGTACATAAGTCCTTGCGTGCCCTGAAGGAAATGCGTGTCCGTGGCATCAAGACAAATATTCCGTTCCTTGTGAACGTACTCAATCATCCGGTATTTGTTTCCGGTAAATGTTATACAACCTTTATCGAGGAGACACCGGAGCTGTTCGACCTGCAGAAGAGCCAGGACCGCGCCACCAAGATCATTGAGTTCATCGGTGACAAGATGGTCAACGTCAATGCCAACAAGGAAAAACCGGTATTCGAGAACCGTGTGACACCGGTATTTGATGAGAGCAAGCCGGTATACGGCATGAAGGATGAATTTAAGAAGCTGGGTGCAGAAGGCCTGGCCCAGAAGATCCTGAAAGAGAAGAAGCTGTATGTGACAGACACCAGCATGCGTGATGCCCAGCAGTCCCTGATGGCAACCCGTATGCGTACCAAGGATATCGTTGGTGCGGCAAAAGCCACCAATGTATTCATGCAGAATGCCTTTTCTGTAGAGGCGTGGGGCGGCGCTACCTATGATACCGCGTACCGCTTCCTGAAGGAGTCTCCGTGGCAGCGACTTCGTATTTTAAGCGAGCGGATGCCCAATACCATGATTCAGATGCTGCTGCGTGCTTCCAATGCGGTTGGTTACAGCAACTACCCGGATAACGTGGTACGGGAATTTATCCGGATCTCCGGTCAGGAGGGCGTGGATGTCTTCCGTATTTTCGACAGCTTAAACTGGGTGGAGAATATGAAAATGCCCATTGAAGAGGCATTGAAGACCGGTAAGGTTGTTGAGGGTACGGTATGCTATACCGGCGATATGTTAAGCCCCAACGAGACAAAATATACGCTGGATTACTATGTGAAGAAGGCGAAAGAACTGGAGGCTGAGGGCTGTCACATCTTTGCCATCAAGGATATGGCAGGATTGCTGAAGCCTTATGCGGCAAAAGAGCTGGTGAAGGCGCTGAAGTCTGAACTGAAGATCCCGATCCATCTGCATACCCATGATACCACCGGTGCCGGTGTGAGCACGGTGCTCATGGCAGCAGAGGCAGGCGTGGACATTGTCGACCTGGCCATTGAGTCCATGAGCTCCCTGACCAGCCAACCTTCCATGAATGCAGTGGTTGAGGCACTGCGGGGTAGCGAGCGTGATACCGGTCTGGACTTCGACGAGCTCAACGAGCTGACCCATTACTATGCAAGAGTGCGGAAACTGTACAAATCCTTCGAGAGCGAGATGGATTCTCCCAACTCCGAGATTTACAAATATGAGATCCCCGGCGGACAGTATTCCAACCTGCTGGCCCAGGTACAGTCCATGGGCGCCGGCGACAGCTTCGAGGAGATCAAGAGCCTGTACAAACAGGCCAACGACCTGCTGGGCAACATCGTGAAGGTAACCCCTTCCTCCAAAGCAGTGGGTGATTTCGCTATCTTCATGCTGAAAAATGGCCTGAACAAAGACAATATCCTGACGGAAGGCCGTGACCTGTCTTACCCGGAATCGGTGGTAGAATATTTCAAGGGTATGATGGGACAGCCTGATGGCGGTTTCCCGGCAGAACTGCAGAAGATCGTACTGAAAGGGCAGGAACCCATCACGGTACGTCCCGGCAGCCTGCTTCCTGATGTGGACCTGGAAGCTGTAAAACAGCACCTGCGGAGCAAATTCGATTTGTCTGCTTTCGATGAGAAGGCGATGGAGCAGAAAGCCATCAGTTATGCCCTGTATCCGAAGGTGTATGAGGATTACTGCGAACATTTTGAGATGTATAATGATGTCACCCGTCTGGAAAGCCATGTATATTTCTATGGCCTGCGCAAGGGTGAGGAGACGACCCTTTCCATCGGCGAAGGAAAAGAGCTGATCATCAAATTCATTGAGCAGTCCGAACCCAATGCGGAAGGGTACCGTACCCTGACTTTCGAGGTCAACGGTGCGATGCGTGAGGTGAAGATCCTTGATAAGCACCAGGCTGTGACTGCAGAACGTCGCCTGAAAGCTGACAAGTCCAATCCGGCACATCTGGGATCTACCATCCCGGGTACGGTGGAGCAGGTACTGGTCAAAGAGGGCGATCCGATCACTGTGAACCAGCCGCTGATGATCGTCGAGGCCATGAAGATGGAGACCACCGTGGTATCCAAGGTCAACGGCACCGTAGACAAGCTGTATGTAAAGCCGGGCGATCGGGTCAATTCCGAGGATCTGCTCGTCAGCTTCGTGGTGGAAGAGAAAGCAGAGGAGAAATAACGACCGAAAATTTTACGCTGAGAATAAGAAGTGCAGACAGCCGTCGGGCGGTAGAAATACCGTTCGGCGGCTTTTATGACTGCGGATAAACCGCATGAACAGGAATAAAGGTGAAAAACCCAGCCTTGTGGTACTCTCCTTTTTTGCGTATACTGTAATAGGCGTTTGCGAAACGCCAAAAGCCGCATAAATACGGCATAAGTGTGTATGTATCTCTTTTTTCTATGCTGTGGCACAGCAAACGATCTTATTTCTGCCTTTTCATTATCAACTTCTTAGCTCACAGCTTGTCAAGAGCCTGTTGCAACGCAATGTGTTAACACTCTTTACAACCTGTGAGCTAAGGCGTATCTTCTCAAATGACGGAAATATTGATTTAGAGAATATCGATATATCTATCACGGGTACAGATAAGGATAAGTTCGAGTTGATTGGCGACGGTACTATAACTATCCAGCCAAGCGATACTATAAAAGTAACAGTAACACCAAAAGATAGTCTAGCAGCAGGTGTATATCAGGCAACGCTTACTGTAACAGCGGATAATATTAAAACAGCAACAACGGAGCTACAGTTTACTGTAAACGGACATGATTATGTTGCAGTTGTTACACCACCTAGTTGCACAGAGAAAGGATATACGACATATACTTGCAGGAATTGTGGCCATAGCTACAAAGGAAACGAAGTAGATGCGACAGGTCATACGTGGGGAGAATGGAAAGTCATCAAGGAAGCAACAACCACAGAAACAGGCAAAAAAGAACGTGTTTGTGAACGTTGTGATTATAAAGAAACAGCAGTCATTTCTATGATTTCCAACGAAGAACAGCCTACTACTTCTACAAAGTCAGATACAGCAGTTAAGACAGGCGACAGTACAAATATTTTGCTGTGGAGTATGGTAACGGTCATTTCCCTTGCAGGAGTAATAACGTTATTGTTCTTCAAGCGTAGAAAATGCAGATAAGGTAGAATGAGGGGCTGTCGCAAAATCATCAACAATAGATGCTTGAGCGGCAGTCTCTGCCGTTATAGACATAAACCGGGATGAAATCTATTTTTCTGGATTTCATCCCGGTTTTTTGCCGTACTTTAATAAGCCTTTGTTTTTTTACATATTTTAGGCTGACTGTACTTCAAATAAATACGTTCTGGTTCGCTCCTTCTGGATTTTTGCGTGCAGTTTATTCAGGTTATACCCCATGCAAAAGCAGCTTTGACGGAGAAACACATTTGATTTGAAATTTCATACACAGAAATTATAAAATTGTGCGTGAAATTATTGATTAATTCAATTTGAATGATATAATAAAATATAAGCACAAAAACAAGTTGAGTGTGTGTGGGTTTTAATAAAAAGTTGGTGAATATGTGGATAAGAAAACTCTTTCAAAACAAGTAATTATAGAAAAGGGCGGTATTGCAAAAACATCAGATTTTGTTGCAGCTGGCATACCCGCTGTCGACATTGTGAATCTTTGTAACACCGGATACCTTGAACGCATTCGACACGGATACTATCAACTTGCCGATTGGGACACATCTTCTGAAGAACAGCTTATTGCAGCATTGATCCCAAAGGCAATTATTTGTGTGGAATCGGCTCTTTTTCATTATGGCTATAGTGACTTTGCACCTCGGAAATGGTCGATTGCTGTTCCGAGATCTATGTCTCGAACAAAATTGGATATAGATGCACTGGAGTTGCAAACTTACTATGTGCAATCAGAAATATATGAACTGGGCAAAACAACTGCCGATTTTAACGGCGTCATGCTACCTGTATATGACCGAGAGCGTACAATCTGCGATTGCTTCAAATATCGTTCAAGATTGGACAATGAAATCTTCAACAAGGCATTGAATGCCTATGTGAATGATTCAAAAAAAGACTTGAGAAACCTTTCTGGATATGCAAAGAAGTTAAGAGTACACAAAAAGGTTACTGAGTTGATGGAGGTGCTGCTGAATGGCTGATACTGCTGCGTCCGTACTGGCACGCTTAAAGAATAAAGGTAAGGAAACCGGGAGGAGCTACCAGCTTTGTCTGCAGCTTTTCTGCCAGGAAGAATTTCTCCGCAGGTTGGAGAAGTCCCAATATGCAGAAAACCTTGTTCTAAAAGGTGGATTGTTTATCTATTCCATTACCGGCTTTGACAGCCGTGTGACGGTAGATGTAGATTTCCTGCTCAGGAAAGTTCCGAATACACCGGAAAAGCTGAAAAAAGTTCTGGAAGATATCATCGCCACACCAACAGGTAATGATTTTGTGACATTTGAAATCACAAATATTGCGCCTATTGCTGTAGCAAAAAAATATGCCGGTATCGGTGCTTCCTTAGTCGCAAGGATTAAGAACACTAAAACCCCATTCAGCATTGACTTTGGTGTGGGAGATGTCATTGTGCCAAATCAGGAAAAGCGCAAGATTCCGACCCAGCTGGCGGATTTTGCAGCTCCTATGGTAAACACATACTCTCTTGAAACAACTATTGCTGAAAAAATAGATGCCATTCTCAATCTGATGGAGTTTTCCAGTCGGATGAAGGATTACTATGATATTTATTATCTTGCCAATAAATTTGACTTTGATGGTGTTGTCTTAACCGAAGCTTTGAAAAAAACTTTTGAAAATCGTGGACATGTATTCACCGTTGAGCAGTTTGAACAAGTGATGGATTTTGAGAATGACGAAGCTATGCAGAAAAAGTGGAAGGCATTTTGTCGGAAAATTGATATAAAAACCGATAGTTATAGTACCGTTCTGCGTACAATCAGATGCTTTTTGAGAAAACCAATCGTGGCAGCAATCAATAAGGATACTTTCAATCAAGAATGGATTGCGACCACAAACGAATGGCGTCAAAGGGGGCAGTGCGATGGCTAAGATAATGGAGATTATTGCAAAGGAAACTAAAGGTAAGAACTATCATACATACAAATATAGCTACGATTCTATCGGTCTGCCTTCCATAGACTATGATGATGATCCCAATAAAATAATGAAGTGGAAAGACTCCGCCGAAACTGGATCGCCAAAGCGATCTAAGCAGACATTATCTGTTCGACTTCTGTTTGGCGTTTATAAAAATTGTATGTTTTCATAAAAATAATAGAATTCAATTGTATGCAGAAGGATGATAAAGTAAGTGGTCGAAATGTCGGATAAAGCATATATGTATCTCCAATAAAATTCAAACAATTTGTTTAAGATAGAAAAGGCGATACCTGGTTATGAAAACCAAGTATCGCCAATTTTTTTCTTGTCGCGCTTCTGTACGGCAGCTAACCTATGCCAGTATTGTTCTCATACTGTCTTATTGGAAACCACCTTGTGGTACCCTACATTTTTGCGTATACTGTAAGGGATGGGTATACCAGTGGCACCAGTCCGGCAGTATTTGCCGGTAATACGGAGTGGTTGCGTTTTAGTTGCGCTGTGGTTGGTGGACTTTTTGTCAATCGGCTGGTACATTTGGTGAAAAGAACAATCAAAGGAGGCAATGGCTATGTTAGGAGCATCAGTCATACTGGTATTGGGACTGCTTATTTACGGAGGAATTCTGTTTCTCTTTGTTCTTCTGGTGATGGCGCTGCTGAAATATCTGCGGACGAAAAATACAGCGCCGGAGGAACGGCTGCTTCGAAGGTCACTGGGGGAGGTCATCAAAGCGCATCGGGAGAGCTGCAAGATGACGCAGGAGTTTGTGGCGGAGTCGCTGGGAGTCAGCCGGCAGGCGGTGTCCAAGTGGGAGACAGGAGTTTCCCATAGTTAAAGATACCACACCAAATATGATGAACCCACGCTTATACACTACCAGCTATAATAAACCGCAAGGACAGCAATTTGATACTGCTGTCCTTTCTTTTATAAAATTGCAGTACACAGAAAAAAGCTGTAAAATGATAAATATATTTGTCCTTGTAACAATTCTCGGACATTTGCCTGTTATACTATTTGCAAAAAGAAAAGGAAGTGAGGATATGAAGCAGATTTTAATTGTCGAGGACGACAGTTTTTTGAATAAGATGTTGGCCTATAACCTGACCGCAGACGGCTACGGCGTGACTTCTGCCCTAAATGCCAGAACCGCAGCCGACGCCATCCGCCAGCGGGAATTTGATCTGGTGCTGCTGGACATCAACCTGCCGGACGGGAATGGGTTTGAGCTGTGCAAGCTGATAAAGCCCCAGTACCCGGACACCATCGTAATTTTCCTGACCGCCAACGATCAGGAGAGTGACCAGATACGGGGCTATGAGGTGGGCGCGGTGGACTACATCACAAAGCCCTTTGTGATCGGGGCCTTGCAGCGGAAAATCAAAGCCATGTTCGCCATGCTGGAACATCACAAACCGGCCAAGGACATTTACGACGACGGGCGGCTGTTTCTGGACTTCTCGGAGCAGACGGCTTCCTTAAACGGCAAGCCCCTGACCCTATCCCTGATGGAATATAAAATGCTGAATCTGTTCCGTAAAAATCCCCGGCAAGTGCTGACCCGTGGGCAGCTTTTGGAAAAGCTGTGGGATATAGACGAAAGGTTTGTAGACGAACACACCCTGACAACCTCCATTAGCCGAATTCGCAGCAAGATCGAATCCGACGGCGGCGCGCCCTACATCAAGACCGTTTACGGCATGGGTTATCAATGGACGGGAGGCGAGGCAAAATGAAGTTTCAAAACCTATCGGTAAAGCGGCTGTTTAGCCGGGTGGCAATAGGACTTGTCCTTTCCATGTCCGGGATCACCATAGCCCTGTTTCTTGTGACAAAACAGACGGCGGTGCTGCTGACTGGCGGGGCGCTGCTACTGTGCGCCCTTGTGGGGATTTTTGTACTGACGCAGGCGTTTGGAAAGCGGCTGTCGCAGTTTACCGCTAACCTGTGCCAGACTTTAGACCACATGATCGCCGGAAATGAAGCACCCCAGCGGCCAGAGGACAGCGAAACCCAGCTTGCCAGAATCGGACACCGGTTGGCAAGGCTTTACCAGATCATGCAGGAGAACCGCCGCCGGGTGGACGAGGAACGGCAGGAGTTGCAGACCCTTGTATCGGATATTTCCCATCAAGTGAAAACGCCGGTAAGCAATCTGAAAATGGCGACGGACACCCTGCTGGAAAAGCCTATGACCGAGGCGGAGCGCACCGACTTTATCCGGGGAATCCGCAGCCAGACGGATAAGCTGGACTTTCTCTTTCAGGCCCTTGTGAAAACCTCCCGTCTGGAAACAGGCGTGATCCAGTTGGACAAGAAACCGGGTCGCCTCTTTGATACCGTGGCGCAGGCCATGAGTGGGATCGTGTATGCAGCGGAGAAAAAGGAAATCGCCGTGTCTGTGGACTGCCCGGAGGATTTGACCGTTTCCCATGACAGCAAGTGGACATCCGAAGCCCTCTTTAACCTGCTGGACAATGCGGTGAAGTACACCCCGGCGGGAGGGAAAATCGCTGTGTCGGTGGTGCTGTGGGAAATGTATGTGGAGATCAAAGTGACCGACACCGGCAAGGGCATTTCCGAAAGCAATCAGGCTGCCATCTTCCGGCGCTTCTATCGTGAGGAAGAAGTACACGAACAGCAGGGCGTGGGCATTGGCCTGTATCTGGCCCGCGAGATCGTAACGCGACAGGGCGGCTATATCAAAGTGGTTTCGGAGCCGGGCAAGGGTTCGGAATTTTCCATTATGCTGCCTACAAAATAGAACGCGGCGGACGTCCATTCCTGGCTGCCCGCCGTAAATTTTTTTGAAATGTCCGAGCGTTGTAACATTTCGCGGACATTTGGGTTTTATAATACCTTTATCAACAGGCAAGAAGCCTTGAAAGGAGTTTTGAATATGAGCGTTTTACAGACTATTGACCTGAAAAAGTATTATGGCACAAAGCCGAACATTACCCGCGCCCTTGACGGTGTGAACTTCTCCGTGGAGGACGGCGAGTTTGTGGCCGTTGTGGGAACCTCCGGCAGCGGCAAGTCCACCCTGCTTCACATGATGGGCGGGCTGGACACCCCTACTTCCGGCAATGTGATTGTCCGGGACAAAGAGCTGTCGAAAATGAACGACGAACAGCTCACCATCTTCCGCCGCCGCAACATCGGCTTTATCTTCCAGAACTATAACCTTGTTCCCATCCTGAATGTGTATGAGAACATCGTCCTGCCGGTGGAGCTGGACGGGGACACGGTGGATCAGAAGTTTTTGGACGAGATCGTTCACCTGCTGGGGCTGGAAGATAAACTGAAAAATATGCCAAATAATCTATCCGGCGGTCAGCAACAGCGAGTAGCGATTGCTCGTGCCCTGATTACCAAACCGGCTATTGTGTTGGCCGATGAACCGACCGGCAACCTTGACAGCAAGACCAGCGCCGAGGTGCTGGGGCTAATCAAGCGCACCAGTGCAGAGTTCCGGCAAACCGTAGTGATGATTACACACAACAACGACATTGCCCGCCTTGCAGATCGGATTATCCGCATTGAGGACGGCAAGATTGTGGAATAAGGAGGTGGCAGACTATGACATGGCCTTTTGAGAATGATACAAGTGCCATTGTAAAAAAATTGGCAGGTAGGAGTATGCAAGCGGATAAGAGAAACAAGGCATTTCTGCTTTTGACAATCGCCATCTCTGTCTGTATGGTTTTTTCGATTCTCCTAATATCAACAGGCACACAAGAGAAATTCAAGAACACACAGAGGAATAAAGCGCAGATTGGCATTTTGGGAGTTACGGACGAACAAACGGCTCAGCTGCGTCAAAACGGAAATATTACGTGGGTTGGCGAATATTCCGCTCTAGGTGTGTTTTATGTTGAAAATAAAACAATCACTGTTGCTTATGGAAATGAAGATTATTTTTTACATCAGGAAGAAATAACTTTTCAGGGAAGTGTGCCGCAGAAAGCGGATGAGATTATGCTCCCCCAGAACTACCTTGATTTTTTAGGAAAATCCTATCAGGCTGGCGATACAATTTCTATTGACCTGACTGGAACAGGACAGGAAGCAGAATATACACTTTCAGGTGTTTTGAATAATACGAAAGAAAGCAACGGATATTTTATTTATGTTAGTAAAGAGCTTGCCCGAGATCTGGCAAAAGATTCTTTTCAGGTTACAGCATATACGCGGTTGAATACAGACGCCATAAGCTCCACGGCTATTCTTGATTTTGCCGGCAAAGCAATACAAAATACAGGCATTGTCGAGGAACAGGTAATGCTTACAGAATATTCTGCTGTTATGTCGGGTGTGATAACATCGGGTATTCCGATTCCAGTACCACTACTGGAGGCGTTGACGGCTATTTTGGCGGCAACGATTGTCTATGGTGTTTTTTACACAAAGATTGTAAAAAATGTTCAGATGTTTGGGCAACTGCGGACAGTTGGCATGACAAAAAGGCAGATTAAACGGATGGCAAGTAAAGAGGGACGTTTATATGCCTTAGCTGGTATTCCTTTGGGGCTTGTCATTGGTGTACTGATTGGATTTATTGGCTGTCCTGATGGATTCCGGCTAAAAACAACAGTTATTTATGCTGTACTGATTGCCGCAGTAGCCTTTGTAACAGTGAATATTGCCATTTTTAAGCCTGTCCGAGTAGCAATGAATACTTCCCCGGTAGAGGGTGCTAAATACCTTGCGTATGCTGGAAAGGCAAAAAGCAGCTCAAAACTGCATCGGAAACTTACGCCGTTTAATCTGGCGAAAATAAATATACAAAGAAACAAACAAAAGGCAGTCCTGACGCTTTTAATGCTTGGAGTAAGCGGGGCTCTTTTACTGGTTACTTCTACGGTTGCTGGTTCTATTGATCCAGCAAAACAGGCAAGTTTCAAATATTATCCTGCCGGTAACATTCTTATACAAATAAGAAATACAGTGGGCAGCTCTTTCGATAACGAAGCGGAGCCATACGGAAGCGTAAAATTGCAACTGGAAGAAAATCCACTTGAAGATCAGGCATTGATGCAGGAATTAGAAAAGGTAGATGGGATAGAAAAAATCACCGCATTTGACAGCGTTTATATGACAGCTGCTTTTTCGGGCGGAAGTGGTTCTATCACGAGCATTTCAGACTTCTTTCCAACCTTAAATCGGGAACAGACAGAAGAAAAGCAGGCGGTGTTATCCTCTGGAACAGCAGATTACGACGATATGGTTGAGAAAAATGGAATATTGGTTGCAGAAGATATAGCACAAGTTGGCGATACTTTGAAGATTGAGGGCAGAGCTTTTGATGGTAGAACCTTTGATGTGGAAGCCGTTGTTGTAGGCACATACAATAGGTCTGATTTAATGGAGGATAGCCCGGTTGTTCCCGGAAGCCCCTACTTCATTATGACTTATGACACAGCAAAGAAGCTGACAGGGATAACGGAACAGACGGGAATTCTGGCAGTTAAAAATTCAGAGGGATGTTTTGATGAAGTTTTGACCGCAGTTCAGAAGATTGCGGATAAAAATGGAAAAATAGAAGTAAATACGATTGAACAAACGATTAAAAATATTCAGTATCGATACAGTGCATCTATAAATGCTCTATATATGACTTCTGCTATTCTGTTCGTCTTTGGAAGTATCAGCCTTACGAATATGCTTATGGTTGATTTTCAGAATAGAAAGCGTGAATTCGGTTTGCTTGAAGCTGTTGGAACAACACGGCAACAGTTGAAAGCAATGCTGGATAGGGAGATGGGAATTTACCTCGGAGGTTCGTTGGTAATAGCTCTTGTATTTGGAAGCATTTTAAGTGTAATTGTTTGTAGACGATTGGATGCGGTAAACCATTGCATTACGTTGGTATTGCCGTGGCTGTTTCTACTGGCGTTAGTCGTTGTTTTAGCAGTTATATATTTGATTTTCACTGCATACGCAAAATCCGAGTTGAAGAAAACAAGCATCTTGTCTGCCATAAGGGAGGAATGATCTTTTGTATAGACATCACTTAAAAGGTAGTTAATTTCAAAATAATATCACTCTGTTGATACAGCCAGTCCGTAAATTCTTTCGGGCTGGCTGTTCCTGTTTTTACAGCCTTTTTTCTCTGTAATGCTTCTTTCTTAAAGTCGGCAAAGGCAGCCTGTATTTTTTCCAGACGGTCAGCCGGAAAGCCTGCGGTATTTTTTACCCGGTTTATTTTGTTGCGCCAGTTCTGGCATTCATTTTTATAAAGCAGGTCATAGTTATTTTCTCTTGCCCTCTCGTCAAATTCCCGCTTGTTTTGAAGCGCCTGTGCTTTGCGGCACTTATCGCTGCACAGCTCATACCGCTGGCTCTTTGCCAGAAAATATTTCCCACAGACCTTGCACTGTCGGAAGCAAAGCCCCCAGTCATTCAGCCTGTTCAGATAATAGGTAATCAACGGGTAGAGGGACGCATAGGCAGACACACATTCTTCTGTGCGCCGGTTGTCCGGGAACCAGAGGTCAAGCCGGGTATCTTCTGACGGTGCGCCTTTGAAATAAAGGCTGCCAGCTTGAAAATGTTTCGGTTTTCCTGTCTCCCTGTCAAAGCTCATGGCTTCGTTATGGAATACCCCGGTCAAGCTGCTCATTTTATCCATGAAGCGGTCACAGGCAGCGTTACGGTCACGGGGTTCTCTGGCAAGCAGATAGCTGTTCCAAATACGGAACGCCACATACATTTTCAGAGGGTCATTGCTAAGATATTTTCCCCAGAGAAATTCGCTTGCCGCCTGCTCCAGCTCCGGCTGTTTCCATCGGTTGGAGTGGAGGGCTTGCCGCAGTGGAAAAAGCCCGTATAAGTTCCAATCTCTGTCCGTGTCACGCTCAAAGTTTATCAAAAAAGTTCCCAGTGGGCGTGTCATATCACAAAGCACCTCTGTGTTTTGGCTCCCGTTCAGACGGAAGCGAATCTGCTGTTCTTCCCCAATCAAAATCCGCTCTTTCATTTTCTTCCTGTCCAGCGTCAGGACAAACAAAATCCTCTCAAAACATGGCTCATGCCGTATAAACTGATTCTCCATCCCTATCCTTTGCCTTTTCTTATGGTAATTATATAATTCAGTTATATCCGTTACACTCATGGTATCGCAGAAGTATTGTTTTGTCAAGGATAGTCCGCTATGATGATTGCAGTTGGTAATTTCGTACCATACAGTACCTTGACAAGTGAATGACCGTCCAAAAGGGATATGACCGGCAGGAGAAGTGACGCATCCAGCGCACCAATGCAGGGAAACACCGCAGGAATGGGGCAGGAAAACGGCTTTTGGGGAGAACGGCAGCAGGAAGCATTTTAACCTATTTGATTTATGGGAGGAACAGAATGAGCAATAAAAAGAGATTGAACAGCTACGAGGATTTACCGCTGGTTCTGGATGTGGCGGACATCCAGCAGATTATGGGAATTTCAAGAGCGAGCGCCTATGAGCTGGTACACACCCCCGGCTTTCCGGCGTTCCGCAGTGGCAGGCTTATCAAGGTCAGCAAAACTGCTTTCTTTGAATGGATGGCAAAAGGCTCCGAAACCGTACCGAGAAGCGACAAAAAAGCGTGAGGTATTATCCCCTGACTGCAATACTGCCGCACTTTCCAAAGGGGCATACAGAGGGAAAAAACCTTAAAAATGATACCGAAACGCTACACTAAAACAGCCTATCTGCGTACATCAGATAGAAACGGAGAAAGGAGCCGGTTATGGCAAGAATGAGCAACAAGCGACGGCTGGAATGGTCTTTCTTCTTAAATGACCGCAGCCGTATCACTTACAACGAACTGTGCCGGAAATGCCAGCACGAATGCAAACAGAGCTTCCGGGCGGTTGTGGTTGACTGCCCGAAGTACCTTTCCAAGCGTTCCAAGAAAAAGGACAAGACTGCCGGAAACGGCAAAATCCCTTAGGAACTAAGGGCGCACTTCTATACATAGTCTAAAGACCATGTATCGTGCGTCCTGCGGAGCTTACCTCTGCCGCTGATAAAATCAGCAATCCGAGGTCTGCGTTCGCTTCGCTCCGACAAGGTGGCTACACCCCCTTGCGCCGCTAAGGCGGCTATCCCCTGTGTACCCGCCGCAAAGAGAAATCCGCTCTGCGGTTTTCCCTTTTCGGATCGGGTTTTATAGAAGCACTGACACACGGACTGTCTGCGGATGGTCTTTCTTTATCTTATCAGCAAAGGATGTGAGAACATGGAAAAATCTTTGGAACAGTTGAAACAGGAATATGAAAAAACCACTGTCCTGCTGGAACGGGAAAAACGGAAAATGCAGCGTTTGAAAAACCGGCAGGCGTATCTGGAAAGTGGTTCCCGAAAACAGAGGACGCACCGGTTGATTACCCGTGGGGCAGCCGTTGAGAGCATTGCGCCACAGACAAAGGAGCTGACCGAAACGGAATTTTATTCCCTCATGGAAAGCATTTTGAATCTGCCGCAGGCGGAGCATTTCATCCGGTCTGCCGCAGAGAACCACGCCTGTATTTCCGGGCAGGAGAAAGGCGGTGACTAAGGATAACACTTTATCATTTTTCAATCGCACAGATAAAGCGCAGCGCCGGTCAGAGCGCCATTGCCAGCGCAGCCTACCGAGCCGGGGAGCGTCTTTACAGTAGCTACTATGGAGAAGTCAGCGATTACACCAAAAAGGGCGGCGTGATCGCTTCGGAAATCATGCTGCCACCCCATGCGCCGGAAATATATCTTGACCGGGCGACCCTCTGGAATGCTGTGGAGAACTGCGAGAAACATCCAAAAGCACAGCTTGCCTATTCCTTTGATATTGCCATGCAGAATGAATTGACGCTGGAAGAAAACATGGAGCTGGCGAGGAAGTTCGTGCAGGAGCAGTTTGTGGCAAAAGGCATGATTGCCGATCTTGCTTTTCACAGTCCGGAGAAAGAGGACGGCGGTATCCCAAACCCGCATTTCCATGTGATGACAACAATGCGCCCTTTGAACCCGGATGGCACATGGGGACAAAAACAGCGGCGGGAATATCTTCTTGATGAAGATGGAAACCGAATCCGGGATAAAAACGGCGATTATATGTTTAACGCTGTCCACACAACAGACTGGCACGAGCCGGAAACGCTGGAACACTGGCGGGAGCAGTGGGCGGCTGCCGTTAATACAAAATTTGAGGAAAAAGGACTGGATGTGCGTATCGACCACCGTTCCTATGTGCGGCAGGGGCTTGACCTGATACCTACTGTCCACGAGGGAGCTAATGTCCGGCAGATGGAAGCAAAGGGCATCCGCACCGAGAAAGGGGAACTGAACCGCTGGATTAAAGCCACCAACCGGCTCATGCAGGATTTGAGGAAGAAGATCAAAGCCCTGTTTGTCTGGATGGCAGAGGTAAAAGAAGAACTTTCCAAACCACAGACACCGAACCTTGCCGACCTGCTGATCGCTTATTACAACCAGCGCAACGCAGGGGCATGGAGCAATAAAGCCAGAACCGGAAACTTAAAGCAGTTTGCCGAAGCCGTCAATTATCTGACGGAAAACAAGCTGCTCACATTAGAGGATTTGCAGGAGCGTCTTTCCTCTGTCAGTGAAGAATTTGAAGCATTAAGCGGCTCCATGAAAAAGAAATCTGCCCGGATAAAGGAATTGCAGGAATTGATACGGGAGGGCGAGAATTACCAGCGGCTAAAACCTGTCCATACGGAATTGAACAATATCAAGTTTAAGAAACAGAGGGAGAAATTTGAAACATCCCACGATGCGGAGTTACGGCTGTTTTATGCCGCCCGCCGTATTCTGAAAGAAAAACTGGACGGAAAACCCATTGCCCTGAAAGCATGGAAACAGGAATACGCACAGTTAAAAACAGAGTATGCCGAACTGTCTCCGCAGCACAAGCCACTCCGGGAGGAAGTCATACGGCTGCGGCAGGTGCAGAACGCCGTAGATACCGCACTGCGCCGGAGGGAGCAGCCACAGGAAGTACAGAGAAAGAAACATGAGATGGAGCTATGATATAACCGGCAGCTTTACCGCTACCGGTATTTTTACGGAGGGAGCATTTGAATGTATTTGAAGCGGTGAAACAGTCTGTTACCACACGGCAGGCTGCTTCATTCTATGGAATCCGGGTGGGGAGAAACGGCATGGTCTGCTGTCCATTCCACAATGACCGCACGCCCAGCATGAAAGTGGACAGCCGCTTTTACTGCTTCGGCTGCGGGGCTTCCGGGGATGTGATCGACTTTGCCGCTTTGCTGCATGGATTGGGGAAACGGGAAGCTGCGGTCAGGCTTGCGGAGGACTTCGGCGTTTCCTATGAGAAATCCGGCAATGCGCCGCCAGATAGGAAGCGTCACAACAGGTCACAGCCCCGGCAAAAATCAGCGGAGCAGAGATTTCAGGAAACGGAACGGTATTGTTTCCGGGTGCTATGCGATTATCAGCGCCTGCTGGAGCATTGGAAAACAGCATACGCCCCACAGCCGCAGGATGCCATCTGGCATCCTCTTTTTGTGGAAGCGTTGCAGAGGATAAGCTACACAGAATACCTTTTGGATATTTTGTTATACGGAGAAATAGAAGAAAAAGCGGCATTGATCGCCGCACAGGGAAAGGAGGTGCTGCGGCTTGAACAGCGAATTTCAGAGCTTGCCGCCGGAAACGCAGGAAGCGGTCAAAAGGACGATGGACACAATGGAACCGGCGCAGACACCGGAAGAAATCCGGGAGACATTAGAGGGGACGCAGAAAGGCGGCGTGAAGAACAGCATCCGAAACTGCCTGACGGTGTTCCAGCGTGACCCGCTGTTTCGCGGGGCGCTGCGCCTGAACCTTTTGACGGAGCAGATTGACATTGTGAAGCCGCTGGCTGGGAGCGCACCAGTACCACGCTGACCGACATGGACATGAACTACCTGCTTTTGTATCTGGAAGAAAATTACGGGCTTACCAGCGAGAAAAAGGTGCAGAGCGCCATCAAGATTGTTGCCAATGAAAACCGCTACCATCCGGTCAGGGATTACCTGAACAACCTGCAATGGGACGGCACAGAGCGCATCCGTTACGCCCTGCATCACTTTCTGGGAGCCGATACGGACGAATACACTTATGAAGCCTTGAAACTGTTCCTGATGGGAGCCATCCGGCGGGTATTCAGACCGGGGAGCAAGTTTGAGGTCATGCTCTGTCTGGTTGGTGGTCAGGGAGCCGGGAAATCTACCTTTTTCCGGCTGCTGGCAGGCAGGGACGAATGGTTTTCAGACGATTTGAAGAAGCTGGACGATGAAAATGTGTACCGCAAGCTTCAAGGGCATTGGATTATCGAGATGTCGGAGATGATCGCCACAGCCAACGCCAAGAGTATTGAGGAAATCAAGTCATTCTTAAGCCGCCAGAAAGAAACCTACAAAGTGCCGTATGAGACACATCCGGCAGACCGGCTGCGGCAATGTGTATTTGGAGGGACGACCAACCGGCAGGACTTTTTGCCCCGTGACCGCACCGGCAACCGGCGCTTTCTCCCCGTGACGGTGTACCCGGAACGGGCGGAGGTTCACATACTGGACGATGAAGCGGCGGCGAGGGCGTATATCGAACAGATGTGGGCGGAAGCCATGACGGTTTACCGCAGTGGGAAGTATAAGCTGTCATTCAGCATGGAAATGAACCGATACCTGAACGCCCATCAGCAGGACTTCATGCAGGAGGACACACAGGCTGGCATGATCTACGCCTATTTGGAGGACTACACCGGCGACAGGGTATGTTCCAAGCAGCTTTATGAGGAAGCGCTGGGGAACTTAAATTCCCCGGCAGACTGGGAGACACGGGCAATCTGCGAGATTATGAATACCGGCATTGCGGGCGGCATCATACAGGGCTGGGCAGCCTACAAAAGCCCGAAGCGGTATAAGAAATACGGTTCTCAAAAAGGCTGGGAGCGTGTCAACCAAGACCCGCCGGAGGGGGACGGTTTTCAGGAAATCACGGAAGAAGAAGCCCGGCAAATGGAACTGCCATTCTGAAAAGCCACCGGTTGACAGTTTGGTTAACGCTTCGGTTGACAGCCGGTTGACGGGGAAAAGCCTGATATTTGGGGCATTTCTCTCCTTTGTCAACCATGTCAACCAAGAAATCAAAGAAAAAGTAAAAAGTAATCATAGAGCGCCTATGGATTGTTTTCAAAGTCTTTTCTGCCGGTTGACACAGTTTGGTTGACATGGAGACAGTCTGCGGCTGTAAACCTGCCTGACATTCCCTTGTCGGGCATATTTCATTTATGGAGGTAACTGCCTATGGCAAAAAGCAAAAACGAGAGCAATAACAAAAACAGCGGCACCCTGCTTACCGAAAAAGACGGCACCCAGTATTTTGTCATGGGGAAAGTCCGTATCAAAGTATCGGAGCATTTCGCACAGGATGGGAAGCCGCTTGACAGTCTGCTGGAAGATGTGATCCAGCACGCTGCCGCCGCTTCCTGAAAAAATACGGAATAACGACTGTCAATCAGCCCACGCTTATGATATACTTGTACCAGCGAGTATTGTATAAGCGTGGGTTGTTTCTTTTAGAAGGAGGATTTTTAACCGTGAAACAACCATACAATACAACGATTTATAACACTGCACTATATTTGAGATTGAGCCGTGACGATGAATTACAGGGGGAAAGCGGCAGTATCCAGACCCAGCGCATGATGCTTAGGCAGTATGCCGCAGAGCATGGGCTGACCGTTGTAGACGAGTACATTGACGATGGATGGAGCGGGACAAATTTCGAGCGTCCAAGTTTCCAAAGGATGATTGATGACATCGAGGACGGGAAAATCAACTGCGTTGTCACAAAGGATTTATCCCGTCTGGGAAGAAACTATATCCTGACCGGTCAGTACACGGAAATCTATTTCCCCAGCAAGGGAGTACGCTACATTGCCATCAATGACAATGTGGACACCATCAACGGAGAAAGCGAGCTTGCCCCGTTCTTAAACATCCTGAATGAAATGCACGCCCGACAGACCAGCAAAAAGGTCAAGGCTGCCATGCACACAAGATTTGCCAATGGCGCACACTATGGAGCCTATGCACCGCTGGGCTATGTAAAAGACCCGGACAAAAAAGGTCATCTTCTGATCGACCCGGAAACACGCTGGATTGTAGAGAAGATTTTTGACCTTGCTGTACACGGGCGTGGAGCCGCCAGCATTACACGGATTCTGGTGGAGGAAAAAGTACCTACCCCCGGCTGGCTGAACTATGAAAGATACGGGACTTTCGCCAATATCTACGCCGGTGCGCCCGCAGAAAAAGCCTATGCGTGGACGATAGCACAGGTCAAGAGCATTTTGAAAGAGGAAACCTACATCGGTCACAGCATTCACAACAAGCAGAGCAACATTTCATTCAAGAACAAGAAAAAGGTGCGGAAGCCGCAGGAAGAATGGTATCGTGTGGAAAATACCCACGAAGCCATCATTTCTGAAGAAGTGTTCCAAAAAGTTCAGGAGCTGATTGCAAGCAGACGCAGGAAACGCAGAAACGGTACGACACAGATTTTCGCAGGATTGATAAAATGTGCAGACTGCGGATGGTCTTTAGCCTATGGGGAAAACAAGCAGAATAAGAACCCATACGGGTACTACCATTGCAGCAAGAACGGGCAGGGATTACGCCAGTGTTCCATGCACTATATCCGCTATGATGTACTGTATGCCTATGTGCTTGCAAGACTGCAATACTGGTCTATGCTGGCACAGAAAGACGAGGACAAGCTGCTGAAACGCCTGCTCAATGCCAGCGACAGGGAAAGAAACTCTGCGAAGAAAAAGCAGGCTGCGGAGCTGAAAAAGGCAGAGAAGCGTAAAGCCGAGGTTGACGGGCTGTTTGCTAAAATGTATGAGGACTGGTCTGCCGGACGCATAACCGAGTATAACTTCAATATGCTGTCCGAGAAGTACCAGAACGAGCAAAAGGAGCTTGAAACAAAAATAAGACAGCTTCACGAAACGATGGAAGCCGCCGTACAGACCGCAGCGGATGCTGAAAAGTGGATTGCCCTAATGAAACAGTATGTCAACCCTGTGGAGCTGACCGCCGAACTTCTGAACACTCTAATTGAAAAAATAACCGTCCACGAAGCTGTCAAGGGCGAGGACGGAAGCCGTGAACAGGAAGTAGAAATCTACTACCGCTTCATCGGCAAAATCGACTGACCTTTCTTTTTTACCCAACAATATCTTTAATTAAGGGAGAACGGGGCATCGGATCCCAGCACGTCGAATCTGTTTGCACTGGCGAAGCTGTTCGGCGTGCGGGCGGAGGATCTGCTGCGGGAAGTAGAGCAGTGACGGAGTGTTGTTTGTGCGGCAGTTTTCCGGCGTATATTGTATGATGGATGGGGAGCAGGCCACGCGTATAGATGATGGCGCATGCAGTGAAAATCCTGGATGTGAAAATGAAAAGATGTGGAATGGGCATGAAAGTGAAGGAGGATAAAAGAATGTATCAGGCATCAGAAAAGAGATATGAAGAGATGCGGTATCATCGGGCCGGAGACAGCGGTCTGATGTTGCCGGAGGTGTCATTGGGACTGTGGCATAATTTTGGGGATACGAGTGTGTATGACAATATGAAAGCGCTCTGCTTTACAGCGTTTGACCATGGGATCACGCATTTTGACCTGGCGAATAACTATGGCCCGGCACCGGGCAGTGCAGAGAAGAATTTTGGAAGGATCCTACGGGAAGAGCTGTCTGCGTACCGGGATGAGCTGATCATCAGCACCAAGGCCGGTTATGTGATGTGGGATGGCCCTTATGGAAACTGGGGCAGCCGCAAGCACATGCTGGCCAGTCTGGATCAGAGCCTGCAGCGGATGGGCCTGGAGTATGTGGATATTTTCTATCATCACCGGATGGATCCGGAGACGCCGCTGGAGGAGACCATGAGTGCGCTCTCCCAAGCTGTCACCAGCGGCAAAGCGCTTTATGTGGGACTTTCCAATTATAACGGGCCGACGCTGGAGCGGGCGGTGAAGATTTTGCAGGAGCTGCATTGCCCGTTTGTGATCAATCAGAACCGTTATTCGATCTTTGATCGGACGATTGAGCAGAACGGCCTGAAAGAGATGACGAAAAAGCTGCACAAGGGCCTCATTACGTTCAGCCCGCTGGCACAGGGCATGCTGACCAACCGTTATCTGGACGGGATTCCGGCGGACAGCCGCATCCGTACTGATGGCCGTTTTCTGAAAGAAGATACGGTGAACAGCCGCATCCAGCAGGTGAGAAAACTCAATGAACTGGCACAGCAGCGGGGGCAGACACTGGCGGAGATGGCGCTGGCATGGCTGCTGCGGCAGGAGGAAGTGACCAGCGTACTCATCGGTGCGTCCAAACCGCAGCAGATTCTGAACAATATCAAAGCAATGGAAAATATTGATTTCTCGGAGGAAGAACTGCTGGCGATCGAGGAGATCAGCCAGGCAACGAATGCCTGAAGCACAAGGTCATTGTGCCGACATGGCCCACAGGTTTTTGATCTGTCCTTTTAGTTGCCCGAAACTCCAGTATTTTTCACTGTTTTCCGGGCTGTTGGGGTCATTGACGGTGAATCCCTGTGCAGTGTAGCCAGTGATGACGATGAAATGCCCGCTGTAGGTGAAGTCTCCGGGGCCGACCACGGCGATGATGGGGCAATGGCTGTCCAGCGCCTGTTTCAACTGGTCTTCTTTGAGAGAGAGCTGTCGGGCGGAGAGCCCCAGCAACGCACAGCCTTCACTGATGAGCGACCAGCTACTGCCGCTTCCCGGGACGACATAACCGTAGTTGGTGGCAAGGTCGGCCACATAGGCAGGGTTGTAGCGGGCATTATGAGTCAGTGAAATGGCTGCCATGGACAGACAGGTGGGGCCGCAGCCGGTGTAGCCGATGAGGCCGCTTCCATAGGAGCGATAGCCCCAGCGGGTATCCCATTGGAGCAGCAGGGGAACGCCGGGGGTGGAAGCTTCCACGGATAGATCGATGGAAATTGCCTCGTTGGTCGTGGCGGGCAGCGGTTGCTGTGCAGCGTCTTCTGCCAGTCGTCCGTTTGCTGCATCGGTTTCCAGAAAGTCTTCTGATGAATACTTTGTGCTGGATGATGCCTGGGACAGGTGCTGTGGATAGTTGTAGACATAATCGATGGTCTGCGGGTATTTCTGGGCAAAAGTCACCATGTCCGGTGGATAAAGGTCGTTGCTCTCTATGACGGTAAGCTTTTCTTCATAAGTGAGACTGTCAGCGGGCACCAGGGAGATTCCGGCGGACGTATTCCCGTGAACGAGGGTGTTGCTACCATTAGAATTTGCAGTGCCGGATGAAGTCGCATGGAAGATTTCCTGCACGTGCAGTGTGCTGTCAGAAGCGTTTGCCTGGGAATGGGCCTCGGGCAGCCAAAATCCGGCGAAAAAGGATGCACACAGAAAAAATGTAAAAATTGGGTGTCTGGAAAGACGAAACATGGCCAAACCTCCTTTGTGGGTTTGGCCATGATTGTAAAACGGCGATGTATCAAAGTTGTTACCTACCATCGATCTGTTAAATCTGTATCCTCCACAACTTCCCCGTCTACCCGTTCCATATTCCGGTATTCTTCCTCTTCTTTCAGTTTTTTCTCTACCCGGCGGACGCTGCGCGTCAGGCAGAACATACTCCAGAGGCTCATGATGCCGTCTGCACACAGGCTGGCGCCCACGAACATCATCAGGGTGCTGGCTGCGGCGAAGGGGTTCCAGATGAGGATCGCGCCCAGAGCAATGGAAATCAGTGCGAACACGAGAATGAGCCACCAGCGGGGATAATCTACCCGTTTCAGGTCAATGGCATTCTGAATCTTCATAATGCTGCTGAGGATGATAAAAATACCCAGCAGGATCGGCAGAATGCTGACGATGTACTGCGGTCGGATGAGCATCATGATGCCCAGCGCCACGGCGATGATGCCGATGACCAGATCATAGCGGAAAACGGAGATCAGCCGATCCCGGACAAAATAGCCGATAAGGTGAACGATGCCGTATACGATGGTCAGAATGCCGAAAGCATAGCACAGCGTCATCAGAGAAAGCTCCGGCCAGAACAGGAAGACCAGGCCCAGCACCACATATCCAAAAGAGATCCAGTTATAAGAAGTTTTTAATTTTTTCAAACTGTCACGCATTTGATTCCCTCCAGTCAGCGACCCGTGGGTCGTTTTTCTGAACATAAGTATACAACAAAATGCCACCCGCGAAAATAGGCGGATGACATTTTTTATGAATTGTTGCCGCAGATAATAGTCGCTCAGCCGCGCCATTCGCAAAACCGCATCTTTGATGCTCTCCGCTGCGCTGCAGCTCATTTTTGCTCATTACGTGGCGCTCCGTTCATCCTGTTCTGCGGTCAGTCTCTCATGTAAGCATGAATCCTGCCCACAGTACGGATGACTGAGCTTTTATAAAAACATCGATAGCACAACCGTGATAATCCCGCACACGCCGATGGCCAGACCGCTCATGGCCCCCTCGGTTTCACCGATCTCAATGGCTTTGGAGGTACCGACCGCGTGGCTGCAGGCGCCGATGGCGATACCGGCTTCCACCGGATTTTTGACGCGCAGCAGGCGGATCATCACCGGGGCGATGATGCTGCCCAGGATACCGGTGAGCAGCACAGCTACAACCGTGACCGGCGCGATGCCGCCGTGAGACTCCGCTACGCTGATGGCGATGGCTGTGGTGACGGATTTCGGGGTGAGGGATGCGGTCATGGCTTCATCCAGGCCGAACAGATGGCACATGACGAGGACACTGCCCATGGAGGCCAGACAGCCGACAGTACAGCCTACCAGAATGGGCAGCCAGCTTTCCTTCAGGATCCGCCGTTTCGTGTAGATGGATACGGCCAGGCAGGCTGTGGCCGGAGCCAGGAACATGTTGATAATGGCGCCTCCTTCGTTGTAATCGTCATAGGGGATGCCGAAAATTTTCAGAAAAACGATGACGAGGATGATGGCCAGGAGCAGCGGGTTGCACAGGGCAATCTTGGTGCGCTTCTGGATTTCCAGGCCGATGAAAAAGGCCAAGATGCTGATGGTAATGCCGAAAAACGGCGATGCAAAGATATCACTCATGATGCTGTTTCCTCCCGTTCATAAGCTTCAGGGTCAGCCGGATGGAAAGGGCGGCTGCGATGAAGGTGACAAAGGTGCTGACAATGCTGATCACCAGGATGGGGACGAGATTTTCCATCAGGATATCCAGATAATTGATCATGCTGACACCGGCAGGGATGAAGAAAAATGCCATGTTGGACAGCAGAAAGTCTGATTTTTCCCGGATGTGTTCCAGCTTGAGAATGCCGGTGAACAGGCAGATCAGCAGCAGGATCATGCCGATGACGCTTGCCGGAAAAGAGAACGGGAGAAGTTTTTCCATCACAAGACTGATCCAGCACAGGCCCATGACGATCCCGATCTGTTTGATGATTTTCATAATAATGTATGCCTCCTTGTAATGTCAATGCCTGAGCCAGTGGCCCCGGAAATAATAAAGTACAAATAAAACCGATGTGAAGATCCAGGTGAGCGGATAACTGGTGACCAGCATACGCACCGTGTGATGGGTGGGCATCCAGAAGAAAATCCAGAGCACCCGCAGCACGCAGATGCCGAAGCAGGTCATGAGCATGGGGATCACCGTGTTGCCCACACCGCGGATGGTGCCGGAGTAAATTTCCACGCAGATATAAGTAATATAGAAGGGCGCCATCGTCAGCAGGATCTGGTAGCCGTTGGAGATAACCACAGGATCTGTGCTGAACATCATCAGCAGGACGCGCCCGAATACTACCATGATAACCGAAAGAAAGATGGAGTATGCGGCGTCCATGGCAAGACAGATGCGGCTGCTTTTGCGGATCCGGTCGAACTTGCCCGCGCCGAAGTTCTGCCCGGCGAAGGTCATGATGGAAACGCCGAAGGCGTTGCTCCCCATCCAGTACAGGGCGTCGATCTTGTTAAATGCCGTCCATCCTGCCACCACGTCCGTGCCGAAGCCATTCAGCGTGGCCTGGATGAGGATGTTGGAAAGCTGGAACATGGAAGACTGTACGCCCGCCGGAAATCCAATGTAGATGATGCGCTTTAAGATCGGAAAATCAAAACGGATCTTCCGAAGGGTCAGCTTGTAGGATTCCTTCGTGCGCACCAGTGTGATGATCACGAGCAGGGCGCTGATGATCTGGGCCAGAACCGTTGCCAGAGAAGCCCCTGCAATGCCCATGGGGATCACTTTTACCAGCAGAAGATCCAGTACCACATTGATGGCGCAGGCCACGATCAGGAAATACAGCGGCCGTCTGGAATCTCCCACCGCCCGCAAAATCGCAGTGCCCACATTGTATACGAGAACGGCGATCATGCCGCCGAAATAAATCTGCAGATAAGTGATGGCCAGGGGCAGCACGTCATCCGGCGTGTGCATGGCCCGCAGCACCGCCGGGGTCAGCAAAATGCCGAAGACAGAGATGAGCAGTCCGCCCACCAGCGCCATGGCGATGGCCGTGTGGATCGTGTCGGACATTTCTTTCAGTTTCCGAGCGCCGTAAAACTGGGAAATAACGACAGAAGCGCCGGAGGAAAGGTTAATAAAAAAGAGTACGACCAGATTGATCAGTACTGCTGTGGATCCCCCGGCTGCGGCCAGCGCCGTTTTCCCTAAGAAACGACCCACGATGACAGCATCGGCAGTGTTATATAGCTGCTGAAAAAAAGTTCCTATAATAATAGGAAAGAAAAAATTCAGAAGCTGTCGCCAGATGACACCTTCTGTGATCGGATTTGAAATAGTCTCCCTGTTCTCCATTGGTAAAAATCCCCTTCACGCCAATTCCATATTCCTGATTGGTAATTACTGGTATAGCATAGCGCAAGGGGTTTGTAAAGATATTAAAAAAAATATGAGCAGAAAGTAGCTGCGAATGGCGCGTCTGAACGGTTACTTCTTCCGAAGCAGGGTATACAGCACATGCGCCCCTTCGTACGTCTGCCGCGCTTCCTGCACCGGGGTATAGTATTCCAGCATGAACGCGGGCACTTCCTCCCCGCGCACCACCACATATTCCACCCGCTGTTCCCGCACACAGGCGTCCTGGGCGTCCATCATTTCCGGGAAGGATTCGTAGGAAATGTTCTGCATCTGGAAATATTTTTCCGTAGGGAGCACATCAGCGGCGGTGTAGAAACCGGCGTCCAGAAAGCCGTAGTTCAGCAGGGTAGGCTGTTCGCTTTCGTTGATGATGGCTGCGAACTGATACTGCACCAGGCTGTCCGGGGATTTGCCGATATCCGCGGTGTTGGGGCTTTTATAATAAGCAAATACGAGACAGATGATCGCCAGCAGCGCCTCCGGCAGCATTTTCGGGAAATGGCCGCCCATGGTCTGGGGCAGCAGGTCCTTTCGGGGCAGTTTTTCCAGAAGGGAACCGATGCCGCTTCCCAGAGCGACGAAGCCCAGCACCGGGAAGATGCTGAAAATATATCCGTAATAAGGGAAATTGCTTCCCGTGTAGACGAAGAAGGCCAGCAGGATGGCTTCGGCGGCCAGCACGATTTTTCCTCTGCCGGACAGGAAGCGGCGGGACAGGAGAAAACCGGCCACGCCAAGGATGGTGAAAACGGAGAACTGGATGTTGCGCAGGAAGGTGTCTCCGGTGCGCAGCAGGATCGTCAGCAGGAGACTGGCGATACCGGCAGATTTTTCACTGTCATAGAGAAAAATATTGTTGTAAAAATACACCTGGAACAGGTTGCCCAGGGCGTGATTTCCTGCAAAATAGAGCAGCACCGGTACCGTGGGAACTGCCATGCCTCCCAGGAAGACGAAGCAGCTCTTGATGCCCCGCAGAAGCTTCCGGTCTTTGACACAGAGGAAAAAGAGCATAGCCATGTAGGCCAGATGAAAGCCCAGAAGGGTATATTTTACCCAGAGAATGCATCCGGCCAGCACGCCGTCTATCAGTAGAATGCCGTAGGGCATGGGACGGCCCTGATATTCCCGGAAATAGGCCAGGGTGTGATAGAGGGTCACCGCCAGCAGGGCTGCGCACAGTTCTTCTGCGCTGTCGCCCTGACAGAAGCTTTCCGCGGAGAGCAGCAGGGCACACAGCACCGGAAGAATGCCGTAAGCGGCAGCAGGGCGCAGATAGAGGCGGATGATTTTTGACATATGATATAAGAAGCAGGTGAGCGCACCCACCTCCAGAAAATAGACGCCAAGAAAGGCCGGGCCGGGAACAAGGGCACAGAGGGCGTGGGCCGCATACAGAATGGGGCCTTTCTGCTCGTACAGATCCCGGTAGGGAACGAGACCGTGCAGCATGCCTTTTCCCAGGGTCAGGAAGTCGTTGGCATCGTACCAGTCATTGAACGGATAAAGAAAGGAAGATTTGGAGCAGACTGCCAGGAAAACAAAGGCCAGCAGCAGGCTGTACAGCAAAAAATGTCGGTTTTCTTTTTTCAATGGATAAACGCTCCTTTCTTTTCTTACAGTTTAGAGCGAAAAGCAGGCAGTGTCAAGAAAACGACTTGTAATTTGCGCTCATGGGTATATAATAGAAACAACTTTGAACCCTTGCACAGAGAGGAGTTTACCATGGGGAAGGTATGGGTAATTGGAATCGCGGGAGGGACAGCTTCGGGAAAGACCACGATTGTCAACCGCCTGAAAGAGTACTTTAAAGATGATATCAGCCTGGTGGGGCATGACAGCTACTATCTGGCGCATGATGATATGCCGTTCGAGGAGCGGTGCAAACTGAATTACGATCACCCGGATTCGTTTGAGACGGAGCGGATGATAGCCGATATTAAGAAACTGAAGCAGGGCATTCCGGTGGATTGCCCGGTGTATGATTTTGCCGACCACAACCGGTCGAAGAAAACGGTGCGCATCGAGCCCAAGCCGGTGATCATCGTGGAAGGCATCCTCATTCTGGAAAATGAGGAGCTGCGCAAGCTCATGGATATCAAGATTTTTGTGGACACGGATGCGGATGAGCGGATTGCCCGCCGTCTGATCCGGGATATGAAGGAGCGCGGCAGAAGCGCAGAATCTGTGGTAAATCAGTATATCAACACGGTGAAGCCCATGCATGAAAAATTTGTGGAGCCATCCAAGAAATATGCGGATATTATCATTCCCCGGGGCGGGGAGAACCTGATCGCCATTCACATGCTCATTGAGCACCTGAAGGTGATCATGCATCAGGACAGCGAAGCGTAAGACGAGAAAAGCAGGAGGAATAGGAAGATGAAAATTGTTGTACTGGCAGGAGGAATCAGCACGGAGCGTGACGTCTCTCTGATTTCCGGCACCCAGATTTACCGTGCATTAAAGGCAAAGGGCCACCAGGTGGTGCTTCTGGATCTGTTTATGGGTCTGGAGCAGGAGACCGGCGACCTTTCTGATATTTTCGAATGGAACAGGGACTGGTCGGCTAACATTGGCGGCATTACAGAGAAAGACCCGGATATTTCCAAGATCAAAGCCATGAGAAAGGATCAGTCTGCCAACGTGTTCGGCGCTCATGTGCTGGATGTGTGCCGGATGGCGGATATCGTTTTCCTGGGGCTTCATGGCAGCAACGGCGAGGATGGCCGGATCCAGGCAACCTTTGACCTGATGGGCATTCGTTACACCGGCTGCGGTTACATCAGCAGCGCCCTGTCCATGGATAAAGGTCTCACGAGAAAATTCTTACAGATGAGCGGCATCCCGGTGGCCAAGGGCCTTACCGTGCACAAGGGAGAGCCGGTGGCGGACAGCGAGGGCAAAGTGGGCTACCCGTGTATCGTGAAGCCGTGCTGCGGCGGTTCCAGTGTGGGCGTGTCTGTGGCAAATGACGCGGCAGAATATACGAAAGCGCTGGAAACTGCTTTTTCTTTTGAGGATGAGGTGGTGGTGGAGCAGTTCATCAAGGGACGGGAGTTTTCCATCGGCGTCATCGACGGCAAGGCCCTGCCCATCATCGAGATCGCACCCATTCAGGGCTTTTATGATTATAAAAACAAATATCAGGCGGGAAGCACCATCGAGACGTGCCCGGCGAAGCTTTCTGACAGCCTGACGGCACAGATGCAGGCTTATGCAGAGCAGGTCTATGTGGCGCTGGACATGCAGTCCTACGCCCGGATTGATTTTCTGACCGATAAACAGGAAAACATTTACTGTCTGGAGGCCAACACCCTGCCGGGCATGACACCCACCAGCCTGCTTCCCCAGGAGGCAGCCGTTCTGGGCATGGATTTCAATGATCTGTGCGAGAAGCTGATCCAGGTATCTCTGGAAAAATATGAGAACGGGGGTAAAAAAGCATGAAGCAGATGACCCTTGCCAACATAGCGGCAGCCTGCGGCGGCAGGTATCACGGCGATCCAGCGACAGCGGAAGTGGAAGTCACCGGCATTACCAGTGACAGCCGAAAAGTAGAGCCGGGATTTCTGTTTGCGGCCTTAAAAGGCGAGCGGGTGGACGGTCACGCGTTCGTGGCGCAGGTGTTTGAAAAAGGCGCGGCAGCGGTGCTGGTGGAGGACGCTCCGGCGGAGGCAAAAGGCCCTTACATCCAGGTGGCTTCCTGCTATCAGGCGCTGAAGGATATCGCGGAATTTTACCGGAAAACGCTGACGATCCCGGTGGTGGGTATCGTGGGAAGCGTGGGAAAGACCAGTACGAAAGAAATGATCGCCTCGGTGCTGGAACAGAAGTTCCGGGTATGCAAGACCGAGGGCAACTTTAACAACGAGCTGGGCGTGCCGCTGACCGTGTTCCGCATCCGGGAGGACGATCAGGTGGCGGTGCTGGAAATGGGCATCAGCGATTTTGGCGAGATGCACCGGCTCAGCCGGATCACCCGGCCCGACATCTGTGTGATGACCAACATCGGCCTCTGCCATCTGGATCATCTCCATTCCCGGGACGGCGTGCTGAAAGCAAAATCCGAGGTGTTTGATTATGCGGCGCCGGGCTGCGTGGCCTGTTTAAACGGGGACGACGATAAGCTGCGGACGCTGGAAAGCCGGGGAGAGCTGCGGCCCTGTTTCTTCGGCATGGGCGCGGAAAATGACATCCATGCGGAACAGGTGGAGAACCGTGGTCTGGACGGCATCGATTGTGATATCTGCACGAAGGCGGGAAGCATCCGAGTGCATATCCCCATCCCGGGCATGCATATGGTCTACAATGCTCTGGCGGGAACGGCTGTGGGCCTGACCCTGGGCCTGACGCTGGAAGAGATCAAAGCGGGCATTGAAGCCCTACAGCCCACCGGCGGCCGGAATCACATCGTGCATATGGGAACCTACACCGTCATCGACGACTGCTACAACGCCAACCCGGTATCCATGGGCGCATCTCTGGACGTGCTGAAATGTGCGCTGGGCCACACGGTGGCGCTGTTGGGCGATATGGGGGAGCTGGGCGCCGACGAGGCGAAGCTGCATTATGGTGTGGGTGTTCATGCCGCAGAAAACGGCATTCAGAAAATTGTGTGCGTAGGTGCGCTTTCGAAACATATGGCGGCTGGCGCCAGATCCGTGGCAAAAGAAAGCCAGGAAGTGGTATACTTCCCGGCCATCGAGGATCTTCTGGAGCATCTGGGAACCATTGTGCAGCCCGGAGATACCGTGCTGGTGAAGGCGTCCCATTTTATGCATTTTGAAAAAGTAGTGGAGGCGTTACGCCTCATGGGCAATTAACATGTCCTCAATCTGTTTGCGGCAGTAAGCACCGAGGAATTTCTTTTCTTCCTTCGGAAGTTCTGCCGGATAGATGGGTTTGCCGTACTCGATGATGATGTCACAGGGACGGACAAAGGGCATGTGATCTTCGAACAGCTTCGAAGAATTGGTGATGGCGAAGGGAATGATCGGGCAGCCGGTCTTCTCGGCCATCTTCAGGCTGCCTTCCTTGAAGGGAAGAAGCCGGTCGTTGGATTTGTTCCGTGTCCCCTCCGGGAAAATACACACGGAAATGCCGTTTTTGATCAGGTCAATGCCTGTTAGGATCGTTTTTAAGCCCTGCTTGATGTCCTTGCGGTCAAGGAACAGGCAGTGGAGTCGTTTCATCCAGATGGAAAGAATCGGAAAGCTTTCCATCTCTTTTTTTGCCACATAACCGGTGAGCCGCGGCACCCGGGAATAAGTGAGCAGAATGTCAAAATAACTCTTGTGATTTCCCACATACAGAACCGCCCGGTCTTTGGGCACATTTTCTTCTCCGATGACCTGGATGCGGGCACCGGTCATTTTTAACATGAGGCGGAAAGCCGCCTGTACCATGCGCAGCTGCTGATAATCTGCCTTTTCCGGGTTGATCTTGTGATAGATCCATTCGATGCCCAGTACCGGGAGCAGAAGCACCAGGTAAAGGAACAGTGTCAGTGCGATAAGAATTGTACGAATCATAAATCAGTCTCCTGTCTGCCGAAAAGTTTTGTCATCTGCCGGAGGCCCTCGGCCATGCCGGCGTCAAGCTCGCCGCTTCGGAACCGCCAGCACCAGTTGCCTGCCGGGGTTCCCGGGGTGTTCATCCGTGCTTCGCTGGGCAGCTTGAGCATGTCCTGCACGGTGAAAATCGCGTAGCGGGCGATGGTGCCCAGGCAGATGCGGATGAAATCCCAGCTGATGCTGCTGGCGTTGGTGTTCATGTAGCGCCGCACCTTGTCCCGGTTGGCTTCGGTGGTGTGGTCATACCAGCCCACCGTTGTGTCGTTGTCGTGGGTGCCTGTATAGCAGATGTAGTTGGTGGTCTTGAACTGGTGAGGCAGGAAGCTGCTCTCGTAATCGCCGTCGAAGGCGAACTGGAGGATCTTCATGCCGGGCAGGCCGAACCGGTCGCGAAGCGCGGTAACGTCCTCGGTGATAGAGCCCAGATCTTCGGCGATGATGGGCAGCTGTTCTCCGAAGGCTTCCGTGAAAGCTTCAAACAGATCGGCGCCGGGTCCCGTCATCCAGCTGCCGTTCTTGGCTGTGGTTTCTCCTGCGGGTACCGACCAGCAGGCACAGAAACCCCGGAAATGGTCGATGCGAACCAGATCCGTCAGCTCCAGTTGATGGCGGATGCGGGCGATCCACCAAGCGTAGCCGTCCTTTTTGTGCACGTCCCAGTTGTACAGCGGGTTGCCCCAGAGCTGGCCGTCCTCGCTGAAATAATCCGGCGGCACCCCGGCCACCTCCGTGGGAAAGCCCTTGGAGTCCAGCAGAAAATATTCGGGATGTGCCCACACGTCCGCGCTGTCAAAGGCGGTGAAGATGGGAATATCCCCGATGATGCGGATGTGCCGCTCGTTGGCGTATCTGTGCAGCGCGTCCCACTGGGTGTGGAACACCCACTGCAGGAAAATCCGGTAGCGGATGATGTCGGCAAGCTTGTCATTCCAAAGGGCGCGTACCTCCGGTGTGGGATGGATCAGCTCTTCGGGCCATTCGGTGAAGCAATGCCCCTGATGGTAATTTTTGCATGCCATGTAAAAGCTGTAATCGTCCAGCCAGAATTTATTTTTCTCATAAAAATCGGAAAAATCCGTGCTCATCTTCGGATCAACGGATGCCCGGAACCGACGGTAGGCCTTGTGGAACAGCACGTCCTTATAGTTGATGACTGCGCCATAATCCACGCAGGTATCGTCAAAGTCCGGCCGGGGCACGCTGTCAATGTCCTCCTGGGTCAGAAGGCCGACTTCCAGCAGCTTCTCCGGGCTGATGAGCAGCGGCTGCCCGGCAAAGGCGGAAAAGCTCTGATACGGCGAATCGCCGAAACCGGTGGGGCCAAGGGGAAGCACCTGCCAGAGCGTCTGCCCGGCGGCCTCCAGAAAATTGATGAAATCGTAAGCCCCCTGTCCAAGATCGCCGATGCCGTAGGGCGACGGGAAACAGGTGGGGTGGACGAGAACGCCGGAATAGCGGCGGCCGTCATCCGTATATTGGTAAGTGGTGGTTTTCATAAAATCACTCCTGCTGAGAACAAATACAATCAATAATGATACCTGATGATTGCTTCGTGCTGCGCACTCCCACAATCATCGCCCCTATTCGCATATCGTGGGATTCACATCCCACTTTTATGCTCATATAGGGGGGCGGGTTCCAAGTCCTTGCATCCACTGATGAGCAAGCTCCTGTGGATGCGGCCTTTTCACCCTGGTATCATTATAAGTCACTCATACGTAAAAAGCAACGCGCGTCATAATTTTGCAGGAGAGAAAATAAGATAGAAGGAGAAGGAAAAAAGGAAGAAAAGCCATTGAAAAAATTGCTGCTGTTGCTGTTTGCGGGACTGCTTCTGGCAGGGTGCGCGGCCCGGGAGGAGCCGGAGGGCGATCCGGTGGAATTCACGGTGATGACGCAGGAGGATGCGCCGGAGGAACTGAAGCGCCAGATGGAAGAAAAATGCCGGGAAGGTTTTCGGCTGACCTATGAGGATGAAGGGTGGCTTTATGCGGCGGTGGGCTATGGGGCCCGGTCCGGCGGGGGCTACAGTGTGCAGGTGTGCGCGTGCCGGGAGACGGAGAATGCCATCTATGTGCACACGACCCTTCTGGGGCCGGACAGCGGGGATGCCCGGGGCGGCGGCGATACGTACCCGTGTATCGTGCTGAAAATGGAAGCGCGGGACAAAAATGTAGTCTTTCAGTAAGGGGGAGAGCGGTTTGGAAATTTTGAGAAAAAACGTACATATGAGCAGGAGAAAATCCCAGGTCATCAGCCAGGTGACGCTGGACAGCGACTGCAATGTGCCGGACGCCCGGCCGGATGTGGAAAAGCTGGTGCTGGACCGGGGCGAGGTGCGGGTGGAGGAAGTGAAGCCGGACAAAGACCGGATCAGCCTGAAAGGCTATCTGGAGGTGGAGGTGCTGTATGCGTCCGCCGGTGCCGGGGCGGGCATCCAGGCGGTGGACACCCGGCTGCCCTTTGACGAGGTCATTCATATGGAAGGCATCGAACCCGGGGACAATCTGAAAATCGACTGGGAGATGGAGGATCTGCGCGTGTCTGCCATCAATTCCCGGAAGCTGGGCATCCGTTCCATTGTGACGTTTACCGCAGCGGCGGAGGAGATTTATGACGAGGAGCTGGCCCGGGGGCTGGAGCAGAATGTGGATGTGCAGCAGAAAAACCGGGATATCCGGGTGCTGAAGCTGATGGTGAACAAGAAAGACACTTTCCGGGTGAAGGAGGAGGTGCTGCTGGCCGGGAATCAGGCCAACATTGCCCAGCTGCTCTGGAAGGATGCCCAGTTACAGGGCGTGGAAACCCGGCTGCTGGACGATCAGGTGTCCCTGAAAGGAGAAATTCAGCTGTTTGTCCTGTATGAGGGGGAAAATGAGGATCAGATCCAGTGGGTGTCCAGCCGGATCCCGTTTTCAGGCATGGTGGACGTCAGCGGCTGCAGTCCGGATATGGTGGGCGATATCCGCGTCAGCATTTTGCAGAAAAACGTGGAGGCGAAGCCAGATCGGGACGGCGAGGAACGGGCGCTCCAGGCAGAGGCTGTGCTGGAGCTGGATCTGCGGATTTATGAGGAAGAGACCGTGCCTCTGTTGGAGGATGCCTACAGCCTGTCCCGGAAGCTGCTGTTGACCCGGGAACAGGTGAAGCTGGATACGCTGCGCATGAAAAATTTTGCCAGAGCCACCTACCATGACCGGCTGAAGGTTCGCATGGAGGATCTGTCCGTGCTGCAGATTTTAAGCTGCACCGGCCGCGTGGTGGTGGAAGAGACGAGACGGGTTGCAGGCGGTCTGGAGGCTGAGGGCGTTGTGCTGGTAGAGATCATTTATATCACCGCCAGTGACCGGACGCCGGTGTGCCGGGCCCGGGGCGAGGTGCCCTTTACCCACCTGCTGGAGGTGCCGGAACTGGATGAAAACTGCACGTATACGCTGGACGGGGCGCTGGAACAGATATCCGCTTCCATGGTGGATTCAGAGGAAGCGGAAGTGCGGGCTACCATTGATTTTCATTTGCTGGTGCATGCGCCGCTGCTCTGTGAAAATATCCGGGAAATCCAGGAGGCGCCGCTGGATTACAAAGAATTACAGGAACTGCCGGGCATTGTGGGCTGTATTGTGGGAAAACCGGAAGCGCTGTGGGAGATTGCGAAAAAATATTATACCACGGTGGAAAACATCTGTCGCATGAACGGGATTTCCGGCGATCACATCCGCCCCGGGCAGAAAATCCTGGTGGTAAAATCGGTGAAAACAGGAGAAATATAACTGACCAGAATTAGTTGATTTTTTTACGGTATTTGCGGTATAATAAAATGTATACAAAATACAGGGGGAATACAAAGGACAATGGATACGATCAGGCTGAAAGCACTTGCCAAAATCAACATAGGACTGGATGTTTTGAGACGCCGGGAGGATGGGTATCATGATGTAAAGATGATCATGCAGACCGTGGGCATCTACGATCAGATATGCCTGAACCGGGAGAAAACGCCGGGTATTCGGGTGAAGACCAATCTTTTCTATCTGCCGGACAATGAAAATAATCTGGTGTATAAGGCGGCAAAGCTTCTGATGGATGAATTTTCCATCGAGGACGGCGTTTCCATTGATCTGAACAAATATATTCCGGTGGCTGCCGGGATGGCCGGCGGCAGCTCTGATGCGGCCAGTGTGCTCTACGGCATGAATAAAATGTTTTCTCTGGGGCTTTCCCAGGACGAACTGATGCGGCGGGGCGTGAAGATCGGCGCGGATGTGCCCTACTGCATCATGCGGGGAACAGCGCTGGCTGAGGGCATCGGAGAAATTCTGACGCCGCTGCCGCCCATGCCGGCCTGCTTTGTGCTGGTGGCCAAACCGGGCATCAGCGTTTCCACGAAATTTGTCTATGAGAATCTCCACGCCAACGATCTGCGGCCGGAGCAGCATCCTGACATTGATGCGGCCATTGCGGGCATCCGGGCGGGGGATCTGAAAGCGACGGCCCAGGCCATGGGCAATGTGCTGGAGCTGGTGACGGCCAGGGAATATCCGGTCATCGAGGAGATCAAGAACTTTATGAAAAAGCGGGGGGCACTCAATGCCATGATGAGCGGCAGCGGCCCTACGGTATTTGGCCTGTTTGAAAACAAGACGACGGCGAGAAATGCGTTTTATCAGCTGCGCCGGACAAACCTTGCCAAACAGGTATACCTTACCGAAATATACAATAACAGGAGGCAGCGGGTATGATGGAAGACAGCATGAAGGATATGATGGACGAGTATCTCCCTCTGCGTGATGTGGTTTTTCGAACACTGCGAAGAGCGATCCTCAAGGGAGAGTTAAAGCCGGGCGAGCGGCTTATGGAGGTGCAGCTGGCCAACCGGCTGGGTGTCAGCCGGACACCGGTGCGGGAGGCCATCCGAAAGCTGGAGCTGGAGGGCCTTGTCACCATGATCCCCAGGAGGGGCGCAGAGGTGGCAGAGATCACCGAGAAGAATATGCGGGATGTGCTGGAGGTGCGCCGTGCCCTGGAGGAGCTGGCGGTGAAGATCGCCTGTGAGAAGATGACAGATGAAGAGATCGAGCTGCTGCGGCAGGCGTCAAAAAAATTCCGGGATACGATGTATAACGACAATCTGACCGCCATTGCGGAAAACGATGTGGAATTCCATGAGATCATCTACGATGCCACCGGCAACAAGCGTCTCATCCAGATCCTGAACAATCTGCGGGAGCAGATGTATCGATACCGGGTGGAATATCTGAAGGATTACAACTGCCACGGCATTCTGGCCGATGAGCATGACGAGATCGTGGAGGCGCTGGAGCGGCGGGATCAGGCGACCGTCTGCCGGGCCATTGTGGATCACATCAATAACCAGGAAATGAGCATTATCAACAGCATTAAGGAAAAACAGGAATAGAAATATTATTTATAGAAAGAATATGATGAAAAAAGGGGCTGACGGGAGTTGGCCTCTTTTTTGGAATAGAATAGATGAAAATGTGGCAACCTCCTGATAAAAAGCAGGAGGTGTTCTTATGTTGCTTGAAAAAATAAGGAAGTATGTGGTGCCCCTGGCACTGGCAGCAGGCGTTCTATGCGCGGGGATCGGCGCCTGGTGGGATATCCGGGCTGCCAAAATTCAGCAGGGAATTGCCGCCCAGGTGATCCGGTTTCATGTGCTGGCGGACAGTGACAGCGCCTGGGATCAGGCCAATAAGCTGGCTGTCCGGGATACGGTGCTGGATTATTTGAACGATGTTCTGCCAGAAAATATGAACGTTGTTCAAACGGCGAATTTCATCGAAAATCATCTGAAAAATATCCGGCAGGTTGCCGAAGAAACATTGGCGCAGAGAGACTGCAGCGACCCGGTGCAGGCGCGGCTTGTACAGGATGATTTCCCGGAGAAAACCTACGGAGACTGCACGTTTCCGGCAGGAACCTACGAGGCGCTGCGCATCAGCATTGGCCGGGCAGAGGGGCATAACTGGTGGTGCATGATCTACCCGGGGCTGTGTTTTAACGGGGAAAGTGGCTTTTCCATTTCGGAAGAAAATAAAACGCTGCTAAGGGGCGTGCTGACGGAAGAGGAATTCCAGACGGTGGCCGGGGAAGGAAAGATCCGTCTGGGCTTTAAAATTCTGGGATTTTTGGAGTGATCTGCAGCTGCTTTGCCATTTTCAAAAGATATTTATATTTTTGTTGAACAGCGTTCACTTCATAAATGTAGCAGTCAATGAGATCCGGGTCAACCACATTTTCAAAGTGATCATAGGCATTGTCAAGCGCCTGTTTCGTGCGGGCCAGATCCTCCAGGATCAGATTTTTTTCATATTCGCGCACAGTTATATACTTCATATACGGTACCGCCTTTCTGTCGGGGCTGGATAATATTTCCTGTCCTTTCAGTATAAGCAGAAGAGAAAATATTATACCCGCTTCGCATAATTTTTGCCGGACGTCCATATTATTTAGCAGAAGACAGACGCAATGAGGCTGGTGCGCAATGAGAATGGAAGGAATACAGGGGATGCTGAATCAGGAAACTGCCGGATGGATCGTGGGCATGTGTGCCCTGGTGCTGCTCATCGGCCTGGGCGGTCGGTATATGAGAAGACTGGCGGCAGTGGCGCTGCGGGCGGCGGCGGGAACGGCAGGCATCTATTGTCTGGATCTGCTGTTTACGGCTTTGGGGATCGGGCTTCATGCCGGGATCAATTTGTTCAATATGCTGGTGGTCGGAGTCCTTGGTTTGCCGGGGATTGGGCTTTTGTACGCGGTTCTGGCGATTAAAACATTGTGAAAAACCGATAAAACGGGGGAAGTACGGTTTGGTGATTTGCGCCATAGACGACTGTCTGGGGCGCTGCTATAATGCAATCATACAGCAAGCGCTGTATAAAAACTCTCACAGAACGGATCCGTTCTGGGCGGCGGACAAGCTGCCATCTTTGCAGGTTCCTGCAAATTTTCAGAAATATAGGAAACATTTACTTGCCGAAAATTTTGGCCGAACGGAGAATGGCAAGGTGTTTTGTCTGCGTAGATGCAAATCTGCAGGGAATCGGCAGAGAACATGGAAAGGGGTATGATCAATGGCAGAAGAAATGAGTACGCGGGGACGAGGCATCTGTGCGGTATGTGACAAAGAAGCAGTGTACGCGGGACAGCTGACAGAATATTTCAGTGCGAAGGGAGGACTGCCTTTTGAGGTGCAGGCGTTTTCTTCGACAGAACCGCTGGAAGCCTATGCCAGAGAGCACCCCATCGACCTGTTGCTCATTTCGCCGGATCTGTTGTCAGAGAAACTGAAGCAGCTGAAGGTGAAGAAGATCATGCTGTTGTCGGACGGCAGTCAGCCGAAGGGGGAGAATCTCCCCTCCACGTATAAGTATCAGTCTTCTGAGGGGATCTTGCGGGAAGTGCTGGATTGCTATGGAACAGTAGTGGAACCGGAGCGGACGTCCCAGGTCAGAATGCAGCGGGCACAGTTTCTGGGCGTGTATTCCCCGGTGAGAAGATGCGGGCGGACATCGTTTGCCCTGATGCTGGGGCAGGTGCTGGCCGCAGACAGCCGTGTGCTGTATCTGAATTTTGAGGAATACTCTGGATTTCGGGGCCTTTTTGGCGTGCCGGATCGGGATTTCTCGGAATTGTTGCTTCATCTTCTGCAGGGGCGTCCCGGGGTATTTGGAAAGCTGCGGGAGCTGGTACAGCCTCTGGGGCGGATGGACTATATTCCGCCGGGCACCTCCCATACGGATCTCAAAGTGATGGAATGGGAACACTGGGAGCGGCTGCTGGAAAGCATCCGGGAGGAAGATGGCTATGACTGGGTCATCCTGGATCTGGGGGACTGCCTGGAAGGCCTGTTCTCCATTCTGGATCAGTGCGACAGGATTTACGTACCGGTGAAGGACGACCCGGTATCCGCGGCCAAGCTGGAACAGTTTCTGTGGGTATGCGAAAGCCTCGGTTTTCAGACAGGGGAGCACCGGCTATTTCAGGTGACACCGCCCCCGGAGGATCTGCAGCGCATCCTGCAGGAGGACTGTGAGGATACGGCACTTTACCGGTATGTAGAGCGGCTGCTGGGAGACAGGGCAACATCAGCAGGGGGTGTCTGACGAAAAGACGATCGAAGGAAGGTGAGAAGCTGTGAATGCGGAGCAGGTAGAGCGGCTGCGGGAGCGGGCCATCGGGGAACTTCGTATGGCAGATGATGCTGCTGATGAAGAAACCGCGGGCGTGATCAATCATCTGGCCGCCGGGGAAGGCAGGCTTGCTTATGTGCCGCTGCGGGAGAAGGCAGATGTGGCTCGAACGGTGTTCAACTCTATCCGACGGCTGGATATTTTGCAGGAACTTCTGGACGATGAGAAGATTACCGAAATTATGGTAAATGGAACTGTTGTCTTTGTGGAAGAGGACGGCAGGATCCGCAAATGGGAGAAAGAATTCTCATCGACAGAGGTGGTGGAGAATCTTGTACAGCGTATTGCCGGACGATGTAATCGGATCGTCAATACGAGACAGCCGATGACCGATGCCAGACTGGAAGACGGTTCCCGGGTACATATGATCATTCCGCCTGCTTCTGTGGACGGGCCGGTGATCACCATCCGGCGATTCCCGCAGCACCCCATCCGCATGCAGGATCTGCTGGCCTGGAAATCTATCACAGGAGAGGCGGCAGATTTCCTCATCTGCCTGGTGAAAGCCGGGTACAATCTGTTTGTCAGCGGAGGGACAGGAAGCGGCAAGACAACGTTCCTGAATGTGCTGTCCGGGTATATTCCCGTCCAGGAGCGAGTGGTGGTGATCGAGGATAATGCGGAGCTGCAGATCCGGGGACTGCCCAATCTGGTGCGGCTGGAAGCCAGAGGAAAGAATCTGGAGGGAGAAAACGAGATCACCATCCGGACGCTGGTGCGGGCAGCCCTGCGGATGCGGCCCAACCGGATCATCATCGGGGAAGTGCGGGGAGAAGAAGCGATCGATCTTTTGCAGAGTATGAATACCGGCCATGACGGTTCCTTAAGTACGGGACATGCCAACAGCACAAGAGATATGCTGAGCCGACTGGAGACGATGGTACTGATGGGAATGGATATTCCCATGGAGGCGATCCGCAGGCAGATTGCGTCAGGCATTGACATTCTTGTGCATCTGGGGCGTCTGCGGGATGGCAGCCGCCGGGTGCTGGAAATCTCGGAAATGCTTGGTGTGCAGGGGGAGATCCAGATCCAGCCGCTGTTTGCGTTCGAAGAGCAGGGCGAAGCAGAAGACGGACGGGTACTGGGAAGGCTACAGAAGAAAAAGGAACTGTTTCACCGGGAGAAGCTGCTGGCAGCGGGAATCTCCCTCGGGACGGATCCCAAGTGGGAGGAAGAAATGAAAGCTGCGGAAGAACAGAATCCGGCGTGATCCTGAAAATAAGGAAATAAGGTTTTTGGGAGAAGAGACAAGCTGGAAAATCGGAGGCAGCGACTTTCGTTATATGAAAGGTAAGATCGTGTCCTGTGAATCACAGGAAAGCAAGGAGTTGTGCAGGTGGCAGATAAAATGTTGGAGATGCAGGGGGATGGAATATGTGGCTAACAGACAGATTGTTTTGGAAACAGGGCAGGCATGCGAGGGCACCGACCGTCCGACCTAGAGGATTTCAGACCGCGCTTTCCACAAAGGAGAAGTGGCAGCTGGTGGCGGAATGGGCAGTCCTGAGTGGCGTGGGAGCATGGCTGTTTTACGATTCCTGGTGGGCATTGCTCCCACTGGCGGTGTGTTTCCCTTTTTACAGAAGGTTTCGAAGGGAAGCGCTTCTGCGAAAACGGCGGATGCGGTATGCGTCGGAATTTCAGGAAGGGATGCAGGCCATGGCGGCTTCCATCCGGGCAGGAGACAGCGCAGAGCGGGCTGTTCTGGAAGCACTCAAAGATCTTCGTTCTATTCATGGAAAGGATACTGCCATGATGGAGGAACTGGAGTTGATGACGCGGGAATTGTCCATGAATCGGACGCCGGAACAACTCTTATCAGAACTGGCAGACCGGAGCGGGCTGGAGGATGCGGTCTGTTTTGCGGATATTTTTCATGCGGCCAAGCGTACTGGGGGCAATCTGGTACAGATTATGGAACAGACGGCGGACATTATGGAGGCGCGGGAAACGGTGCAGAGAGAGATCGAAGTGCTGACGGCGGGCAGAAGATACGAGCAGCGGATCATGTGTATGATTCCCTTTGGCATTATTCTGTATATCCGGACAGGTTCACCGGGATATCTGGACGCACTTTATCATTGTGGTGCCGGGATATGCATGATGACATTGTGTCTTGTCATTTATGCAGCGGCAGTTTACCTGGGAGGTCGGGTGTTGCAGATTGAAGTTTGACAGACTGGTGGAATGGATTTACAGGAGTCGGTTCTACCAGACATTTTTCAAAGACAGAGGACTGCTGGGAGAACAGCTGATGCTGCTTCATCCGGGTAAAAAGAAAGAACAGCTGTTGGAGCAGTACCATTGCAAAAAGATCCGGGAATTCCTGATCTGCTGTCTGGTCTGTCTACTGCTGGCAGTCTGCGGCGTTGTCTGGGGCTTGTATCAGCGGCAGCAGCTGGAAGTAAGCTTTGTGGAGCGTCCATCCTATCATCAGGGAGACCGGCAGGAAACATTGGAGGCAGTACGGCAGGATGGCACAAAGGAAACGGTATCTTTACAGCTTTCCGAGCGAGTATATACTGCGGCGGAGGCAAAAGAACGCCTGAAAGAGGCCATGGATTTGCTGGACAAGGCGTTTCTGGGAGAAAACAGCAGCCCTCATCGGGTGGATCTGCCGCTGGTGTTTGAGACAGAACCGCTGGAAGGTGTGGTGGTACAGTGGATGACGGATCAGCCGGACGTGCTGAACAGTGCCGGACAGATTGCGGACAGCTTTGCGGAAGAAGCAGGGGAACTGGTACAGGTACGGGCTGTGATTGCCTGTCAGCAGGAGGAAGCCGTCTATACGAGAGAAGTGATGGTATATCCGCTCCGTAAGACAGACGGGGAAGCTTTTCGGCGGAAAACGGATCATGCACTGGAAAAAGCTGATCAGGAATCTCTGCAGGAAGAAGGCTTTTCCCTGCCGGAACAGATAGACGGAGAAAACGTCACCTTTCGGAAAAGAGCCGGAAAAGAATTCTGGTTCCTGTCGCTGCTGCTGTTTCTGGCGGGAATCCTGCTGTATATCTGCCGGGATGAACGGATCACCGGGGAGACGGAAAAACGGCGGGCGCAGCTGCTGGCGGATTATCCGGGACTGGTCAGTAAGCTGACGGTTCTTATGCGGGCCGGACTGACGGTGCAGACTGCTTTTGGACGGATCGCCATGGATTACCGCAGAAGAAAAGAACAGGAAGGAATTTACCGTTATGCTTACGAGGAACTGACGCTGTCTTACTACGAGATGGTGAACGGTATTTCAGAGGGGAGAGCCTGCGAACAGTATGGGAAGCGGTGTGGACTTTTACCCTATATGCGGCTGGGCGGTCTGCTGGCGCAAAACAGCAGAAAAGGAAATCATAAGCTGCTGGAAAGCCTGGGGCAGGAGTCGCGGGAAGCGTTTGAGGAACAGAAAAGAAGAGCGAGAAAGACAGGGGAAGAAGCGGGCACACGGATGCTTCTGCCAATGGTTCTCATGCTGGTGGTGACCATTGTGATCATTCTTTACCCGGCTTTCGCAGCTTTTCAACTATAAGATGTAAGGGGGATTTTTATGCTCAGATCAGTCATGCAGATTTTAAAGGAAGACAGAGGAATTGGTGTGGTGGAGATGATCCTGATCCTGGTGGTACTTATTGGGTTGGTTATCATTTTCAAGGAACAGCTGACCAATCTGGTAAACAGTATTTTCAAGACCATTACAACCAGAAGCGGAACGATCTGATGCGCATAGGGTATGTGAAATCGGGGAGCTGGCAGATGATACAGCCTGTAATGGTCAGAGTAGATGCGGATCGGAATCAACAGACAGAACGCTGGAAGCCGACGGCAGAACCATCAAAATGCGAGGATGCTGCAGAGGGAAGCGTTACGGTATTTTTAAGCCTTCTATTGCTTCTGGTGCTGACGCTGCTGCTGGGCCTGCTGGAGAGCGCAAGGGTACAGACGGCCAGAGTGCAGTGTGTTGCTGCGCTGGATCAGGGGATGTTCAGTCTCTTTTCGGAATATGACAGAGATCTGCTGGAACAGTATGAGGTATTCTTTCTGTCAGGTGGAAGCAAGGGGACACTCTACACGGAAGCACTGGGCAGCAAGATCAGACAGTATGCGTCGGCTGGTATCGGCGAAGAACAATCCGGCAGCTATACAGGCGTTCATGTTGGAACAGTGACACCGGAAGCGGTGGTTCTGGCATCGGATGCGGGTGGAGCAGCGTTTCGGTATCAGGCGGTGCTGTATGCCAGGGAGGCACTTATGGAAAAACTGGCAGATGAGGTGCTTTCTGATCAGGGAAGGGATTTTCTGCAAACCGGACAGTCTCTTCTTACGCAGGCGGATTCGGTTTCAGACGGAATCGAAGAAATGCGGGAAGCGGCCAAAGCAGCGGCAATCGAGAAGGCAGAGGCTGCAGCAAAGGAAAACCCCGGCGGAGCAGCCCCGGAACCGGATCTTTCGGCTATGGAGTTTGAAAATCCGATCCACACACTGAAGCAGTATATGAAAATGGGCGTTTTGGGGTTAGTGGCCGGGGAAGAAGCACTTTCTTCGGCTGCAGTAGAACCGGGTACGCTGATGAGCCAGCGGACGCGGGCACAGGGCTTTGGCAGTTTGTCTCCGGAGATTCCGAAGGTAACGGGGGAGGCGCTTCTGTTTAATGAATATGTTCTGGATCGGCTGTCCTGTCTGACACAGGGAGAACGGGTGCCGGGGGCGTTTGCCTACCAGTGCGAGTATGTGCTGGCAGGCAAAAATGAGGACCGGGAGAATCTGAAAAGTGTGCTGGAACGGCTGCTGCTCCTGCGATTTGGTATGAATTTTACCTATCTGTTGTCCTCCGGTCAGCGACAGGCGGAAGCGGAGGCACTGGCAGCCGTGATCTGCGGGGTACTGGCAATCCCCATGCTGACAGAGCTTATGAAGACAGCAATCGTTCTTTTGTGGGCTTATGAGGAAAGTCTGATGGATGTCCGGCTTTTATGCAAGGGAGAAAAGGTGGTATTTGTGAAAACAGATGAGACCTTTCAGTGCACGGTAGAACGGCTATTTTCTTTCTCTGTGGAGGATGGCGCCTCTCAGCAGGCGGGAATGGACTATGTGGGCTATGTGCGGCTGCTTCTGGCGCTTACTCCGCTGGAAGAACGGACGCTGCGCTGCATGGATATGGCAGAACAGACCATACGCATCGGGAAAAACAGGCCGGACTTCTGCCTGGATACAGGCGTGTTTGCCGTGCGGGCCAGAGCGGAATTCACGCTCTCTCCATTGTTTCTGCCCTCCCGATGGAGCGGTGGAACGTATGGGACAGAAGAAACTTATGGTTACATGGATTTTTAAACAGAAAGGCGGTGAAGAAAGATGTCTTCTCCAGGGAAAAATAATGCACCACCTGTCTTATATATACGGACGTGTAAGAAAATAAAAAAACATGACTCTCTTCTATCAAAATATCTCTGTCTGGCTTCAAATCCGGGAGCCGGGTTCCTATCTAAATGTAAGGATCATTTGCATTCTCTGGGGAAGATGTCTTTGTTCACCGCCTTTTCCGGAAAAGGAAGTATCACGGTGGAGACAGCGGCGGTGCTTCCGCTGTTTCTGCTGTTTTTTCTGTCGCTGTCCGTATTTTTTCAGACTTTGCATGTCCAGTCCAGGGCGGATCTGTCTCTGATGCAGTCTTCCAGGGAAATGGCTGTTTTACAGTATGGGGCAGAAACCGGGGGAACAGATCAGCCGGGGGCTGCAGTTGCTGTCGGAACGGTTTATGCCCAGGGAAAACTGCTTCTGGCCTGCCCACCGGCGTATCAGAAACAAAAAGGGATTGTTTTGGCTGGGGTGGGGATGCCGGTGACCAGACAGCAAAGCGGGCAGGCGGATCTGTCCGCAGAACAGGCACTGATCGTCCTGCAGACCCGGTTTCGGGTAAGGCCTTTGTTTTCTCTGACACGGGGACATCTGGTACAGGGCCGTGCTGCGGGGACTGCCCGGGCATGGATCGGCGGAGACGGCGTGTCAGGGGAAGGAAGATTATCGGGGGATGTGGTATACAGAACCGAACATGGAACGGTATACCATACGGATCCGAACTGTACCTATCTGCAGCCCTCAGTCAGTGTGTGCCCGGAAAGGGAACTGGGTACCAAAAGAAATGCAGATGGAGAAATCTATCGGGGATGTGAGCTGTGCGGAGCGGCACAAAATAGCGGCGACAATGTGTTCATTACCAGGACGGGGAACCGGTATCATACCGATCTGGGATGCAGTGCGCTGAAGCGGATGATTTATACCGTTCCGAGAGAAGAAGCAGAAGGTGCATTTTGTTCCAAGTGTGCCGGGCACGATGGGTAAAAGAAAGGAGGCTTTCATGCGGCAGGCCTGTCTTCTGTTGATTCTGGCGTGGAACAGCAGAGCGGATCTTCGCAGCAGGCGTATTCCATTGAAAGAAAATCTGTTATTTTGCCTGGTGGGGCTGCTGTGGACAGTGGCAGCTGACCGGGCAGTGGCTGCCGCGGTGGTTGGAATGGTAGTTGGTGCCGGACTGTTTGGTTTGAGTTTGCTTACCCGGGAAGCCATAGGAAGTGGGGATGCCCTGCTTTTGCTTGTGACAGGCAGTTTCCTTGGTGGGTGCTGGAACGCACTTTTGCTGTTGGCTGCCTGGACGGTCGCCGGTATCTGGTCAGGCCTGCTGCTGGTTTTTCATAAAGCAGGAAAGCAAAGCAGGATTCCGTTCGCACCATTTTTACTTCTGGCATATATGGGTATGCTGCTCTTTCAGTAAAAAAGACGTGATAAAAATGGGGGAGTGAGGAAACATGGAAAACGATGGGCGAAAAGATTGCAGTGGCAGTGTGGAAAGGATCATCTGTGATATGCCGGGAGACAGAGAGATAAAAAAACAGGATAAACGGCAAATGCGGGGAAACAGAATAATCCTGCACGGCAGTTATACTGTGGAGGCGGCTGTGGTCTGTCCCATGATATTTCTGGTAATTGTATTGATCTGGTATCTGGGAGCGTTCTGGCATAATCAGATCGTCTGTCAGGCTGTTTGTCAGGAAGCTGTTTATGCAGGAATGAAGGCAAAGTGGGAAGGAAAGGATGAAGTGGCAGCGATGCAGCGGGTGTTATCGGAACAGTCCAGTCATTTATTTCTGGCGGATCAGGTGCAGGGACGACAGAAAGTACAGGGGAATCGGCTGAAAGCGTCTATGACTGCAGAAATGCGTTTTCCGCTTCGCTTTCTGCCAGGAATAAACACAGAACCATGGAAGATTTCCGAGCAGGCGGAGCTGCAGACGGAATATCCGGTGACGGCGATCCGGAAGATGCGTCGGCTCCAGTGCTGGAAGGAATAGAAATAATGGAAGTCTTTGAAAAGGAAAAGCTACAGACGGAATATTCGATTGTAGTAATCTGAAAGATGCGTCGGCTCCAGCGCTGGAAGGAATAGAAATAACGGAAGTTTTCGAAGAGGCAGAACTGCGGGCGAAGTATCTGATGGCTGCAAGTTTGGTGGGAAAGGAGAAATGGGCAGTGAAGGCAGAGTACAGAAAAGAGTGTACGGGAAACGTACTTGTGCTGGAAGACGAATACGGGTATTCTTTTGAAAACTATCAGATCCGTATGCTGACTGGCAACCAGATTCCGGCGCTTCTGGAGTGCCATGTACAGATGGTGGATGCAGTACTGTTCTTTCACTATCATACACTGGATGAGCAGCCATTGAATGAAAAATATGTGCAAACGGGGATGCGGTATGAGGACATGGAGAAACTGCTTCTGGCGATTGATCAGGTCATGAAAGCGGTGTCCGAATATCTCCTTTCCCCGGCGGGAATCGTTCTGGATCCGGCATACATTTTTGTCAATGCGCAGGAAACTTATCATTTTTGCTATCTGCCCGGCAGAACCTTATCTTTTGCAGAAACTTTTCGAAGTCTTTCGGAATATATCCTGGATCACATGGATTATGGGCAGCAGCGGGGTGTGGTACTGGGGTATGGCATCTATCGAAAATCACAGGAGGCCCAGGCCTGTATGGAGAGTTTGATGGGGCTTTTGCGCGTGCAGCCGGAACGGTGGGAAAAGAAGGAATATGTGCAAAGATATCCGCAGCCGGAAGGAAAATCTACAACAGAGCAGGCGGATGATTATGAACTGTGGGATGGAGGCGTCTGGAGAAAACAGGGAGAGTATGCGGTGGATTTTTCCGGGTATGCAGAAGCCAGACCGAAGACGGAAGAGAATATCCGGAGCAAGAGAAAGGCAAAGGCAGCGCAGAAGACAAAGAGTACGGTTGGCCGAAAACACATGAAGGAAAACACAGATGCCAGAGCGGACGGAGCTTCTGAAAAGAAAGCGAATGGAAAATGGCTTCGAAACGGTTTGATGCTTTTCTTTGGAATTTTGTGTGGAGGTGTTGCACTGTTCCGGGCTTATGTGCTTACGGATGCAGGTACGGAGATCAAAGTGGAAGCCGTTTCCTCTGAATCCTCTTTTTCGGTTTTCCAGCTATATGGCCCGTGGATTGCAATGGGATGTTTTGCTTTGGGCATGATTGTGTTGTTTGCCAGAATTTTTTATCGCAAAAAGAATGTTCCGAATCAGGAGCAAAGACCTTCGGTGAGACCGGTAGAGCCCACGAGATATCTGGGATCCCCGGGCGGTGAGATGCCGCATAAGCTGATCCGGATGGATACGCAGGAGGAAGTGCTGCTGTCGGGAAGCTATATGAAAATTGGGAAAGATCAGCAGCAGGTAGATATCTGGGTACAGGCAGAAACGGTGAGCCGTGTGCATGCGGCTGTTTTTCGAGAAAAAGGAGAGTGGTGCGTGCAGGATCTTGCATCTACCAATGGGACTTTTCTGAACAGTCATCGGCTGCAGAGGGAGGAAAAAGCGACGCTGGTGCAGGGAGATGAATTATTGTTTGCGGATCAGGCGTTTCTTTTTCTGTAGCGTATTTTCTGGACAGATAGAAAACAGGGAGGTATGATAAAAGAAACAAAGGAAAACAGGGAGAACCGATGACCATGAAAAAATCGGAGCTTTTGAGAAAAAAACTGCATGAGAGCGGATACCGGGAAATGACCTTTGCAGGCGGACAGCTGGTGTTGCACTACAGAAATACAGATATGGGGGCAGTTGGCATTTTGATTGACTGGACAGATGAAAAAGGAGTGCCGGACAGAGATTTCCTGCTTCGTGTGGGACAGGAGGCCTATCAGGAACTGGAAATGCAGGGCGGAAGTCCAAGGCTGCTTTTCTTGCTGGCGGGAAGTCAGATGGATCGTTATCGGGCGCTGGCAGAACAGATACCGGGCTGCTGGCTGTGGGATACCGGAAGCGGCAGATTGTTTATCTATGAAAATCAGCCGGGGCAGTTTTATGGGCTGGAACGGCTTCTGGAGCAGATTGACCGGGAGATGTCCGTACAATCAGAAAGATCTGGAACGGCAGGTGGATGGAAGCGGGCAAGATCCTCCGGCCAACAGGGCTCTTTTCTGACGAGACGGGCAGATGGAAAACCACGGGCTTTCGTAAATACGGCGATTGTGATCATCAACATCGCGGTATTTCTGGTGATGGAGCTTTTCGGTTCTACGGAAAATGCTTCATATATGGTGGAACACGGGGCGTCTTATGCACCCTATATTTACTATGGAAAAGAATATTATCGTCTGTTTACTGCAATGTTTCTTCATTTTGGCATATCACATCTGGCCAATAATATGCTGGTTCTGTTTTTCCTTGGAGATAATGTAGAGCGGGCAGTTGGGCACTGGAAATATCTGGTGATATATCTGCTGTCAGGGCTGGCAGGCAGTGGCCTGTCCTTCGCACATGCCATGCTCAGCGGAGATTATGCGGTGAGTGCAGGTGCCTCAGGGGCAATCTTTGGCGTGATTGGAGCACTGTTCTATATTGTAGCCAGAAATCGGGGACATCTGGAGGATATGACGACCAGACGACTGGGATTTTTGATTTTCATCAGTCTGTATCATGGAATCACCGGATCAGGTGTGGACAATTATGCGCATGTAGGAGGCCTGATCGGCGGAATATTGTCGGCACTTGTCTTATATTGTCGAGAATAGTAGAATTGTTTGGATGATTTGGGGATTGAAAAATATACAATAATATATTAAAATTTCAGTAAGAATTAGATATAATTACCAGAAATTAATTCTGAAAAACATAATTTATCTTTATTTTTTGATTTTCAATGAAAAAGGTTCTTCATGATCTTTCAGCAATTCAAAACAGAGGCATTCCTTTTTCAAAAGCTGCTGATCTCATACAGATATCGCCTGTCATACATAACCGGATCGTTTGTCCGGAGTATATCGTTGAGATTTCCATATATCCGCCAGATGGCATACAAATGGAAAAATTTTCCATAAAAGATAGAAACAAAGATAGAAGCTTCTGCTGAAATTTGTTATAATCAGTAGGAAAAGATCATCAAAAAGCGGCACCGCCCGATTTGGACAAGTACGCAAAAATAAAAGATAAGAGAGGTAAAATAACATGAGAGATAAAGATTGTATTTTCTGTAAAATTGCAAATGGAGAGATTCCGTCCGCAACCCTTTATGAGGATGAGGATTTTCGGGTGATTCTGGATCTTGGCCCGGCATCCAAAGGACATGGATTAATTTTGCCAAAGCAGCATTATGCGAACATTTATGAGATAGATGAGACAGTGGCCGCAAAAGCCTTTGTTCTTGCCAAGAAGATGGCGGGAAAGATGACGAAAGCGTTGAACTGTGATGGGTTTAATGTTGTTCAGAACAATGGTACTGCAGCAGGACAGACCGTATTTCATTTCCATATGCATCTGATCCCCAGATATGAAGGGGAAGAAGATTTCCTGAAATGGAATCCGGGAACACTCACGGATGAGATGAGAGACGATATTCTGAGCAGAATGAAAGAGGTATAAAAGGGAGCAGACTTTATGCTGGAGACGAATGAGGAGAGGTTTAAGGTATTATTTTGGAAATATCAGAACCTCATCATTCAGGTAGCACTTAACAGAACGGAAGATTTGTTTTGTGCACAGGATATCTGTCAGGAAACTTTTCTAAAATTATTTGCACGCGTGGATTTGGGACAGGAGGATGAGGTTCTTAAAGCCTGGATGATAGTGGTTGCCGATAATGCGGCAAAAGATGTACTCAGGAAAGGCGGACGTTACAAACAGGTCAGTGAAGATGATGTTGAATTTTCAGAAGCACTTCGTGTACGGGTATCTGGCAGCAGTTATTTTGACGAAATCATCAGAAAAGATTTCAGGTCCAGGATTCTTGATCATCTGAGAAGTGTCAATGAAGAACAATACGAAATCGTGGTGATGACCTGTTGTTTGGGAATGTCACTGGAGGAGACTGCAAAGCGGATGAATCTTACCTATCATCAGGTAAGCATGAAGCTTCACAGGGCAAGAAAATGGATTCGTAAAAATTACCGGGAAGAATATCAGGAGATTCGCTTCTGAGAGACAGATAGAGAAACAGGGGGATGGTGGGATGACAGAAGAAAAAATCAAAGAATTGTATGAGCGATATGGAAGATCAATTCTTCAAATGGCGGCCAGATATCAGCTGCAGGCAGAGCAAAGAGACGAAGTATGTCAGCAGGCATTTGTAAAGTTGTATTCCTGTGGATGTGCTGACTGGAGCGAGGAGCAGATAAAAGCATGGCTGCTGGTGACTGCAGATATACTGGCAAGGAATGCGGCAGGCAGATAGAGGACTGTGATTTTGCGATTGATTACAAATGTTCCAGCAGCGGTTGTTGGATTGCTACTGGAACAGATGCATCGTTTTATATAGAATTTTATGATTTGTCAGGTGATTCCTGGTGGGAAATCTAATGGGTTGTCAGTTCCTCGATCAGTCCGGTGATCGTAGCAATAGAATCCTGCTGATTGCTGTTCTTCATTGCCTGGATATAGGTTTCCTTATTGTCCATCAATGTCTGAATGGCATTCAACAGAGTGAGGTTGGTCACAGCTTCCTCTTCCAGAACAATGCTGAAGCCCTGTGCCTCAAAGGAACGGGCGTTGAGAATCTGGTCTCCCCGGCTGGCTTTGGCTGACAGTGGGATCAGGATGTTTGGCTTATGTAATGCCAGCAGTTCACAGATGGCATTGGCACCTGCACGGGAAATGACAATGTCTGCAAGGGCGAACAGGTCACGCAGTTCATCTTTGATATATTCGAACTGTACATAGCCCTGTACATCTGTTAAATGTGGATCCAGTTTTCCTTTGCCGCACAGATGAATGACCTGGAAGTTTTTCAGTAATTCGGGAAGAACTCCGCGGATCGTGTCATTGATAGCGGCGGAACCAAGGCTGCCACCCATAACAAGAATGACCGGCTTGTTGGCGGTAAAATGGCAGAATTCCAGAGCCGCAATCGCATTGCCGCGCAGAAGCTCCTGCCGGATGGGAGAACCGGTCAGAACTGCTTTTCCAGCAGGTAAATGGGACAGGGTCTCAGGGAAATTACAGCAGACTTTCGCTGCTGATGGAATACAGATCTTATTGGCAAGACCGGGGGTCAGATCCGACTCGTGAATGATCACCGGGATGTGAAGCCGTTTGGCTGCCAGAACAACGGGAACAGAGACAAAGCCGCCTTTGGAAAAGACAATATCCGGCTTCAGTTCCTTCAGGGTACGGCGGGCTTCGCCGATGCCTTTTAAAACTTTAAATGGATCTGAAAAGTTTTTCGGATCAAAATAACGACGTAATTTTCCAGAAGAAATACCGTAATAAGGAATATGGAACTCTTCGATCAGCTTTTTTTCAATGCCATCGTAAGAGCCAATATAGCAAATATCGTAATTCAGTTCTCGAAGACGGGGAATCAGGGCAATATTTGGTGTAACATGCCCGGCAGTTCCGCCGCCGGTAAGGACGATGCGTTTCATAATAACCTCCAAAGTCTTTTTTAGATGCCATTGCTTCGAAAAAATAGACACATGTTTACTATGATACGCGAAAACCGAAAAGTCAAGGGAAGACTTGGAAAAAGCCGAACTGTAATCTACATATCAGTCAGAGGTGGGAATCATTTCCATGGATATTATCAAGTTCAGACCTTCCAAAGATGCCGATGAAAAAGCATTGGAGGAGGCAGAAAATAAACAACAGGATCAGAGACTGGCAGAAGAATTCAGAGCCACTGCAAAAGAGCTGGAGGCACGTGCCCTTGCACGTCAGCCCCAGACTGAACTTCCGGCGGAGGACGCCCAGGCAATGCTGGATCGGATGCTTGCGCAAATTCATGCGGATCCTGAACTTCACAAAAGAGCGGAACAGCTGGTGGAAGTGCCGGAAAGCACTGGAGAGAACGGGAAGGGCAGCGATGGAAAAATGGACAGAGAAGCGTCCGTTCCCACCGTGTATACCGAAAACGACGAAGAGGCGGACATGGAAGAACTTATCCGTCTTGGTCGGGCACTCAAAAACAGCGGAAAAACACTGGAGGACGTTATCGGAAAGGAGGCGGCACAGCCCTCGTCAGACAAAGACAAGAGGAAAAGAAGGAGGTGGAGAAAAAGCGCCCGGATCTTCATTGGTGCTGCCGCGTCTGCAGCAGTGGTGCTTATCGTCAGTATCAACAGCAATGCCATGCGTATGTATTGGGTAGAAAAGCTGGGATGGCTGCTGGGAAATAAGCCGGTTACGACTGTAGATAATGAGGAGCATTTCATAGAGGATCGGGAGTATACAGAAACTGAAGCTTTGGATCTGATAAAAGATACTTTAGGAATACAGCCTTTATATTTTTTGAATGTACCTGAAAGGTTGGAGTATGCCAGTGTGTATGTGGATGAAGATGCGCAATGGGCAAAGATGTTTTACACGTATGAAGAAAAAAATATCATTATATTGATGGATAGATCTGACAAAGATATGTCTTTTGGTGTGATTTATGATGGAGATATTTTAAGTGATAATGTTGAAACAATAAAAAACTTGGATGTAGAAATTGTTTATATCCAAAGGGATAAAACAAATTTTGCTTATTGTGCAACATTTAATAGGGGAAATGTGTTTTACCAAATAATTGCTGATATGCCTAAAAGTATATTTGATGAGTTGATAAAAAATATGGAATTCTGGTAACTATTTTTAGGGAGATTTTTTGGGGGAAGATTAATGAGTATGAGGAAAAAGATTCACGGTTTATTTGCGGCAATAATTTGTATGTGTATAGTATTTGGTGGAATCCATGTAAGGGCAGCGGAATCTGCTGATATATGGGATGGTATGGAATCGGCATTATTAGAAGAGACTGAATCGGAAGATGTTTGGGTAAATATGGCTAGACGAGGAACATATCTTCAGTCGGGACATGCGAAAATTAGTAATGAGGGAAATCGAGTAGTAAAAATTTCCGGAGGAACTGATGCTTATCAGAAATGTGATCGGGTAGTAGCAACAATTTACTTGGATCGCTATGAGAATGGAACATGGGTACCTGTGACATCTGTGTCTTCGACGGCTACAAATGCATATACTGCTAATTGCTCTAAAAATGTGAGCGTAACGGGAGGATATTATTATCGTGCTAGAGGGTATCATACAGTTCACGAAGGAAATACTTCGGAATCTGCGCCTTCACTTTCTAATGGAATTTGGATCGACTAGCATTTGTATTGTTTGACAATAATTTCTAAACGTCACTTCACCCCCGCCGCAGTCTTTCACCGGGACTGCGGCGGGGGTGTTTTCCTCTTCCACACTATTTTCCCCAATATTGCGCCGTGCGGCGGTCGATGCCGTCCAGGTATTCCTTCAACAATCCCTGATAATACAGCCGCAGCAGATGATCCAATTTTAACAGTGCATCGCAGACGTCCTCTTTTTGCAGCAGCCCACCGGAGAGCGCCAACGAAAGTTCATCGAGATCAATGACGCGCAGGCGGTTGTCCGGGTACAGGATCACGTCTGCCAGCAGATCTGTGAAAATATAGCGGTTTTCTTCCTTGTCATATTGATGAGAAATAATATCACAATACCAGTACATAAAACGATTCTGGTGATCGTAAAACTTACTGATTTTAAAGCCTTCTTTTAAATAGTAGCAGGAAATGCCATGGTCAAGATCTGGTTTGGGCTTTAAGGCAGACCAGGCAGTCATGAGAATATCGGGACTTTGATAAAACAGATGATCGTCTTTCAGGAGAATACACTCTTCGGGAATCAGACGTTTGCGATATAATTTTACTCCGTTCATAATGCCTCCGATCCAAAAAGCGGACGCTTTTTTTTGATTATAGCAAACGGGAGAATGCTTGTAAATATGGAAAAATTTTGACATTAAGAATAGGGTATGATAAACTAAAACCGATTATAAATATTTTTAGAATATGGTAAAATATATATATAGAAAACATGCGAAATTAGCATTCGGGCAGAGGTGAAACGAGTGGATAAGTATGAATATCAGTTAAAGCTGGATCAGATTAATAAGCTCATAGAGAGGAACGACTATGCGACTGCATTGAAGATTGCTGACAATATTGACTGGAAGCGCGTGCGCAGTGTCAATACTCTGAGCAAAGTTGCTGATATTTATGAGAAAAATGAGAAATATGAGGAGAGCCGGGATCTGCTCATGATGGCATATGAGCGCGCACCGGTGGGACGTATGATCGCGTATCGTCTCGCGGATCTCTGCATCAGACTGGAAGATTACGATCAGGCGATTGAGTATTATAAGGATTTTGTGCATTCCGCGCCCAAGGATCCGGCCAAACTGATTCTGAAATATAAGATTTTCAGAGGGAAAGGTGCTGCGCTGAAGGATCAGATCGCGATCCTGGAGGAGTACCGTGCCCAGGAGTATGAAGAGCAGTGGGCATTGGAGCTGGCATATCTTTATGAAGAAGCCGGAGAGATTGAGAAGTGTGTCAATGAGTGTGATGAGCTGATCCTCTGGTTCAATGACGGAAAATATGTGATGAAGGCCATGGAACTGAAAATGCGCTATGAGCCTCTGACACCTGCGCAGCAGGAGAAATATGAGCTTCGGATGAACAAGACCAAGCTTGTAGATGCGCAGGACAATCCGAATATGCTGAATGCTTATCAGCAGGAACAGCCTGCCCCGGATGGTTATGAGCAGCAGTATACAGAAGGCTATCCGGAAGGGTATGATCCGGCATACGAGCAGGAATATGCCGGAATGAATGGTTATGAGCAAAATTACGGGCAGAATGCAGGCTATGGACAGAACGGCGAAGCCTATTATGGAAACGGTCAGCCGTATGGAGACGATCTTCCGAAGATTCAGGATCCCGAGAATCTTGGCGGGGACGGTTATCAGGTAGAAGCAGATGGCCAGATGGTATTGCAGATGCCGGACTATCAGCCTGTGGATCGGCAGATCACCGGGCAGATGACGATACAGGAGATCCTTTCTGAGTGGGAGAAAGCAAGACAACCGCTGCAGGAAGAAGAAAATGCAGAGAATAAAGAGGCTGCACCGGAGGAAACGACGGCTGCGGCAGGAGCAGTGCCTGAAAAAACAGAAACACCGGCAGAAAAGTCCGTACAGGAGAATACACAGCCGCAGGCAGCATCTACACCTGAATCGGAAGATCGTGTGACCGGGGAATCTGCGGGAGAACCGGTACCGGAAGAAAATGCCGGGATTTCCGAGGAAGAGGAACTGCCAGAGATTGCCATGCCGGAAGAACCATCCGAGATTTCTGAGGAGGATGACTTGCCGGAAATCGCGATGCCAGAGGATCTGGAAGGGGAGACTGCGTCTGTTTCAGCAACAGAGGCCACCGAAGACGAAACTCCGGCATCGGAGCCAATCGAGGGTAAAACCGAGAGAGAAGCCACACCTGAACCGGAAGACGGCATGACAGAAGCTGGTTTCGAGACATCTGTGTCGAAGAACAGCGTAACTGAGGATGCTACGGAAACGCCTGCCCCGGAAGAAGCCACAGCTATTTCCGAAGAAGACGAGCTGCCGGAAATCGCGATGCCGGAAGGCCTGGAAGAGGAACCTGCGTCTGCGTCAGCAACCGAAGTACCTGCTCAGGCGGAGAATACAACCGAGGAAACCGCCGAAGCATCTGCTGCTGAAGCCGGGGAGGACGACCTGCCGGAAATCGCGATGCCGGAAGGCCTGGAAGAGGAGCCTGCATCTGCCTCGACAACAGAAGCAACCGAAGACGAAGCCCCGGTATCGGAACCGATTGAGGATAAAACCGAGAAAGAAGCAACGTTTGAACCGGAAGACAGCATAACGGACGTACCTGCGGAAACGCCTGCTCCGGACGAAGCCACTGCTATTTCCAAAGAGGATGACCTGCCGGAGATTGCGATGCCGGAAGGGTTCGAAGATATCCCTGCATCGGAAACAGAAGCAGTATCCCCCACTGCGGAATCCAACGTACCTGTTCAGGAGGAAGTGCAGCCTCAGGCAGATGCCAATGCCTATGTAGACCTGAATAGCCATGCAGCGCCGAATGGTTACACAGATCCGAATGGCTATGCAGTGCCAGATAGTTACGCAGACCCGAATGGCTATGCAGCACCAGACACCTATGCAGACCCGAACGCTTACGCAGATCCCAACGGCTACACGGATTCCTATGGCAATCAGATGTATGAGGACGACGATTATTATACCAATCCTGGCGGATCAGATGAGGACGAAGATGCAGCCGACAATCTGGAATCCCGGATTGTGAACTCTTTGTCCAGTGACAGCCTGGTGCTGGCAGATGCGGATGATGGAACCCTGGACGGCAGGATCGGCGAAGAGCGGATTCGCCGGGTACAGCGGAGAGAAGAAAGAAGGCAGACAAGCGCTCACGGCGAACTGACAGAGGATCAGAAGAAGCTGTTTACCTATTTTGCTCCGGTGCACGGCATGAGCGATCAGCTGTGGATGGCGCTGGAAAATGAGAAGGGCTATATCCGCGGCGGCACATCGAATATTGGTAACATTATGATCATGGGCGAGCCGGGTTCCGGCAAGACCATGCTGGCGGTCAATCTGGTAAAAGCGATCCAGAAGAGCCGTCATGTCAGCGCAGGCAAGCTGGCGAAGATCAGTGCGGAGACGCTGAATGAGAAGGATGTATCTGCCATTGTGCGCAAGCTGAGCGGCGGAGCGCTGATCATTGAGCGTGCCAGCGAGCTGACCAACGAGACCGCTATCCGCCTGGAAGTGGCCATGCGCGGCCAGACCGGCGAGCTGCTGTTTATTTTCGAGGATGAGAAACAGTCTCTGAAACGGTTTATGAAGCTGCATCCGAAGCTGGCAGCTATGTGCACGACGAAGATCGACATTCCGATTTTCAATAATGACGAGCTGGTAGAATTTGGTAAATGCTACGCCAACGAGCTGGAGTATTCCATTGACGAGATGGCAGTGCTGGCACTTTACAACCGCATCGGCAATATGCAGCGGGATGACTATGATGTGAGCGTCACAGATGTGAAGCGGATCGTGGACGCTGCCATTGAGAAAAATGAGAAGGGCGGCGTGGGCAAGTTCTTTAGCCTGCTGACAAAGAAACGCTACGATGATGACGATTGCATCGTGCTGAGAGAGAAAGACTTCGAAGAGTAATGACTGATTCTATGGATTGCTCCGTGCAATGCACTCTCGCAATCCATCCCGGAGATTCGCATATCGAGAAGTTTGCACTTCTCTTTTATGCTCATCTCAGGGCATGTGCCAAGGTCATCCGCCCGAATAGGTGCGAGCACCAGCGGGCGCAGACTTTTGCTCTGCATCCGAAGGAGGCTGCCGGTGGCAGGCTCTGTAGGTCGCATTGGAATCAAGACTTCGAGTAATAACATGCAACAAAATGGATGCTCTTTTGAGCATCCATTTTCAACATAAAATGTCGGAAAAAGGCAAAAAAAATAAAAGAATAATCGACAGTTCTGGTTAGTAGCGTTCGTTGACAGTGGTTTTGCGCATTGGTATAATAAAAATAGTAACAACTCTTGACGTGTTGAGGTGAAGGTATGGGAGATAAGGCAAAGGGGAATAAAAAGACGGGAAAGAAGACAGCAGCGCTGCCGTTCCCCGAGAAAATCACGGAATTTGACCAGTATCTGTTCGGACAGGGAACCCATTATGATATCTATAAGAAGCTGGGGGCGCACCCGACGGTAAAGGACGGGAAAAAGGGTGTGTATTTTGCTGTGTGGGCACCCCATGCGGACAAAGTGGAGCTGGTGGGGGATTTTAATGGCTGGGACGGAAGCGATTACGAGATGACCCGCAACGAACCCAACGGCATTTACGATATTTTTGTGCCCGGTGTGAAGCTGGGCCAGCTGTACAAGTACAAGATTTTTACACAGGATGGACGGGAGCTGTACAAGGCAGACCCGTTTGCCAATTACGCGGAACTACGGCCGGGAACAGCGTCTGCGGTGACAACGCTGGAAGGATTTTCCTGGAGTGACAGCGAGTGGATCGAGCACCGCGCAGGAAAAGATATGCGAAAGGAACCGCTGTCCATTTACGAGGTGCACATGGGCTCTTGGCGGAAGCATCCCCAGACGGAGGACAACGAGAAGGGCTTTTACACCTATCGGGAGTTCGCCGTGGAGATCACCAAGTATGTGAAAGCCATGGGCTACACCCACGTGGAGCTGATGGGCATTGCCGAGCATCCCTTTGATGGTTCCTGGGGTTATCAGGTGACGGGCTACTATGCGCCCACCTCCCGCTATGGCACGCCCAGGGATTTTATGTACATGATCAATTACCTGCACCGCCACAAGATCGGCGTGATCCTGGACTGGGTACCGGCCCATTTTCCGAGAGACAGCCATGGGCTGGCAGAGTTTGACGGCACCTGCGTGTACGAGTATGCGGATCCCCGCAAGGGTGAGCATCCCGACTGGGGCACGAAGATTTTTGATTATGGGAAAAATGAGGTGCGCAATTTCCTCATTGCCAATGCTCTGTTCTGGGTGGAGCAGATGCACGTGGACGGCCTGCGGGTGGACGCGGTGGCATCCATGCTGTATCTGGATTATGGCAAAAAAAAGGGAGAATGGGTGCCAAACCAGTACGGCGGCAACAAAAATCTGGAAGCAGTGGAGTTTTTCAAGCATCTGAACACCTGCCTCACCGGCCGGAATCCGGGCACCATGATGATTGCGGAGGAATCCACGGCCTGGCCCAAGGTGACGGGCAAGCCGGAGGACGACGGCCTGGGCTTTACGTTCAAGTGGAACATGGGCTGGATGCACGATTTTCTTGATTATATGAAGCTGGACCCGTATTTCCGGAAGGATAACCACCACAAGATGACGTTTTCCATGATGTATGCCTACAGCGAGAACTATGTGCTGGTGCTGTCCCACGATGAGGTGGTGCATCTGAAATGCTCCATGATCAACAAGATGCCCGGCATTTACGAGGACAAGTTTGCAAATCTGAAGGCGGGTTATTCGTTCATGATGGGACATCCCGGCAAAAAACTTCTGTTCATGGGACAGGATTTTGCCCAGTTTCAGGAGTGGAGCGAGGAGCGTCAGCTTGACTGGTATCTGTTAAAAGAAAACCAGCACCAGTGGATGCAGGCGTTTGTGACCCGTTTGCTTCATATTTATAAAAAATATCCGTGCCTTTACGAGCGGGACGATCACCCGGGCAGTTTTGAGTGGATCAATGCGGACGACTGCTTCCGCAGCATTTTCAGTTTTGTCCGATTATCAGAAAACGGAAAGAAAAATCTGCTCTTCGTGTGCAATTTCACACCCATGGAGCGGGCGGATTACCGGGTAGGCGTGCCGCATCGGGGCACCTACCATCTGATCCTGGATTCCGACGATCCGGCTTTTGGCGGAAAAGCGCCGGAGGATAAGGCAAAGAGTTATAAAGCAGTGAAACAGGAGTGCGACGGAAGGGAGTATTCCTTTGGATATCCGCTTCCGCCCTATGGCGTGGCAATATTTGAATTCTGACAGGAGAAGGGAACATGAGCACAGAAAAGAAAAGGGATATTTTTGTTATCGGCCACAAGAATCCGGATACGGATTCGATTTGCTCGGCCATCGCATACGCAGATCTGAAAAACAAGCTGACCCACGAGAGCTGCTATGTGCCGAAGCGGGCCGGTCAACTCAACGAGGAAAGCCGGTTTGTTCTGGAATATTTTGGCGTGAAAACGCCGGAGTATGTGGCGGATGTGGGTACCCAGGTGAAGGATATCGAGATTCGGATGACTGCGGGGGTAGATGCGAATATTTCCCTGAAAAAAGCATGGCAGCTCATGCGGCAGAATAACGTGGTGACGCTGCCCATCACCGAGGGGGAGAAGCTGAAAGGGCTCATCACCATCGGCGATATCGCCAAATCCTACATGGATGTGTACGAGAGCACGATCCTGGGCGTGGCGAAGACCCAGTACGCCAATATTATCGAGACTATCGACGGCCACATGATCGTGGGTGATGAAAATGCTTACGTGGATAAGGGAAAGGTGCTGGTGGCAGCGGCCAACCCGGATCTGATGGAGAGCTATATTGAGGAAAACGACCTGGTGATCCTGGGAAACCGTTACGAGTCCCAGCTGTGTGCCATTGAGATGAGCGCGGGCTGCATTGTGGTGTGCGAGGGCGCCGAGGTGTCCCGCACCATCAAACGGCTGGCCGAGGAAAAGGGCTGCACGGTCATCATGTCGCCTCATGATACGTTTACCGTTGCCCGTCTCATCAACCAGAGCATGCCCATCAGCTATTTCATGAAGACCGACGGTCTGGTGACCTTCCGCATGGACTCTCTGGTGGATCAGATCAAGGACGTTATGGCGAAGCTCCGGCACCGGGATTTCCCGATCCTGGATGGCCGGGGCCGGTACGTGGGGATGATCTCCCGCCGGAACCTGATGAATATGCGCCGGAAACAGTTGATCCTGGTGGATCACAACGAGCGCGCTCAGGCGCCGGACGGCATCGACAACGCGGAAATCCTGGAAATTATCGACCATCACCGGATCGGCAGTCTGGAAACCATGGCGCCGGTATTTTTCCGCAATCAGCCGCTGGGCTGTACTGCCACGATCATTTATCAGTTTTACCGGGAGGCAGGCATTGAGATCGAGCCGAAGATCGCGGGCCTTCTGCTGGCAGCCATCGTGTCCGACACGCTCATGTACCGTTCTCCGACGTGCACGGCCATTGACCGGGCGGCAGCGGAGGATCTGGCAGCCATTGCGGGCATTGATGTGAAGGATTTCGCCAAGCAGATGTTCAACGCGGGAAGCGATCTGAAAACGAAGACGCCGGAAGAGATTTTCTATCAGGATTTCAAGAAATTCAACATCGACGAGACGGAGTTTGGCGTGGGCCAGATCAGTTCCATGAACGAGGAAGAGCTGGAAAATCTGAAGAAGAAATTACTGCCTTATATGGAAAAGGTGGCTGCGGAGACAGAGCTCAGCATGATTTTCTTCATGCTCACCAACATCCTGGAAGAGTCCACCGAGCTGATCTATTGTGGAAAAAATGCAAAACAGCTGGTGGCAGACGGCTTTTACACCAAGGCCGGGGAAAATGCCACGGTGCTGCCGGGTGTGGTTTCCCGGAAAAAGCAGCTCATTCCGGCATTCATGAATGCTTTGTCTGCATAAAAATGGAGGAAACGATATGAAAACAGCGGCGCAGCTAAAACAGCAGCTGCAGGAAATCAATCGCAGGAGCTATCCAGCCTACAAGGGGCTGGCCGGCGTTTATCAGTTTGCAACCTATCAGTTATCCATCGACCATGTGCAGGGGGATCCTTTTGCGGCTCCCTCTGCTTTGCATATCTGGATCGATCACAAAACAGCGGGGTTCCCGGCCAGTCTTTATGACGGGGAGGCAGAGCGGGTGGCACTGCAGGATTATCTGATTCGACAGTTTGGCCGTCAGATCAACCGGTTTTGTTATCAGGCCAAGGGCTCGGGAAAGAGCGGCCTGATCTCAGTGACGCGATGCGGGCAGGAGATTCTGGAGCGAACGGCCTGTGCCATTGACGGCAAGGGCATCACGCTGCGGTTCGAGGTGGGTTTCCCGGCCAACGGCAGAACCATCAATTCTGGTGAATTGGAGAAGATTCTCTTTGATTTTCTGCCCAAATGTGTGGAGCAGGCGCTGATTTACCGGAATCTGCCGAAAAAGAAAGTGGAAGAGGTGTATTTCCTGGCCCAGGATCAGACAGCCATCCGGCAGGAACTGAAAAACCGAAACTTGGTGGCGTTTGTGGCCAACGGCGCGATCCTGCCCCGGGAGAGCGGGGTATCCGACCTGCCCATGAAGGAGGCAGTGCCTTTTCAGTCGCCGGAATCGCTGCAGGTGACCTTGTCCCTGCCCCATCGGGGCGCAGTGACGGGCATGGGCATTCCCAAAGGCATTACCCTCATCGCAGGCGGCGGCTATCACGGCAAATCCACCCTTTTGCAGGCGCTGGAGCGGGGCGTGTACAACCATGTGGACGGGGATGGCCGGGAGCTGGTCATCACAGATGACAGCGCGCTGAAGCTGCGGGCGGAGGAAGGCCGGAAGGTCACAGACACGGACATTTCCCTGTTTATCAACGACCTGCCCAGCGGAAAAGATACGAGATCCTTTTCCACGCTGGATGCCAGCGGCAGCACGTCCCAGGCGGCTAATATAATAGAAGGAATCGGTGCGGGCAGCCGGGTATTTCTCATTGATGAGGACACTTCGGCCACCAACTTTATGATCCGGGACGAGCTGATGCAGCAGATCATCGCCCGGGAAAAAGAGCCCATCACGCCGTTTCTGGAGCGGGCCCGGGATCTTTACGAGCAGAGCGGCATTTCCACCATTCTGGTGGTGGGCAGCAGCGGCTCCTATTTTCACATTGCGGATGTGATTTTACAGATGGACAACTACCAGCCCTTTGACATTACCGCCAAGGTAAAAGAGGTGCTAAAAAATCATCCCGCGCCGGTGACGCGTGCGCCGGGCTATCGTTTGCCGGAGGGAAAACGGCAGCTGCATCTGGGGGCCTCGACGGCCCAGCGGAAAAGCTATCGCGGCGACAAGGTGATGACCGAGCGGCTGAAGGTGAAAACCATGGGCAAGGATGTCATCAACATCGGCAAAGAGACGCTGGATCTGCGGTACATGGAGCAGCTGGTGGATCGGGAGCAGACGGCGGCGCTGGCGTATATGCTGCGCTATGCCAAGGAACACTATCAGAATCGGGATATCGACAGCGTGGTACAGGCGCTGACCGCGCAGATCCGGGAAAAAGGACTGGCATCGGTGTGCGATTCGTCCTATGTGCCCGCCGGGCTGGCATTGCCCCGGGTGCAGGAGATTTACGGGTGTTTTAACCGATACTAAAACGACCATAGATAATTGAGAAATAAATACATGATCGTCCAGATTTCGACGGGAGAGAAGCTGTATTTTCACTATCATGAAGTGTAGATATCATGCGAGAGAATATTGATGTTTCTCTACATGGAATAAGGATGAAATGCATACAATGCACACTTTCTCGAGGTTGTGTGTATAGATTGGTGCGTGGTGTGTGAATCTGATTTAAGCTGTTTTAAAGACAAATAATAAGAATAGATAGTAAGACTAGAAAGAGCAGGGACAAGTGATGGCAAAACAACTATGGAAACCGGGCAATATGCTGTATCCGTTACCGGCGGTGATGGTGACGGTGGCTGACCGGCAGGGCAATTCCAATATTATCACGGTGGCATGGACGGGAACGGTGTGCACCAACCCGGCGATGACGTACATTTCCGTGCGGCCGGAGCGGTATTCCTATGACATGCTCAAAGAGACGGGTGAGTTTGTCATCAACCTGACCACGAAGAAGCTGGCCTACGCTGTGGATTACTGTGGGGTAAAATCCGGCAGGGATGTGGATAAGTTTGCCCAGTGCGGCCTGACCCGTGGAAAACCTTCCGTGGTGCACGTGCCCCTCATCCAGGAAAGCCCGGTGAACATGGAGTGCCGGGTGACGGAGATCAAAGAGCTGGGCTCCCACCATATGTTTCTGGCGGAGGTGGTGGCCGTTCATGCGGACGAGACGTACATGAACGAAAAAGGCAGCTTCGATCTGGCCAAGGCGGAACCGCTGGTGTATTCCCACGGTGGCTACTATGCGCTGGGTGAAAAACTGGGCACTTTTGGGTACAGCGTACGCAAAAAAGCTGTGCCAAAGGCGGAGGGGAAGTCTGCGAAAGCGAAAAGGCCAAATGCCCCAGAAGCTCGAAGATCACGCGGAAATAAACGGAGATAAGCAGCACAAAAACGAAAATTTACGAAAACACGGGGAGGGCGTCTATGAAAAGAGGAACCTTTACGATGAATTCCCATGACGGGAAGACGAAGCTCCACGGCGTGACCTGGGAGCCGGAGGGCAAGGTACGGGCTGTGGTGCAGATCGTGCACGGCATGATCGAATATATCGAGCGGTATGACGGCTTTGCTTCCTATCTGGCAGAGCGGGGTTATTTCGTCATCGGCCACGACCATCTGGGACACGGGGAATCTGCGGCGTCCCAGGACGACTGGGGATTTTTTGAGGAAGAAAACGGCAACCGGGTGCTGCTGGAGGACATTCATCAGGTGCGGCGGCGGGCACAGGAGCGTTACCCGGACGCGCCCTATATCCTGCTGGGACACAGCATGGGTTCTTTCCTGGTGCGCCAGTATCTGTGCATCAAGGGCGAGGGCATCTGTGAGGCGGTCATTCTGGGAACCGGCAACATGCCCGCGTCTCTGCTGCGGTTTGGCATGTTTGTCACCAGCACCATGGCGGCAGTGACCGGCTGGCGGTTCCGCAGCCGCCTCGTCAAGCTGATGGTGTTTGGCAGCTACAACAAGGGGATTGTGCCCCACCGCACGGCCTTTGACTGGATCAGCCGGGATGAGGCGGTGGTGGACACGTACCGCAGCGAGCCGAAGACGTCCTTTGATTTCACGCTGAACGGCTATTACAATCTTTTTTACAGTATGTTATGGCTGAAAAAAGAGGAACACCTGCGGCGGATGCGAAAGGATCTGCCCGTGCTGTTTGCCTCCGGGACGGCGGACCCGGTGGGCAGCTACGGCAAAGGCGTGGAAGCGGCGGCAGAGAGCTTCCGGGCCCACGGCGTAACCCATGTGGACGTGAAGCTGTATCCGGCGGACCGGCACGAGATTCTGAACGAGCTGGACCGGCAGCAGGTGTACGAAGACCTGTGGCGCTGGATGGAGGAAAATCGGATACCATAGCGAGGATTGGGAATACTCATGTACATACAACGAAAGGAGTGTGTACATGAGAATTTTATTTTACGGGACAAAACCTTACGACAAGATCTGGTTTGAGCCGCTGGCGGCGGATTATGGATACGAGATCACCTTTCTGGACATCCAGTGCACGGCGCAGACAGTGATTTTTTCCAAGGGGTACGATGCCATCTGCGTGTTCATCAACGACACCATCGATGCGCAGATGATCGACATTCTGTATGAAAACGGCGTGCAGGCGGTGCTGCTGCGCAGTGCCGGGTTCAACCATGTGGATATCCGGGCGGCGAAGGGGAAAATAAAAATTCTGCGGGTGCCCAGCTATTCGCCCCAGGCGGTGGCGGAGTATGCGGCGGCGCTGCTGCTGACGGTGAACCGTTTTACCCATCGGGCATACACGAGAACCCGGGATTTCAACATGAGCATCAACGGCCTTATGGGCCAGGATCTGTACCGGAAGACGGCAGGCATCATCGGCACCGGCAAGATCGGTCAGGCCATGATCGCCATCTGTCAGGGGTTTGGTATGCATGTGGTCGCTTACGACCCGTTCCCGGACGGCAGTCTGGATGTGGAGTACGTGCCGCTGCCGGAGCTGCTGGCCCGGGCGGACGTCATCAGCCTGCACTGTCCATTGACAAATGACACCAGATATATTATGAATGAAGAGACGATTTCGCAGATGAAGCAGGGCGTGCTGCTGGTGAATACGTCCCGTGGCGGCCTCATCGAGACGAATGCCCTCATTCAGGGGCTCATTTCAGGCAAGCTGGCGGGTGTGGGGCTGGATGTATACGAGGAAGAGGACGGCGTGTTTTTCGAGGATCATTCCAGTGAGATCATCGGGGACGAGCTGCTGGCCCGGCTCATGACATTTCCCAACGTGCTGGTCACATCCCATATGGGGTTTTTCACGAAGGAAGCCATGCAGGCCATTGCCATCGAGACGCTGGAAAATGCCTATATGCTGGAGCAGGGGCTGCCGCTGGTGAATGAGGTAAAAGCGGATGCCTAGAAAAATGATATCTGCGGCGCATAGAGCGCGATACAAAAGAGGAGGAAAAACAACATGAAAAATATCGTACTGATCGGCATGCCCGGTTCGGGAAAGAGCACGGTGGGCGTTGTCCTGGCAAAAATGCTGGGGCTGCATTTCCTGGATTCCGACCTGGTGATCCAGGAGACGGAAGGCAAGCTGTTGAGCGAGATCATCGAGGAAAAAGGGCCGGACGGATTTCTGGCGGTGGAGGATCGGGTCAACGCCGATCTGCAGTGTGAGAAGACGGTCATTGCCACCGGCGGCAGCGCGGTATTTGGCGCCAATGCCATGGCGCATCTGAAAGAGATCGGTACGGTGGTTTATCTGAAATTATCTTACGAGGAGCTGACGACGCGGCTGGGCAACCTGAAAGGCCGGGGCGTGGTGCTGCGGGACGGCCAGACGCTGAAAGATCTGTATGAGGAGCGGATTCCGCTGTATGAAAAATATGCCGATGTGGTCATCGAGGAGCTTGGCGAGGGCATCGAGGAGACTGCGAGAAAGATCATCGATAAAATACGGTAAATGGGTTACCACTCATTTTTTCACAGTAAAAGGCGGTCGAAAAAGCGTGAATCTGGAAAACTTGACAAATAGGCATGAGTTTGTTAATATAAGTTCGTAACATTTCTTAATAACTTTGTAATAATTGTAATGGAAATGCATAAACTACAGGGACTTTACTTAAAAAACCATTCACAATTGCTCAGGAGGTAATCATGAGAACCAGAAAGACGCTGGTGCTTGCTGCCGGAATTGCAGCTGCAGCGATGGCACTTGCAATTTCCGTAATACCGGAAGTTACCCAGACAACAACCGTGAAGACAAATGAGATTTCTTATAGTGAACTGTCCGCCGGTATCCAGAGCGTTCTGGATGAAGCGGTTGACAGCGAGAATGACGTGCACGAAGAGATTACAGAAGTATTAAACCAGGGCGTCGTACAGAATAACCTGCCGGGTTATGACTGGAACGAGATGGCCATTGCCAATGTGGAGGATACCGTCAATATGCGGGAGAATCCGGATCAGGAATCTGAGATCGTAGGCAAGCTCTCCAAGGGCGCAGCCGGAACCATTGTGGATGGAACCGATGGCTGGACGAAGCTTTCCTCCGGTTCCGTAGAGGGCTGGATCAGCGATGATTACCTGCTCTTCGGTACCGATGCAGAAGCCCGGGCAGAGGAACTGGGAAGCTATCAGGCAACCATCAACACCGAGGGTCTCCGGATCCGCAAGGAGCCCGCAGAAGACGCAGGCGTTTATGACCTGGCAGAGATCGGTGCTTCCTACACAGTGACGGAGCAGCTGGACGGCTGGGTCGGCATTCAGGTCGGTTCTGATACAGGCTATGTAGCTGCTGATTATGTCAGCGTAGAATATAAACTTCCGGTGGCAAAGTCCATCGAGGAGATTCGTGCAGAGGAGGAGAAGGCTGCACAGGAGGCTGCCAAGGCAGCGAAAGAGGCAGAAGCGAAGAAACGTGCGGAAGCCGAGAAGAAGGCAGCCAATTCTTCTGATGTAGTAGTGCTGGCAGCGCTGGTGCAGCTGGAGGCAGGCGGTGAGTCCTACGAGGGCAAGCTGGCAGTGGCAAGCGTGGTCATGAACCGTGTGAGAAGCGGCGGCTATCCCAACAGCGTGTCCGGTGTAGTATACCAGAGCGGACAGTTCCCGCCGGCAGGTACCGCGAGAATGGCATCCCTTGTGGCAAACGGCGCAGGCTCTGACTGTGTGAAGGCTGCGAAGCAGGCCATCGGCGGTGTGTCCAACATCGGAAGCCTGAAACACTTCCATGCAGCAAGACTGGGCGGCGATGTGGTCATCGGCAATCATGCTTTTTATTAAAAAAATATTTGGGTGAAGATAGAAGAGGCGCTGGCCGGGATTTTCCGGCCGGGGCCTCTTTTTGGCTGGGTACATGTGAACGGATTCCCCTTACTGCCCGGTAATAAAACCTTAAGAATATTTCGATAGTAAAAGATTCTGAATTATAGTACAATAAGAATGGAATCGAAATAATTGTGAAAATATATACAGCAGAAAGGAGCGGTTGCATGAGCGCAATGTACTGGCTGATCATCATGCTCGTGCTGATTGTCATAGAGATCGCGACGCTGGGACTGACGACGATCTGGTTCGCAGGCGGCTGTCTGGCAGCGTTTGTCACATCCGTGGCGGGCGGCAGCCCGGTGCTGCAGGTGATGGTATTTTTCATTGTATCCCTGATCCTGTTGTTTGTCACAAGGCCCATTGCGGTGCGCTATCTGAACAAGGGACGGACACGGACGAATGTGGACAGCCTGATCGGACAGCGGGCAGTGGTGACAAAGACGATCGACAATCTGAAAGCGGAAGGGGAAGCCGAGGTGAACGGGCAGACGTGGAGCGCCCGGGCGGCTGAGGAGGATCACCGCATCGAAGCGGGAACTGTTGTGGAAATTTGCCGGATTTCCGGTGTGAAATTAATAGTAAAAGAGAAAATGGAGGATGAAGCATGGGATTCATTATCGGAGTAATTTTGGTCGTTGTTATTTTACTGATCCTGGCATCCTGTATCCGGATCGTACCGCAGGCGCAGGCACTGGTCGTGGAACGTCTGGGCGGATATCAGGGCACCTGGTCTGTTGGTGTGCACTTCAAGGTGCCGTTCATTGACCGGGTAGCAAAGCGCGTGATCCTGAAGGAGCAGGTGGTGGATTTCGATCCCCAGCCGGTGATCACCAAGGATAACGTAACGATGCGGATTGATACGGTGGTATTTTTCCAGATCACGGATCCGAAGCTGTTCGCATACGGTGTGGAGAACCCGATCATGGCCATTGAGAACCTGACCGCAACGACGCTGCGTAACATCATCGGTGAGCTGGAGCTGGATCAGACGCTGACTTCCCGTGAGATCATCAACGCGAAGATGCGGACATCCCTGGATGTGGCAACCGATCCTTGGGGCATCAAGGTCAACCGCGTGGAGTTGAAGAACATCATCCCTCCGGCAGCCATCCAGGACGCCATGGAGAAGCAGATGAAGGCAGAGCGGGAACGCCGGGAAGCCATTCTTCGGGCGGAAGGGGAAAAGAAGTCCACGATCCTGGTGGCAGAAGGTAAGAAAGCTTCCGCCATTCTGGACGCAGAGGCAGAGAAGGAGGCAGCCATTCTCCGGGCAGAGGCGCAGAAAGAGCGCATGATCCGCGAGGCAGAAGGTCAGGCAGAAGCCATTCTCAAGGTACAGCAGGCGAATGCCGACGGTCTTCGTTTCCTCAAGGAAGCGGCACCGGATCAGTCTGTGCTGCAGCTGAAAGCGCTGGATGCATTTATGAAGGCATCTGACGGCAAGGCAACCAAGATCATCATCCCTTCCGAGATCCAGGGCATGGCCGGACTGGTGACATCCATGGCTGAGCTGGCGAAGAAGGATCAGAAGGAAGAGCCGAAGGCGTAAAATTTTGTCGGCGCAGCAAGACAGCGATAAAGAACAGTAATACAGGAACAGTAATACAGGAACAGGGGCAGTATCTATTCGGGTGCTGTCCCTTTCTCTTTATATGTTTTCGATGGGGTTTCAGTTCACTCGCGCCATTCGCAAAATTGCATCTTCGATGCTTTCCGCTACTTCGTAGCTTATTTTTGCTCATCAGCTGGCGCTCCCTTCGGACATTCACTAAGCCGGATTTTCATGCAAGCATGAAATCCAACTTTATGAATGTCCGAGTGAACTGAATGGGAAAATAATTGAAGAAATCCCGGAAGCATGGTATGATGAAAAACAAGTAACAAAGGCAGCATCGAAAGGAGATCGTGACGATGGATTTAAAAGGACGTAATTTTCTGACACTTCGGGATTATACACCGGAAGAGATCACCTATCTGCTGGATCTGGCAGCAGATCTGAAAGACAAAAAGAAGAAAGGCATTCCTGTGGATGTGCACAGAGGCAAGAATGTGGCACTGATTTTCGAGAAGACGAGCACAAGAACCCGCTGCTCTTTTGAGGTGGCTGCGCATGATCTGGGAATGGGAACGACCTACCTGGATCCGTCGGGATCACAGATCGGCAAGAAGGAGAGCATCGCAGACACTGCCCGGGTACTGGGACGGATGTACGAGGGCATCGAGTACCGCGGCTACGGACAGGAGATTGTGGAGGAGCTGGCGAAATACGCCGGTGTGCCGGTGTGGAATGGCCTGACCAACGAATTCCATCCTACCCAGATGCTGGCAGATCTGCTGACCATCCGGGAGAAATTTGGCTCCCTGGAGGGTGTGAAGTTTACCTACATGGGCGACGCCCGGTACAACATGGGCAATTCTCTCATGATCGCCTGCAGCAAGATGGGCATGCATTTCACCGCCTGCGCACCGAAGAAATATTTCCCGGCACAGGAGCTGGTGGATGACTGCCGCGCCGTGGCAGACCAGACCGGCGCAACCATCACTCTGACTGAGGATGTGAACGAGGGAACAAAAGGTGCGGACGTGATCTACACCGATGTATGGGTTTCCATGGGCGAGCCGGATGCCGTGTGGGAAGAGCGGATCAAAGAGCTGTCTCCTTATCAGGTGAACGCAAAAGCTATGGCAAACGGTTCTGACCGGGTGATCTTCATGCACTGCCTGCCGGCATTCCACGATCTGAAGACGAAGATCGGCAAGGAAATGGGCGAGAAATTTGGCGTACAGGAGATGGAAGTGACAGACGAGGTATTTGAATCCGAGCGCTCTGTGGTGTTCGATGAGGCAGAAAACCGGATGCACACCATCAAAGCTGTTATGCTGGCTACCCTGGGAGAAAAATAACATTTATGAAGCAGAATGAAAAGAAATTCAGCTGTGATATTGCCAGTATGCTGTTTGCGGCTGGGATCCTTGGCTGCCTGGGATTGCTTTTGTGGGATCTGGAAAGCTTTATCCATATGCTGCCGCTGGTGTTTCTGCTGGGCGTGCTCATGCTGGCAGTTATGGCTTTTCGGTTTTATCTGTGTAAAAAGAAGAGAGCGGTGCTGTTCTGTGCCGGAGGGGCGGTTGCCTGTGCGGCATTCGCTGTCAGTGCGCTGCTCTTTTTCGGAGGAATATAAACATGCGGGACAAGATTTTGAAAATGCTGGAGGATGCCGATGGATTTGTGTCCGGGCAGGAACTGTGCGAAAAGCTTGGGGTATCCCGGACAGCGGTGTGGAAGGTCATCGGCGCCCTGAGGGAAGAGGGCTATGTCATTGATTCTGTATCCCGCCGGGGGTATCATCTGGTGGAGTGCCCGGATATTCTGCGGCAGGAGGATCTGACAGCGGCGCTTACCACCCGCTGGATGGGTCGAAGCCTGCAGGTCTATGATGTAACGGACTCTACCAATGTGCGGGCCAAGCAGCAGGCGGAGGAAGGTGCGCCGGAGGGCCATCTGGTCATGGCGGATATGCAGAGCGCGGGCCGGGGAAGCCGGGGACGAAGCTGGGATTCCCCCAGAGGCACCGGGATTTTCATGAGTCTGGTGCTGCGGCCGCAGCTCATACCCCAGCAGGCTGCCATGGTGACGCTGACGGCGGCCTACAGCATTGTGTCCGTTCTGCGGGAGGATTACGGTGTTGCGGCCGGGATCAAATGGCCCAACGACGTGGTGCTGAACCGCAAAAAGCTGGTGGGCATTTTGACGGAGATGAGTGCGGAGCCGGATCTGATCCATTATATCGTCACCGGCATCGGCATCAACGTGAATATGAAGGAATTCCCGGAGGAGCTGTCGGACAAGGCCACGTCCCTCTGGATGGAGACGGGAAAAATCTATTCCCGGGCGGAGCTGGCGGCCCGGATCCTGAACCGGCTGGAGCCGGTGTATGAGACATATGTCCGCACGGGAAACCTTGCTTTTTTACAGGATTCGTACAATGAGCTGCTGATCAACCGGGGCCAGGAGGTACGGGTCATTGGCCGGGAGGCAGAGTTTTCCGGTATCGCGGAGGGCATCGGGGCTGATGGCGGACTGAAGATCCGCCGGGAGGATGGCCAGGTGCAGACCGTGTATTCCGGGGAGGTATCTGTCCGGGGACTGTACAGCTACGTTTAAGTAACAGTTCGCGCATGAGCTGCGCAGCAGCGGAAAGCATCGCAGATGCGATTTTGCGAATGGCGCGTGTGAAATGTTACATGTTAAAAGAAGATGGGAGAGAAATGGGATGAAGGAAGAGAACACCGTTTTGTGCTGTTCCAATGCCTATGAGAAAAAGTTTTATCTGAATCAGGATTTTCAGGCGCTGCCACAGCACATAAAAGACGAGCTGAAAATCATGTGTGTACTGTATACAGAGGAGATCGGCGGCATTCTGACGCTGGAATACGATGAGAACGGGACACTGGAATTTTCCGTGCGGTCGGAAGAGGGAGATTTTTTCTTCGATGAGATCGGCAGCGTCCTGCGGATCAAGGAGCTGCAGCGGGACAAGCGGGAGCTGCTGGAATCGCTGGAGCTGTTTTACAAGGTATTTTTCCTGGAGGATGCGCTGCATCCCGGGGAGTAGCAAACATAAGGGAGGGCATGGAACATGCTGTTAGTTATTGATGTTGGCAATACCAACATTACACTGGGAATTTTTCGGGAGGAAGAGCTGGTTGCCACGTTTCGTCTGACGACAAAGCAGGCGCGGACATCGGATGAGTATGGCGTGGCACTCTGTAACCTGCTGGAGCACCGGGATATCAAGATCAGGGATATCCATGCGGTGATCATTGCCTCTGTTGTGCCGGATATCATGTATTCCCTCAACAGTGCGGTGGTAAAATATCTGGATCGCACGCCGCTGGTGGTGGGGCCTGGCATTCGTACCGGGCTCAAGCTTCCCACAGAGAATCCGCGGGAGATCGGCGCGGACCGCGTCGTGGACTGTGTGGCAGCCTATGAACTGTACGGCGGCCCGGTCATCGTCATGGATTTTGGCACGGCGACCACCTATGATGTGGTGACCAAGGACGGTGCATTTATTGCCGGTATCACGGCGCCGGGCATCCGAAGTGCCGGAAGAACGCTGTGGGATGACACGGCCAAGCTGCCGGAGGTGGAGATCAAGAAACCGGCGTCCATTCTGGCCCGGGAGACCATCAGCAGTATGCAGGCGGGTATCGTGTACGGCTGTATCGGACAGACGGAATATATCATCAACCAGATCATCAAAGAGACCGGCTATACCGATGTGGTAACGGTGGCAACCGGCGGTCTGGGCAAAATTATTTTTGATGAGACGGACACGATCCAGATCTACGATCCGGATCTGACACTGCACGGCCTCCGTCTGATCTATAACAAAAACCGATAAGTGGATGAATGTTTATCCGCATGTGTCAAACGAGCTGCACGGTTGCGGAAATCATCGAGGACATTGTTTGGCGAAGATACGTGTGAACAGTAACGTAAATGGGAGATGAAATGGAAGAAAAGCAGGCGGGAAAAACGCTTACGATAGGAAATGTGGTTCTGGACAATCCATTTATACTGGCACCAATGGCAGGGGTAACTGACCTGCCATTTCGTGTGCTCTGCCATGAGCAGGGCGCGGGGCTGGTGTGTATGGAAATGGTGAGCGCCAAGGCCATCTATTACCGGAACAAAAATACAGAGGCGCTGATGGAGATCGAACCCGGGGAGCGGCCGGTGTCCTTACAGCTGTTTGGTTCCGATCCGGAACTCATGGGCGAGATGGCCCGGCAGATCGAGGAACGGCCTTTTGATATTCTGGACATCAATATGGGCTGCCCGGTGCCCAAGGTGGTCAACAACGGCGAGGGATCAGCCCTCATGAAAAATCCGGAGCTGGTGCGCAAAATCGTCACTTCTGTGGTAAAGGCGGTGCAGAAACCGGTGACAGTGAAAATCCGGCGCGGATTTGACGAGCGTCATGTAAATGCGGTGGAGATCGCGAAGATCATCGAGGACTGTGGAGCGGCGGCGGTGGCTGTCCATGGCAGAACGAGAGAACAGTATTATGCCGGACATGCGGACTGGGACATTATCCGGCAGGTGAAGGAGGCCGTCTCCATTCCGGTCATCGGAAATGGGGACGTGGTGTCGGCCCAGACGGCGGCGCAGATGTTTGCCCAGACCGGCTGCGACGGTATCATGGTGGCCCGGGGTGCCAGAGGCAACCCGTGGATCTTCCGGGAGCTGGTGGCCTGGTATCGGGGCGAACCTATTCCGGCGGCACCGGGGATGGACGAGGTGCGGCAGATGCTCTTGCGGCAGGCGGAACTGCTGGTGAAATATAAGGGCGAGTACACCGCCATCCGGGAGATGCGCAAGCATGTGGCCTGGTATACGGCGGGATTCCCTCATTCCTCCAAGCTGCGGGCCCGGGTTAATGAAATTAATACGATGGAAGATCTGGTTCGGTTGATGAACGAATGGGAGTAAAGGCGGAGAGGCTGGCGCAGAGATAACTGCGTACCCTTGGATACAGAAGGACGGCTGTCGGGGAGAAGAACGTTTGTCCAAGGGAATGTTATCCATAGATGGCATGAGAAAATGATGGAGCTATGGTGTTGAAAAGCGGAAATATGCGTGATCACACATAGAGAAGCACTGCCCTGCATATATTGAATGGAAAAGCAGTGGCGGAGAGAACAAGTGGACGGCGCGGATTTTTTGATCGTACGGCTTCGCGGCAGGGAGGAACCATTGCCTCCCGCTGCGGTGCCATTTTTTATGGCATTTCTAAATCCTTATGGGGATAGCGGATTAGCTTTGCTTCGCAGATTTTCGGGAAAATGGGGGCGGCGGCTCTGGTACCGGTGGCTTCGCTGGCGGCTGCCGGTGGCGTGTGGGCCGGTGGATTGCCTGGGAAGCTGCGGCACGGAGGCGGTACTGCCCTTTTCCTGCGAAGATCTTTCGGCGTACACAAAAGAAGAAATCCGGGATATGCTGCACCGTATCATGATGGAAAAAGGTGCGCAGAATATTGTCGTGGATCGTTATCTGGAGCCCTATCTGGAAAAAAGCCTGCAGATCGACGGACGGATGATGCTGCTTTTGATGGCGGATGATATTTTGCGGCAGGTATGCAGGAAACATCAGATCGCCCGTCGGGAGCTGAATCTGGTCATCGTGGCCTCCGGCCCGTCGGAAACCACATGGCTCATCCGCAAGCTGGGAAATGGTCTGAACCGACTCGCGGTAGTGACGAGAGAGCCGGAGGCGTATCAAGAGCTGGCCCGGGAATTCTTTGAGGAAGAGGGTCTGCTTGTGCGGGTGTGCGCCCGGCCGCTCACCCAGGAGCTGTATGGAAATGTGGTCATCGAGCTTGGCGGGCAGGGTAAAGAAGACTGCCTTTTCTACCGGCCGGGCACCATCGTGCTGAATTTATCCGGCAATGGGTTCCGCACGGTACAGGCCCGTACCTGCGGCAGAAATCTGACCTGTTACAACTGTTTTCTCATTCGTGCAGGCGGACAGGTGTGGGATCGGAGAATCCTGCAGGCGGTGATTTTCAAGACCAGCACATGGATGGGCGGCGGACAGCTGCAAAACAGTGGAAAAATCAAGGAAAAATACGGCCTGGAAGTGGAAAAAACGGGGCTTGAAACTTGACATTCCCAGGGGGATAAGTTATAATTTTGTGATTGCTGGAAGGTTCTCCGGGAGGGCTTTTGCAGCAGTGAGCCTGAACTTGGATTGAATTTGGAGGGTGAAGTTTTAAAATGGAAGAAAAGAAAAACCTGCTTACTTTTACCGGGTTAAAAAAACTGGAAGAAGAATTGCATGACCTGAAGGTCTTTAAGAGAAAAGAAGTTGCCGGCAAGATCAAAGAGGCAAGAGAACAGGGCGACCTGTCCGAGAACGCAGAGTATGATGCAGCGAAGGACGAGCAGCGCGATATCGAGGCAAGAATCGAGGAGATCGAGAAGATCTTAAAGAACGTGGAAGTCGTTGACGAGGATGAGGTTGATCTGGATAAGATCAGCGTTGGTTGCCGCGTAAAAGTATATGACATAGAGTTTGATGAAGAGATGGAGTTCAGTCTGGTGGGGTCTTCCGAGGCAAACAGCCTGAAGGGCAAGATCTCCAACGAGTCCCCGGTGGGCAAGGCCCTGATCGGTGCGAAAGTCGGCGATGTGGTTGAGGTAGAGACACAGGCCGGACTGATCCAGTATAAGGTGCTGGAGATCCAGCGCTCCAACTAGGATTGTTTTTCTGAGAAACGCGGGGATCGTGTTTCTCGTTATTTAAGGAGGGAATATTTTGGGCGAACAGAAGAATGCTCAGGAACAGGACATCAATCAGCTCCTGAAGGTGCGCCGGGAGAAGCTTGCGCAGCTGCAGGAGGCAGGAAAGGATCCGTTCCAGATCACAAAATACGATGTAACACATCACAGCACAGAGATCAAGAATCAGTTTGACGAGCTGGAAGGCAAGGAAGTGACCATTGCAGGACGTATGATGTCCAAGCGTGTCATGGGTAAGGCTTCCTTCTGCAACGTACAGGATCTGAAGGGCAACATCCAGTCCTACGTGGCAAGAGACAGCGTCGGTGAGGAATCCTATGCAGATTTCAAAAAATACGATATCGGTGATATCATCGGCATCCGCGGCGAGGTATTCCGCACAAAGACAGGTGAGATCTCTATCCATGCGGCATCGGTTGTTCTTCTGAGCAAGAGCCTGCAGATCCTTCCTGAGAAGTTCCACGGCCTGACGAACACAGATATCCGTTACCGTCAGAGATATACAGACCTGATCATGAACCCGGAGGTACGCGATACCTTCGTGAAGCGTTCCAGGATCTTAAGCTCCATCCGCCGTTACCTGGACGGACAGGGCTTTATGGAAGTAGAGACCCCCATGCTGGTGGCAAACGCCGGCGGTGCGGCAGCGCGTCCCTTCGAGACCCATTTCAACGCACTGAACGAGGATCTGAAGCTTCGTATCTCTCTGGAGCTGTATCTGAAGAGACTGATCGTCGGCGGCCTGGAGCGTGTCTATGAGATCGGCCGTGTATTCCGTAACGAGGGACTGGACACCAGACATAACCCCGAATTTACCCTGATGGAGCTGTATCAGGCATACACCGATTACAACGGCATGATGGATCTCACCGAGAACCTGTACCGCCATGTGGCACAGGAAGTGCTTGGCACAACCGTGATCAATTACAAGGGCATCGAGATGGATCTGGGCAAGCCCTTCGAGCGGATCACCATGGTGGACGCTGTTAAGAAGTATTCTGGTGTGGACTGGAATGAGATCCATACCCTGGAAGAGGCCCGTGCAGCCGCAGATGCGCACCATGTAGCATATGAAGAGCGCCATAAGAAGGGCGACATCCTGAACCTGTTCTTCGAGGAATTCGTAGAAGAGCATCTGCTTCAGCCGACCTTTGTTATGGACCATCCGATAGAGATTTCTCCGCTGACCAAGAAGAAACCGAGCAATCCCGAGTACGTAGAGCGTTTCGAGTTCTTCATGAACGGCTGGGAGATGGCCAATGCCTATTCCGAGCTCAACGATCCCATCGATCAGAGAGAGCGTTTCAAGGCCCAGGAAGAGTTGCTGGCACAGGGCGATGAGGAAGCCAACACCACAGATGAAGACTTCCTGAACGCACTGGAGATCGGTATGCCGCCCACAGGCGGTATCGGTTTCGGTATCGACCGTATGTGCATGCTGCTCACCGACTCCGCAGCCATCCGTGATGTACTGCTCTTCCCGACAATGAAGTCCCTGGACGCTGACAAGAAGGCAAATAAGACTTCCGAAGCAGCTCCTGCAGAGGCTGAAAAACCGGTTGAAAAGATTGATTTTTCTAAGGTAAAAGTCGAGCCATTGTTTGAAGAAATGGTTGATTTTGATACATTCAGCAAGTCAGATTTCCGTGCAGTAAAGGTTAAAGAGTGCGTTGCAGTACCGAAGTCAAAGAAGCTGTTACAGTTTACTCTTGATGACGGAACAGGCACAGACAGAACCATTTTAAGCGGTATTCACGCTTATTATGAGCCAGAAGAGTTAGTTGGAAAGACACTGATTGCAATCACAAATCTGCCACCAAGAGCCATGATGGGAATTGATTCTTGTGGAATGTTACTTAGTGCAATCCATGAGGAAGAGGGCGAAGAAAAACTTCATCTTCTGATGGTTGATGACCACATTCCGGCAGGTGCAAAGCTCTATTAAGATGTAAATATATGAAAGTCAGTTACTCCGTGCCTATGGCACTCCCGTAACTGCCAACTGCATTCGTAATCCGGGCGATTGCCCTGCTTACTCATACAGTTTAGCCTGCCCGATATCCATGAATTCGTTCATGCAAGCATGACTCATTCATGGTTGCCGTTCAGGACTTTCATAGTAAATAGACGGGACGTACTTCATTTGATAAAAAAATGAAAAAACAGCGATTTACATCATTTGATGCAGAAATCGGTGCAAGCAAGAAAAAATCGCATAATTAGTGCAATGAGTGGGCAATTCCAATCGGGATTGCCCATTTTTAAAACAAACAGAAATACAAATCTGGAATTTACAGGAAGTGTGACAAGAAAGCCAAAACGGTATACTGGGAAAAAAGATTAAGAAAAGAATAAAGAGCTGGTTTTAATTGTAAAATTTATGGGGAACTAACATCAGCTTATTGACATGAATATAAAAATAAGTATAATAATAGTTGAGTAATTGTTCAACTATTATTATTTGGAGGTGAATATATGCCAAAAACGTCTTATATTTGTAATTGCGATGTAATTCATGAGGATATTGTGAATGATGTGAAATCCAAGATGCAGCCAAAAGATGATTATATCCAGTTGGCTTCTTTGTTTAAGCTATTTGGAGATGGAACTAGAGTACAAATCTTACACGCTCTAGAACAGAGTGAGATGTGTGTATGTGATCTTGCAGTGCTACTGGGGGTAACAAAATCTGCAATTTCGCATCAGTTAAAGGCATTACGCCTAGCGAATCTGGTAAAATTCCGTAAAGAAGCACAGATAGTTTACTACTCGCTGGCAGATGATCATGTGAAAGAGATTATTGACAAGGGATTTGAGCATCTTTGGCAGAAATAATATTTTTTAACATTATAGTTGAGTAATTGAACAATTAAACAAATTATAAGGAGATTATCATGAAACGCATATTTCTATTAAAAGGGTTGGACTGTCCAAATTGTTCCGCAAAAATTGAAAAAGAAGTCGGAGAGTTGGATGGAGTGCAATCCTCAGTGGTAAATCTGATGAAGCAGACGCTTACAATCAATGTTACTCAGACAGCCGCAGATACGATAGCCAGTCAGATTGAAACGATTGTTCATAGTCATGAGCCAGATGTGGAAGTTTCTGAAATTGTACAGGAATCTTATATACCGGAAAAAAAGCAGGAGGCCAATGAATCCTATAACAATGAGGATAAGAAGTTGACAGTTCGTTTAGCGACTGGTGCAGCAATCTATGCCATTGGTATGGCATTGACTGTTTTTGCGAAAGTGCCACTGCCTATCGAGTTAGCTTTTCTCATTGTTTCTTATGTTATTCTTGGTGGAGATGTTGTATGGCAGGCTGTGAGGAACATTTCAAAGGGGCGTGTATTTGATGAACATTTTTTGATGAGTGTTTCTACGATTGGGGCTTTTGTCATTGGTGAATATCCAGAAGCAGTTGCTGTTATGCTATTCTATCAGGTAGGTGAATTTTTTCAGTCATTGGCTGTTAAGCGTTCCAGAAAATCTATATCAGACTTAATGGATATACGTCCAGATTCTGCTACAGTAAGAAGAAATGGGGAATTGATTACCATATCTCCAGAAAATGTCTCCATTGGTGAGATTATTATTGTAAAGCCTGGTGAAAAAATTCCATTAGACGGTGTGGTATTGGATGGAGATTCTATGCTGGATACAAGGGCCTTAACAGGAGAATCAGTTCCGAGAAGTGTTCATAAAGGAGACGAAGCACTTTCCGGTTGTATGAATCAGACGGGTGTCTTAATGATTAAGACAACAAAAGCATTTGGTGAATCTACGGCTTCAAAGATTATTGATCTTGTGGAAAATGCGTCAAGCCGAAAAGCACCAACAGAAAATTTTATTACTACATTTGCACGTTATTATACACCTGTGGTTGTAATCTTAGCAGCTTTTCTGGCAATTCTGCCACCGATCATTCTTGGCGGAGGCTGGACAGAGTGGATTCGCAGAGGATTTGTTTTCCTTGTGGTATCTTGTCCATGTGCATTGGTTATTTCAATCCCGCTGACTTTCTTCGGCGGCATTGGTGCAGCATCTAAACGAGGTGTTCTTGTAAAAGGAAGCAATTATTTAGAGGCACTTAATAATGTCAGCGTTATTGTGTTCGATAAAACCGGAACACTTACAAAAGGTGTTTTCAATGTGACGGATATTTTGCCTGCAAATGGATTTTCAAAAGAACAGGTTCTGGAGTATGCGGCAGAGGCAGAGAGTTTTTCTAACCATCCTATTGCAAAATCCATTCTTGCTGCTTATGAAAAAGAAATTGATCAGTCAGTGATTTCTGATTATAAGGAAATTTCAGGATATGGAATCAGTGTAATGGCAGGGGAAAAGAAAGTTTTTGCTGGCAATACGAAACTTATGGATACAGAATGTATAGAGTACACAACCTGTGAAAAAGCAGGTACAAAAGTTTATTTGGCTGTAGATGGTCAATATGCAGGATGTATTTTGATAACAGATGAAGTGAAGCCGGACAGTAAAAAAGCAATTTCTGACCTGAAACATATCGGCGTGGAAAAAACAGTCATGCTTACCGGTGATGATGAAAAAATTGGGAAGTCTGTTGCAGAAGAATTGCAGTTGGATAAATATTATGCACAGCTGCTTCCTGACCAAAAAGTGGAAAAGGTTGAGCTTTTAGATAGTAAAAAGAGACCGGGAAGCAAATTGGCTTTTGTTGGTGATGGTATCAATGACGCTCCTGTCCTTGCCCGTGCAGATGTTGGTATTGCAATGGGTGGGCTTGGTTCGGATGCGGCCATTGAAGCAGCAGATGTAGTTCTGATGACAGATGAACCGTCTAAGCTGGTGGACGCGATTGAAGTAGCAAAAGCGACAAAACAGATTGTCATGCAGAATATAGTGATTGCTCTTGGGATTAAGAGTGTGTTCCTGATTCTTGGCGCTCTTGGTATTGCGGGAATGTGGGAAGCTGTATTTGGTGATGTAGGCGTTACCATAATTGCTGTTTTGAATGCAATGAGAATTTTGAAAAAATAGGAAATGAGGTGGAAATGTGAAACGAAAACTGATTCTGTTAGTTGTTACGATTGTTTTTCTTGTAGGTTTTGGTGTCATTTTACATTCACCGCCTTCTATGATTGATGCAGTCACAGGAGCAACACCGAAGTCAAAAAAGGCGGCTCAAGCCTCCGCACAGTTGGAAGGCTCTTATGTTCTCGGTATTAATATGATGTCAGATGGTCTCGACAACGAGAACACCCGGAATAAATTAAAAGAATTGGCACTGGACGATTCGGAAACAAATGAAACGGATCTCATGAAAACGGACATTAGTTTTCGGTTATATGTATCTGAGACGGATTATCCGCTTGTCAGTTATGCTAAGAAACTCTGTGACAGGTTGAAACAGGCCGGTTTTTCCGTAGATCTGAAAGAGTACAGTAACACAATGATGCTATCAAGAGTGGTAAATGGAAAGTATGATGTATTCCTGGCATCGGATGATTTTATTGACGTTACAACGTTATCACAGATGGACTATATGATCATGGACAGCGAAGAAATGAGGTGAGCGGGAATTTATGAGAAAATGGAATACGATTTTGTCTGTTTTAATGCTTCTCATTTTTATGATTCATGGAATCATGGGCAGCTTTATGCTGAACGGAGTTGGAAGTAGTGCAGGGAAACTTCTTGCATGGATTGGTGTTGGTATTCTTGTTGTGCATACGGTGATTGGTGTCAGCCTGACAGTTCAGAGTTTACAGACAGCGAAGCAATCCGGAAAAATGTATCTGAAACAGAACGCCATATTCTGGGCGAGACGAGCCAGTGGGCTGGCAATACTGATCCTGCTGTTCTTCCATATTGGCTTGTTTGGAAAGGTGCAGAATGGGACATATATTTTGTTCCCTTTTACAACGGTAAAGATGGTAACTCAGCTTTTGTTCGTGGCGGCAATCTTTGTTCATATTTTTATCAATATCCGCCCATTGCTCGTATCGCTGGGAATCATCAGTTATAAAGAACGAAGGGGTGATATTTATTTGATCCTTTCGGTGCTCCTTCTGTTTATAGCGGGCGCGGTTATTTTCTATTATATTGGGTGGCAATATCTATGAGTAAGACGATTATTATTATAGGTGCTGGACTGGCAGGACTTTCAGCGGCTTTGCAGGCAGCGGAAAATGGATGCAATGTAAAACTGGTTTCCTCCCTTCCGTCAGAGCGGGCGCAGTCTGTTATGGCGGAGGGCGGTATCAACGCAGCTTTGAATACAAAAGATGAAAACGACAGTCCCGAAGAACATTTCACAGATACAATAAAGGCGGCATGCGGTCTGGCAGACCCAAATGCAGTTTGGGGAATGACACAGGCAGCACCGGAGCTGGTGCACTGGCTGCTAAAACTTGGAGTTCAATTTAACATGAGCGGCTATGATGATGTGGATCTGCGGAATTTTGGCGGGCAGAAAAAGAAACGGACTGCTTTTGCGCAGAGCGATACCGGGAAGCAGATCATGACAGCTATGATAGACGCTGTTCGCAGGAAAGAAGCATCTGGTATGGTAGAACGGTTCAGCCATCATTCTTTCCTAACACTTCGTCTGTGTGGCAATATTTGTTGTGGCTGCGTAATCAGGGATGAATACAGTCAGGAGACTGTGGAATTACCGGGGGATGCGGTTATTGTTGCCACCGGTGGTATGCACGGATTGTTTGGAAATACAACGGGTTCGCTGAGCAATACAGGAGAAGTCACCGCAGAATTGTTCCGGCTTGGTGTTCCTCTGGCAAATGGCGAGATGATCCAGTATCATCCGACAACTGTGAAATGTGGTGGAAAACGCATGCTCATCAGCGAGGCGGCCAGAGGGGAAGGTGGCAGGTTGTTTGCCATGAAAGATGGAAAACAATGGTATTTCATGGAGGAAAAATACCCGGAGCTTGGAAATCTGATGCCACGAGATATTACCGCCAGAGAGATATGGAAGGTCAGCCATGAATCAGAGGTATTTCTTGACATGACGGAAATATCGGAGGAGATTATTTCAAATAAGCTATCTGGTCTGGCAGACGATTGTATGACCTATCTGCATAAAGATATACGAAAGGAACCGGTGTCTGTTTTACCGGGAATTCACTATTTTATGGGAGGCATTCTGGTGGATGAGCAGCACAGAACGCCGATTCAGAATCTTTACGCTGCCGGAGAATGCTGTGCCCAATATCATGGTGCCAACCGTCTTGGTGGAAATTCTCTGTTAGGAGCGTTATACGGAGGACGTGTTGCGGCAAAATCAGCATGCGAACAGGCAGATGTAGTAGATCTATCTTGTGCGACACAGATAGATTTTCCACCAGCGTCCCAAATTTCAGAAATAAAGCAATTAAACAAAGTGATGCAGGAGACTATGGGCGTTGTCAGAAATGAGAATACGTTGTTAAATGGGATTCAAACGGTACAAGCGCTGACAGGAAATCTTCCATTGCTTGGCATGGCAGTTCTAAAGAGTGCTCTTGCAAGAAAAGAAAGCCGTGGTGCACACTGGCGGGAGGATTATCCGAAGAGCAATGACGATGATTACCTTAAAACAACGGTAGCCAGATTTGATGGAAAGCAGATACAGATTTCCTTTGTACCTGTTCCAGAAAGGCGGTGATTCACTTGGTATATAAAATAAGAATCAGGCGGCAGGAGAGTCAGAAATCAGACAGTTATTGGCAGGAATTTGAGTTTGACGGAAGCAAAAACAGCTCTGTTGCCACTGTTCTAAAGGAATTGAACAGTAGAACCCCTTTGAAAGATAATTCAGGGAATATAGTTACTCCCATCAGCTGGGAATGTAGCTGTATGGTGCGAAAATGTGGGGCTTGCGCCATGCTGATTAACGAACGTCCGAGGCTGGCATGCTCTACATTTCTACATACGTTAAAAGGTTCTACAATCACCTTGGAACCTTTAAGCAAATTTCCGCTTGTAAGAGATTTGATCGTTGACCGGTCAATTCTGTTTGAAAATTTGAAAAAACTGAACCTTTGGCTTGAAAGTGAAGCTTATATGAATCCGTGGACACATGAACCGAGATACCAGTCGGCACGCTGTCTGATGTGTGGCTGCTGCCTTGAAGTGTGTCCTAACTTCTCTGCAAATGGGACTTTCGCAGGCGCTGTTGCTGCAGTCAACGCATTTCGGATTCTGAATGAAGAACAGGAAAGCACTCATTTGAATGAGATTTCTGCTGAATATAAGAAGAAATATTTTGAGGGATGCGGGAAGTCGTTATCTTGTCATGATATTTGTCCGATTGGTCTGCCTGTGGAAGAACTGCTTGTAAGGTCGAATGCAGCGGCTGTTTGGGGCAAATAAAATGGATGATAAAAGCTATAATGAATGTATGAAGAGAATCAAAAACTTGATTCTCTTTTTTTAAAATACATACATTGACAAATATCTATGTATATATTATATTGAACATAGACAATGATCAATGTGAGGTGTCAATATGAATGCAATGGATGTGGCTTTGATATGCAAGGCTTTGGGCGATGCGAACCGGCTGGAAATTGTACAGATGCTGTCGGATGGAGAAAAGTGCGGGTGTAAACTTTTGGAAAGATTTGAAATTACCCAGCCAACTTTATCCCATCATATGAAGATACTGGTAGGATGCGGCCTTGTGAATGATCGTAAGGAAGGAAAATGGCATCACTATTCTTTGAATTGTGAGACATTGATGAATTACAAACACTTTATAGAATCCCTTACTTGCCTTGGATGCGGTGACGGGGATTGTTGTAAATAATTTAAGGAGAGCAGATATCATGAAAAAGAATCAAATTCAGGAATTAGTTTTTTCCAGCGTTACCTGACTGTATCCGTATGATATTGCAGCCCCGGCTGGAATGATTGGTGCATCGAATTTCTTTGAGTTAGCTGTTGCAGTCGCTGTAGCTTTATTTGGTACATCAAGTCCAGCGGCACTGGCAACTACAGTAGGTGTATTAACAGAAGTCCCGGTAATGCATACTCTTGTGAAGATTGCAAACAAATTAAAGGAGAAGTTCAAGTATGAATAAGAAAAAAGTTGCTTTTATATGCGTTCATAATTCATGCAGAAGCCAGATTGCAGAAGCTTTGGGAAAACATCTGGCTTCGGATGTATTTGAAAGTTATTCGGCAGGGACAGAAACGAAACTACAGATTAATCAGGATGCAGTCCGGATTATGAAAGAATTGTATGGAATTGATATGGAAGCAGAAGGACAATATAGTAAGCTGATTGATGAGATACCAGTACCGGATATTGCAATTTCAATGGGGTGTAATGTGGGATGTCCGTTTATCGAAAGACCGTTTGATGATAATTGGGGACTTGAAGATCCAACCGGAAAGAGTGACGAAGAGTTTAAGAAGGTTATTGATGAGATAAGGATGCAAATTTTTATATTGAAACAACGATTGGATGAATTTGAAGAAAACTAAAGAAGTTGAGAAATTGCAGTTTGTCGAACGGATGAGATACAAAAAAACATATAAGAATAATCAACAAGGCAGGTGGTTTTATAACAAGACTGTCTGCCTTCTTTTATGCCAGCAGAGGCTATTTCAAAGGGGCATCCAAAAGACATACAATATATAGGCTCAAATGGCGAAAGTGCCCATTTGGGCCTATTATTGCATGAATTCATATGTTACATCCAGAGCAAGATCCACCCGTGTATTACAGTATTGTCATTTTGACAATTTTGTATTACTTACGAGTAGCAGACTTGATGGGGATTACGTCTCCATACCCACGTGAAAATATAATTGCTGGCAATTACATTTTAGCAGACACGCAAGCGTTTCTGAGTAAGCGTCACAGACAACAAAATAAGGAAATTTTGATAAGGCATTCACCTGGAATGGGTGAGTGTTTTTTTGTTTTTAAGTATTCAATTAACCGAAAAAATAAAAAAATTTTCATCAGGGGGCTGTAAAAATGCCTCTCAGCGTTTCGTTTTATGTAAGGGTATTTTGGACAGGAAAAAATAAAAAAATTTTTATCAAGAACCTGTATTTATGCCCTTCATCTTTTGAATATGTGTAAGGACATTTTTGAGCCGGTATAAAAATGATTTTTACAACAGTTAGAAACAGAAACGAGGCGAGAAAAGAATGAAATATGAATACATGAAGGAGTCAGAGCAGATGCTTCAGTACTTCCAGTTTCCGAAGTTTTTGCTAAAGCTGCGAATTTCTCAAACTGCAAAATTTCTTTATATGGTTTTGTATGACCGGGCGCGGATATCGAGAAAGAATAGCTGGATAGATAAGTATGGAAATGTTTATCTGATTTTTCCGATAGATGAATTGTCTGTTCAAATCGACAAATGCAAATCTTCTGTAAAAACAGCATTGAAGGAATTAGATGATGTGGGACTATTGGTTCGCAGATCCGGTGGATTTTCAAAACCCAATCATTTATATGTAAAAATTCCATCGGATGAGATTAGTTTACGGCTGGTTGAGAATAAGGCGGTTGAAAAGATGGCTGTAACAGAGGCGGAAAAACAACCATCATCTAGCTGTAAAAATGGCTGTGCAGAAGCCGGAAATGTGGCACCTAGTAAAGTAACTGAGAAATATAAAAGTAATAAATATCATGAAGTAAATTATTGCTATGGGGAAGGAGAGAGTTTGTGATGAGAGAAGAAGATACCGTATGTGTAGGCAGTGATGGTTTGCAATATTGCAAAGTCTGTGGGGAAGCGAAAGAAGCATTTTTTCCTAAGGGTGATTTTATGGGGATGAAGAAACATTCCAGGCAATGTGCTTGTGACAGAAAAGCGTATGAAGAAGAACAAAAATATTTTAAAGACAAAGAGCACCGGGAATTAGTCAGCAGAAATACGAGCATCTGTTTTGACGAGAGCAGAATGGAAGAGTGGACATTTGAGAATGCAGATATGTCAGATGCGGTAATGCATAAGGCAAAAAAATATGTTGATAACTGGGAGAAAATGAAAAGAAACCATATAGGTTGTTTGTTCTGGGGACCGGTTGGGACTGGGAAAAGTTATGTTGCCGGGTGTATTGCCAATGATCTTCTTAAACGAGAAGTAACGGTAAAGATGACAAATTTCAATACCATTATTGATGATATATTTCCGCTGGCAGACAAAACGGAATATATCAATGCATTGGCTTCGTATTAGCTTTTGATTATTGATGATCTTGGAGTGGAACGAAATTCAGAATATGCATTAGGAATTATTTTCAGTGTCATAGATCGTAGGATCCGTTCAGGACGACCATTGATCATTACGACTAATCTTCCACTGAAAGAAATAAAAAGCGAGACCATGTTGGATAAAAGACGTATCTATGACCGTATTTTAGAAATGTGTACGCCAATGTATGTTGGAGGCACAAGCAAACGAGAAGCGATTGCAAGTATGAAAATGGAGAAAGCGAAAACCTTGTTGAATACCAACAGAGGGGAGGAGAAATGCGAATGAATTATACAGAAAAAACAATACCTGTTTGGAAGAAATATTCTTTAAATGTTTCCGAAGCAGCTGAATATTACGGAATTGGAGAAAAGAGATTAAGACAGATTGCAGGTGAAAATGAAGGAGCAGATTTTATTTTGGAAGTTGGTTCGCACATCCGATTCAAAAGAAAATTATTTGAAGATTATCTGGATACAGCCAGCACAGTTTAAGTGACAGAATAGAAAAAATAGTAATGAAAATAATGTTCATTTTATCTTAGCGAAGGGAAGGTCTTGTGGTATAATGAATAAACCGAGACGGTCTTCCAAGTTAAATGAACATTTGATGAAGGAGACTAAAATAATATGAGTGAAAAAAGGAGAGATCATAGAGGACGTATATTACACAATGGAGAAATACAGTTATCTGATGGCAGATATCGATTTAAGTATGTCGATGAGATGGGAAAGGAGCGCTGCGTATATAGCTGGCGCTTAGACCATAACGATGCAACTCCGAAAGGAAAGCGCCGTACTTTGTCGCTTCGAGAGATGGAGAAGAAAATCCAGGCGGATCATTTTGAGCAGATTGCAACAAATGGCGGAAATATGACGGTACTGGAACTGGTTGAAAAGTATACATCAACCAAAAACCGGTGTCAGACCTACTACAGTTGCAGGATACGGAACAGTTATCAATTTATTGAAGAAAGATCCATTTGGAAAAAGAAGGATTGATACGGTTCGGATTTCGGATGCAAAATGTTGGCTGATACATCTTCAGCAGGTAGAAAAGAAAAGTTATAGTTCCATCCATTCAATCCGAGGAGTTCTTCGTCCGGCATTTCAGTTGGCAGTGGATGATGACCTGATCAGGAAAAATTCATTTCAGTTTCAGCTAATGGAAGTGGTTGTGAATGACAGTGTGACAAGAGAGGCAATCAGCAGGGCTGAGGAACGAAAGTTTTTACAATTTGTGAAGGATGATCCACATTTCAGTAAATACTATGAAGGCATTTATATACTGTTTAAGACAGGACTTCGAATTTCAGAATTTTGTGGACTGACTGTTTCTGATATTGATTTTAAAGAACATACAATCAATATTGACCACCAATTGCAGAAGAAATCAAAAATCGGCTATTATATTCAAGAAACGAAGACAACCAGCGGAACAAGAAAGATACCTATGACTGCGGATGTAGAGGAATGCTTTCGGAAAATAATAGAAAAACGAAACCCGCCCAAAGCAGAACCTATGGTAGATGGGAAAAGTGGATTCTTATACTTTGATAAAAATGAAAGTATCTGTTATTCCCTGCATTGGGAGCATTATTTTCAACACATCATTCAGAAGTATAATAATACTTATAAAGTACAGATGCCTGTCATTACACCGCATGTATGTCGGCACACCTATTGCTCAAATATGGCAAAATCCGGAATGAATCCAAAAGCATTGCAATATTTGATGGGCCACTCAGACATCAGCGTAACGCTGAATACATATACGCATGTAAATCTTGAGGATGCCAGGGAAGAAGTTGCCCGGATTCAGGTTGTGTAATTACGATTTTTAATTGAAAATAGCAAGGTGTAAAATGGAAAAACATACACCTTATTTTACACTTTTTGCTGACGATATTATGCGAAAATAAACCAGGTTATGCCAGAAAGCAAAAATTTACAGAGGCTTACAAAGCCCGAAATATCAAGAAAAACTAAGAAATGCGAGGTTATGCAACAATGATAAAAGTGCTCTTTATCTGTCATGGCAATATTTGCCGATCAACGATGTCTGAATATGTTATGAAATATCTAACAGACCAGGCGGGGCTTGCCAGTGAATTCTATATTGATTCGGCTGCAACTAGTCGTGAGGAGATTGGTAATGGTGTTCATCATGGCACGAGACAGAAGTTAAAAGAAGTAGGAATTCCGTGTGGCAACCACAGGGCACGGCAGATGATGAGAAGAGACTATGAAGAGTTTGATTATATTATCGGTATGGATGCGTGGAATATCCGAAATATTATGAGAATCATCGGTTCAGATCCAGAGAAAAAAGTTTCTATGCTTTTAGACTACACGGATCGTCCGGGAACAGAAATTGCTGATCCGTGGTATACGGGCAATTTTGATGCGACCTATGATGATGTACTGGAAGGTTGTACAGGATTGTTAGAGCATTTGAAGAATACCGAGGCATTCTTGAATTTATAACAAAAAATAACTTGAAGGAGTGTAAGAGTGATTTATGAAAAGTTTGTCTATGAGAAATAGATGTGTAATCGGATTTACGCTGTTTTCCATGTTTTTTGGAGCAGGCAATCTGATATTTCCGCCGCTTCTGGGTGCTGAAGCGGGCAGCAGTACGATACCGGCTATGGTTGGAATGTTACTGACGGCGGTGGTATTACCTGCTCTTGCGGTGATATCTGTGGCAAAGCATGATGGATTGAAGAATTTGGCGGGAAGCATACACCCGGCATTTGCGACAGTTTATGCGGTGCTGATCCATTTGTTAATCGGACCTTTTGTTGCAATTCCAAGGACAGCATCTACCAGTTTTGAGATGGCGGTCGTGCCATTTTTATCTGACGGAGTCAGTGCTGAGTCTTTATTGATTATGCGGTGTATATACTCGTTTACATTTTTTGTGATAGCAACGATAGTCGCGCTGAAGCCAACGAGACTTAAGGATTTACTGGGAAAAGTAATGACACCGATTCTGTTGATTTTGATTGCAGTTATTTTCGTGGGAGTTGTTGTAAAGTTCCCGACAGTTGTAAGACAGGCAGATGCGAGCTATAAAGGGCATGCGCTTCAGCATGGTTTTGTCACGGGATACCAGACAATGGATATTTTAGCGGCATTTAACTTTGGTGCAGTTATAGCTATGAACATTGAAGCATTTGGTGTGAAGAATCGGAAAGGTGTGGCTAAAGAGACGATTCTGGCGGGAATTGGAGCTGGAATCTTACTTTGTATTGTATATAGCGCAACAGCATATGTTGGTGTATTGTGCAGTAGTAAGGTCGGAAATGTGGAAAATGGAACGCAGATTCTGACTTATGCAGTTCACGCATGTTTTGGCATCTATGGAAAAGTATTGATTGGTATTATATTTTTCATAGCATGTTTTAATGTATGTGTAGGTTTGCTATGTTGCTGTTCTGCATATTTCCACGAATTAGTTCCGAAGATTTCGTATTTTAAATGGTTACTTGTCTTTGCTGTCTTCAGTTTTGTGATTTCCTGTGCGGGATTAAATGCGATTTTAAATGTATCATTGCCGATTCTGAAAGTGATGTGTCCTATAGCAATTGCATTGACTTTTTATGGTCTTGTCAGACGTAAAAGGCAGTAATAAATATTTATCTCAGTCGAGAAGATTAAGTACGTTTGACTGAAATAGTGAAAAATCTGTAATATGGAGAATTTTAGAAATATATCAAAATCTCCTATATTACAGATTTTTTAGTTACATATGGATGTAGTTAAAGTGCTCTAAAAATTTATACCTCGCAGGATCGAGAAAATGTGCAGAAGATTATTTTAGTCAAATAATTCTTTCAACATAGCAGCATCAAATGTAACAGAGGATACATGATTTACCTCGATTTGATATAGTGCATTTGCTGCGATATGCTCGGCAGCCTGCTCCAGATCACGGATTCCAGTCGTATCTGAGAATTTTTCAATAATAGTGTCCAGAGCTTCTGGTGACACGATACATTCGCTTTCTTTTAAACTCATACGTTTTAAAATCTTTGGCAGTGCAAATTTGGAGAAAATAACTTTCTTCTCTTCTGGTGTGTAATCCGGAATATCAATAACAGCAAAACGTGACATTAACGGTGCACTGATCTGGGATTTATCATTGGCTGTTGCGATTGGATAAACACCGGAAGTTGGAATCATACACTCAATGTAGTTGTCTGTAAATCCAAGATTATCTAATAGTGTCAACAATACATCGGCTGGATTTCCATTTCCTTTACCGGAAGCAGCTTTGTCAAGCTCGTTGATAATGAAAACCAGGTTAGATTCTCCTGCCATTGCAAATGCATCCATAATAATACCGGTCTTGGCATTTGCGTATATACGGGAACTTCCGGTCAACTGTTCCGGGTCATTGATGGAGCTCATATCCAAAGTTGTCCAAGGCAGTTTAAGGATTCTTGCAACAGCGTAGGCAATTTGAGATTTTCCTGTTCCTGCAGGTCCTACCAGGAGAAGTCCGTAAGCCGGAAGGGTATGTGTACGGTTAATCTGGATGATTGTCTCTATAATACGTTGCTTTACGCGTTCCATACCGTAGAGTTCTTCGTCTAAGATACGTCTTGCTTCATCAGGATCAATTGATTCAAAATAATCTGTCTTCCACTGGATATTCATCATAATAGAAAGCGCACGCTGTGCGTGGCGTCGTTCTTCCGGGGATACTTCGTGGGATTTTGCAACTGCCAGATTACGTCTTGCCCAGAGACGGATGTTATCAGGAAGAGTTCTTCCGGCACAAGTAATGAAGTCGGTAATACTCTGAATACTTGTAAGTTTCATATCATCACCGAGTTCAGAGTCTTCCTCTTTCAGCGTCTCATCAAGCGGGGCGCTACTGGAAAAGAGCCGTTCCATCATAAACTGAAGGAAACCGTCTTCAGCAGATAATTTTGTGGCACCGCCATAGGCAATTTCACGAATTTTGTAGACTGCATAACCGTCTGGGAGGTTCTTACCGGACAGACGAACGTTGATATGATTTTCGCCGAGCCATTTGATCAGGCTTACAAAGCGGGAATCAATCTGAAGAATATTGGCACTGATAATGCCATCTTCTTCTTCAAATTCAAATGCTGTGTGCTTTGCAGGGTTTGTGAATACACCGCAGGAATGATGAGCCCACTGGCGGGGAGCATTGTCCAGAAGAAGAATCGGATCTTCCGGAGTAGCAACATTTTTATCAGAGTGAAATGTAGTGTAAGTAACTTCGGTTGTTGTCGTTGTTGATTCAGGATTACTAAAATCAAATACTGGCATGAGAGAGTCTCCTTTGTAATTTATTTTTCTAAGATACTATGGATAGATTCATGCGATACATTTCGTAATTCTGATATCTTACATGAATTGTGCAAATACGGACGCACCAATTACAGTGATAAGTCCGGATACTACGATGGACAAGCTGCTCATTGCGCCTTCAATATCCCCAAGCTCCATAGCCTTGGAAGTTCCGATTGCGTGGGAAGCAGTGCCGATGGCAATACCCTTGGCAATAGGTTCTTCGATTTTGAAAAGCTTACATACGCTTTCTGCACACATATTTCCCAGTACACCTGTTAATACGATGATAGCAACGGTGATGGAAACGTATCCTCCAAGCTCTTCTGATACACCCATTCCAATCGCAGTTGTAATAGATTTTGGAAGAAATGATACATATTCCTGATGCGTAAATCCAAATAGGACTGCCATGGCAAGAATACTTCCAAGGCTTGCAAGTACACCACTGAAAATACCGACTGCAATTGCTTTCCAGTTGGATTTCAATAATTCAAACTGTTCATAAAGCGGAATAGCAAGGCAGATTGTAGCTGGTGTAAGCAGATAAGAAATGTATTTCGCTCCTTCATTATATACCTTATAATCAATTCCGGAAACTGCTAAAACAGCAATTACTATAATTACTGAGATAAGGAGCGGATTGAAAATGGCAAGTTTGAATTTCTGTTTTAATAATGCGCCAATTCCGTAGGCGAGAAGGCTTAACATTACCCCGAAAAAGACAGAGTTGTTAAAAAATTCCATAGCTACATTCCCCTTCCTTGACAGACAAAGCTTTTTTTAACGCTGCTTTTTTTGAAGCGGAATAACGAATCATATATTGAGTAGTCATGCCAGAGACAGCCATAACAAATATAGTAGAGAAAATAGTAACAACAAGGTACAGAATCCATACTGACCGAATAATATCCCATGCTTCTAAAAGTCCTACAGCAGCTGGAATAAACATTAGTGGCATGATTTCAATCAGAAATCGACCTGTTTCTTCAATCTCTGAAAGAGGGAAGAAACCCAATTTTAAACAGGTGAACATCAATATAATTCCATAGATGCTTGCAGGAACTGGAAGCGGAAGTACATGGTTCAACAATTCTCCGATGAAAGAAAAGACAAGAATAATCCCGAATTGTTTCAAAAATTTCATTTGTAAAATCTCCTTATTTCTTATTTAATATGTAGTTGAAAAGTAATGCTTGTCTATCGTAGCACACACGAAAGATGGTATCAAGGGAAAAACTTTGCAAAATATAATGATACATTTTATCGTAGTTTGTGTAAATTTCCTAAAATAAAAAAGAGATGATTTAACAACAAATCAACGAACAAAATTATGACTATCTTGATAGGAAGGTAAAATTTTTGGGGGAAAGTTATAATCCTGAAAACACTGTATTTACGGGGGTTTTCGGGGATTATAAAAAGTTTTTGCAAAAAAAATAAAAAAAATTAAAAAAAAGGGTTGCCAAAACACTTGCGCTATGATATTATAACATTCGTCGCGAGTGATACACACGAAAAACACACAAGCGATAAAGAATATGGCTCCATGGTCAAGCGGTTAAGACATCGCCCTTTCACGGCGGTAACACGGGTTCGATTCCCGTTGGAGTCATTTTTATTATGCCGATGTGGCTCAATTGGCAGAGCAGCTGATTTGTAATCAGCAGGTTATCGGTTCGAGTCCGATCATCGGCTTAGTTCCTAAACGGGACTTAATGATTTTGGACCTTTAGCTCAGCTGGTTAGAGCAATCGGCTCATAACCGATCGGTCCTGGGTTCGAGTCCCCGAAGGTCCATTTATCTGGCCCAGTGGCTCAGTTGGTTAGAGCGCCGCCCTGTCACGGCGGAGGTCGAGAGTTCGAGTCTCTTCTGGGTCGTTGATATCATTTGTATGATATCACGTTTATTTTTTTGAATATGGGATCATAGCTCAGCTGGGAGAGCATCTGCCTTACAAGCAGAGGGTCATAGGTTCGAGCCCTATTGGTCCCATTTTGCGACGAGAGATTGTTGCAGAATTTTAGATAGTTTAGTCGCAAAATGTGACACGCGCTCCGCGCGATGCATACAGCTCTAACGAGTTGGCGCAGAAGCTAGAATGCCGCAGTGGCGGAACTGGCAGACGCACAGGACTTAAAATCCTGCGGGACTTATACTCCCGTACCGGTTCGATTCCGGTCTGCGGCATTTATTTGAAAAGTCTTAAACTTTTTTTGCAAAGTTTAAGACTTTTTTCTTGTCTTTTGCAAATTATTTTTCATTATGTTATTATAAGATTGTTTAAGAGTGAAAGATTGGAGGAGAGATGATAATGACTTTATTTGAATTATTACAAACTCCACTTATGAAAAATGCAGTTGTAGAACATGGAAATGCAAATTTAGATTCAGATGTTACTTGGTGTTCGCCAGATATTGCTCTCAGATTTGATAATTGGATTATACCAGGTCTTCTTCTTGTATATACCGGAGAATTAGAAGAACAGGAGTTTAAAAATGTGTATAAAGCATTACAAGAATGTAATGCTTCAGGAATCTTGGTATTTGACGATAAACCATTTGAGGATGGGTGCTTATATGGAAAACAGTTGAAGTGTTATGATAATCAAAGAATTCCTGTCATACATATGCCGGTATATACGAATATGTTAAGTTTTACGAAACAATTGTCGGTTGTTCTTGCTACAAATTTTGAAAATGAAAGATATGTAGAAAATTGGTTACGGGAAATTTGTTATTCAGGAAATGAAGTTTGTGATAGAAATATTGTGGGCGAACGGTTTGGCTATCATTCGCAAAACAAGTACATATGTATGATTTTGAGGCTCGAAAAGAAACGGGACGAACATTCAATAGGAGTAGAAATGAATTTGAAACAGGCAGAAGGAATTGTTTCAAATTATGTGACACAGAAAAACGAAAACGTACTTTCTTTTTTAGATGGAGAGACTGTGATTTCATTTGTTCCCTTTCCAAATAATATTCGAAGAAGTGTGGTTCATGAAGAATTAAAAAATGTTTTTGAAGAGATAAAAAAGGTCATTTCAGGAAGAATTTGGAGTGCGGTAGTAGGCTCTTTGGTGAAAAATCTGGATGATTTTAGAAAGAGTTATTTAGATGCAATACAGACAGAAAATGTAGTATATGAACTAAAAAACCAGATTCAATTTTATGATGACTGGTATGCACACATATTTATATTAAAGAGATCAGAGGAAGAATTAGAGCAGTTGGTAGACCAAGTGTTAGACCCGTTGTTTGAACATCAGGATCTATTGCAACTACTTGCTGTTTATTATACTTATGGAGAGGATTTAAAAGCAACAGCAGAACGTTTGTTTATTCATGTTAATACAGTAAAATATCGATTGAAAAAAGTGGATGAGATTCTTGGATATAATTCAAGAGAATCAAATGCCAGATTTCGATTACAATTAGCAATTATTGCATATCAGCATTTACAACAAAATGAATGCAAAGTTTAGAAAATAAATAACAGAAAATATAGAATATTAAAGAAGGAGAATTAATTTGTCAGAAAATACAAAAATCTTCTTCTTTTTTTGTTTTAAAAAACAATGATTTCATATTTCTATAAAACTATAATATACATACAGTAAGACAAGGAATCAGAGACCTTGAAAAAAGATAATATGTTATGTAAGGAGGAAATGGCATGTCACAGAGAAATTTTGAAAAATTGAATGACAAAGGATCTCAACTTATTGCGGAAAGTAACAGGATTACTGACATTACAGATTCGAAATGGGGACACCCGGATGGAGCAGATTTCTGGTACATAGATCCGGCTTTAAATATTGAGACGGCAACTTTGTACAACCCAGAAGTTTCGGATGAAGAAAAACTTAAGTTGGGAAAAAAGAGACAACAGGCATATTATGATCAGTGGTGGAGTACAGAACATACCTGCGATATCGAAAAATACGAAGTGCCAGGGTGTGAAGAAGAGCCTGACACACCAGTGGAAGTGTGGGTAGTGAAACCTAAAAATATAAAACCACGTAAGAATCGTGTGCTTTACTATGTGGTTGGAGGAGCACTCGTTTCACTGAATCCTAATGCATATCCGATTGAGCGACTTTGTGAGGAACATAAATGCATTGGTATTGTTCCGATTTATCGACTTTCATGGGAGGCAAAGTATCCGGCTGCAATCAATGACCTACATGCAGCATATAAATGGATGAATGAAAATGCGGATATGCTTGGTATTCATCCAAACAAAGTTGTATTGAGTGGATCAAGTACAGGCGGACACCTTGCATTGGCATTAGCATTCCGTCTGAAGAGATATGGATATAGTCCAAGAGGAATTGTAACGGTTAGTGCACAGACAGACGATAGAGAGAAAGATGGATCTTCTTTCTATAGTGGTGTATGGGATTCTGTTGAACAGCATGATGGATTATATCAATGGTTAGGTAGAAACTTTGATTCTAACAGGGTAGGACCAGAGGCACTTGCTAATCATGCAACAGTAGAGGATTGTATTGGATTCCCGCCAACATTTATGTATCAAAGTGAAATGGATCCGGATATTTTTGGAAATATTGAATTTTACACGAAGCTTTTGAAAGCACATTCATTTGCTGAATATCATGTGTTTGGAGGAGCTCATCATAACAATGGAGTATGGTCAGTCATTAAGAATTGTGGTGAACCAAATGATTACTCTATTCGTATTGCACAAATGTTTGATAGCAATATAGAAGACTGTTTTAAATATGATTTAAGAAGACCATGGGTTGTGGAAGATTATAAAGCTGCGTTTAAAGAAAAATTTGGTGAGTAATGGCATTTCATAAAAAATGAAAAGAGGTACAGGTATGAATGTAGATTTTTATGAATATGATGAGTTGGGTTATGCAGTAGATCCGGAAAGTGATACAAAAGAAATTACTGTAATTTTGGTTGGAAAACAAACGGTAAAAGCAAATCCAAGACCAGCAGTAATTTATGTAACGGGTGGAGCAATTAACGAATCTTATGAAAAACTTGAAGAATTAAAGAAATATTGTGCAGATAATAAAGTCGTATTTCTGTGCCCAAAGGCAACGGATGTGGAAGAATTGGCAAAAACATATCAGTATGCTGTTGGTAATTTTAAAAAATTGAATATTGTTCCAGAAGAAATTTCAGTAAAATCAGACGATGATCATACAAAGCAGGCAGAAGAGTTAGTTGATTATGTATTGGATGAGTATGATGCGGAGTTGGATACAGTCGAAAAATTTTCATTATAGGTAAATATTGTAACTTAATAATATAAATATTTGTAACACATGTTTTTTCTCTTTCAAGATTAATTAAAAAGCCCTAATGCTGCAACATTAGGGCTTTTTGTGCAGTATAGAGAAGTGTACAAATTCTGAACATTCTGAATTTATGAAGAGTGAAAGATATAGAATGAAGTGGTAACATTAAATTAGAAAGAAAAGTTATTGCAGTAACTTTTTTTGAAAATTAATTCCGAAGGAAAAAATATCATGTGTTATGAATAGGGATTAAGAAACCAGGGAGGTAAAAAAATGGGACTTGAAAAATTTAGAATTCGTGATGATGTTAAATGGGCACATCCAGAACTGGAGCAGGCATATGCACTGATGGGAAATTCTGTTGGATATGCAGAAGTACTTTTAAATGATGATCTGTCATTTGAAGAACGACAGGAATTTGCAGCACATGCGGAAGATGGATTTAAAGATTACCTGCCAGATTATGATTGGAGCCGTGTAACAGAATATGAAGCAAAAGGTTGTATTGATGAACCAGATGCTCCAAAAGTAAAAGTTCTTGTTGCAAATCCAAGAGAAGGGAAATGGCGTTATAAGAGAAATAGTCCATGCATTCTTATAATTCCAGGCGGAGGACTTACAACATGTTTCCGCTTTACAGCTGCAATTGAAGATTGGGCAGATAAGTATGGAGTTCCGGTAGCAACCTTTAATTACCGCACACTTTGTATGGGCGCTCAGTATCCACAACCGATGAATGATTGTGAAGCTGCATATAATTTCCTTACAGAGCATGCAAAAGAACTGAATATTAGTGCTAATAAGATTATTATTCATGGTAATAGTTCTGGTGGACATTTGTCATTGGCTCTGTGTCACAGACTGAAAAAACGTGGAATCACACCACGCGGTTGTCTGGTATGGGTGCCGATTATTGATGATCGTCCGTTGCCACAATATCGCTCATTAAGTATAAATTCTGCATTTTGGGGTGGCTCTGATGCTGCACAATCTGCACGTCAATACTTAGGAAAAATGAACAATATGGTTGATGTTCCGGCAGAAGCATTCCCAGGACGTGCTACGGTAGAAGAATGTGTAGGATTACCACCAACATTCATTCATGCTATGGCTAATGATAATGGTGTGGATCAGGCTTATGATTATGCAAGTAAACTTGCAGCTGCAGGTGTTTATGTTGAACTTCATAACTGGGGCGGAAGTCAGCATTGTTCATTGTCAACAGCAGCAAATGTATTGGATAAAGACGATCCAACAGCAGAGTATGCACAGCTGTTTAATGCAGTGAATGAAAAGGAATTCAAGGATATGTTTGAAAACGATTTAAGACGTCCATGGACAGTCGAAGAATTTAATGAAAAGAACTGATTGAAATAATCAGATGAAAAGGTGATTATTATGGTAGAATTTAAAGAATATGAAGGACTTGGATACTTTATTGACCCAGAGAGTGATACAAAACAGGTGTTTATTCCATCCCCGCCGACTATGGCAACTGTAAAAATTAATCCAAGACCTGGGATTATTTATGTGACAGGTGGAAAAGTAAAAGAAGGATATGAGCAGTTGGAAGCGTTAAAGGATTATGCAGAAAAAAATAAAGTTGGAATTTTCTGTCCGACTTCTTTGGAGGCAGAAGAGATCTCTAAGACCTATCAGCATATCCAGAAAAGCGGAAAAGTGCTGAACATTAAAAGAAATGAATTGACAGTCATGGGAGATGCAGAACATATGGATGCTGCACAGGAAGCTGTAGATTATATGGTTGATGAATGTGATGCAGATATTGATGATGCAGAAGAGCTCACAATATAGATAGTTTTTAGAATCCTGTTTAATGAATGGGGCTGTTGCAAAAGTAGATAGATAATCTACTGGAGCAGCAGCTCCGTTTTTATGGGGCTGTGAAAAAAGAATAGTCCCCAAAAAAAGAAAGACCAAGAGTTTATAATGAACTCAAGGTCTTTCTTTCTGTTATAATTAACTTGCAATGAAAATTAATAACATAATCTATTCTAACCCAAAACAGGCAGTTTTGCCAATGCTAATTCAAGATTATTTGGACATCTGTGATCCAGTGCTGACTTTTGACAGATTTATGGGAGAAATCGAACTGGAGAAATATTTGAAAAATATTCCTCAACATTATACAGGAAGACTCAGATATGATCCGATCAGCATGCTGAAAACAGTTTTGTTTGGATTTATGGCGAATGGCTATATATCATTGCGTGAACTGGAGGATCAGTGTAAAATCAATCTCCGCTTCATGTATCTTATGGATCATCAAGCACCTTCTTACCGTACCTTCGGCTACTTCATCAACGAAGTACTTGCTGATTCCATTGAAGAAATATTTCAAGATATAAACAAAAAAATCTTCGAGACAGAGCATGTGGATCTTCAACATCTATACATTGATGGATCCAAGTTTGAAGCAAATGCGAATAAATACTTCTGGGTATGGAAAAAAGCAACCGAAAAATCCAGATACCGTCTCTTTGGTAAGATCACTACACTCTTTGAGGAAATCAATGAGGAACTTTCATGTACAGGTATGAAACTTTGTATCAATAGTGAGTACGCACCAGAGTATCTGAAGGAAGCTGCTGAACAGTATGCAGAAGTCTGGCAGATTAATGAAGCAATGTTTGTTCATGGCAGGGGACATCGCAAAACTACACAACAACGTCATTATGAGAAACTCAAAGAGTATGCTGCTAAGTTGGAAGAATACGTGGAAAAAATCAAAATCTGTGGAGAAGATCGCAACAACTACTCGAAAACAGATCATTCAGCCACTTTTATGCGAATCAAGACAGACTACATGGGAAATGACCAGTTGATTCCAGCTTATAATGTATAGGTCGGTGTTGCAGATGAATACATTGCTGTTGTTGATGTAAATCAGTATCTCTCAGATATGGATTGTTTTATTCCATTAATGAACAAGTTTTATACTACATATGGCTTCTATTCGAAGTACCCAGTAGCAGATGCCGGATATGGTTCTTACAACAATTACATCTTCTGTGAGCAGCAAGGAATGGAAAAATATATGAAGTTTCCCATGTTCAAGAAAGAGACTACGGACAAGAAGTATCATGAAGAGCCATTTCGTGCAGTAAATTTTCCAATCGGGGAAGACGGAAACATGCGTTGCCCAAACGGGAAAAACTTTTATCTTCAGTATCGAAAAAACGTAAAAGGGAACAAGTATGGGCGTCAGGAAGAAGTGTATCAGTGTGAAGACTGCTCCGGCTGTCCATACGCAAAACAATGTAAAAAGACAGACAAAAACCGTACTGTTCGGATCAACCGCGAACTTACAGCGATGCATCAGGAAGTGATAGAAAATCTCGAAAGTATCCAGGGAGCGCTTCTAAGGATGAACAGATCCATTCAGGCAGAAGGTACCTTTGGTATCATGAAAAACGACCGGTGGTACAAAAGAATTGTCCGAAGAGGAATAAAATCTGTATTGCTTGAAGTATTTCTCGTTTCTATCGGACACAATCTTTATAAATATCACAATAAACAGAAAAAGTTGCAGCTGCCGCATAGGAGTTCATAATAGCATTCTTATGGGGTAAGGGGAATTATACCATTTTTTATGTAATATAACTATTATTATAACCATAAGCAAAAGGACGCATGAAAAAACTCTCGTTTTTTCACACGCCCATAAAAAAGCCTCCGGCAGGATGCGCACTACGGCGTACAATGATGATGTCGCAAGCGTCTCAGTTTCACTTCGGTCGTTGCTAGACGAGCGTCACTGGCGCTCAGTAACGCCGCAGACGCTAGAATGTGCCGAGGCACAGTCTTTGTTATACCTTAAACAGAAAAGGATCTGTACTTTTGTTATTCAAATGTAATAACTTGTTCGGGGGTATGAAAGCTTTCGGATTTTTATACAGAGAGCAAGGGTATCGCTCAATCCTCTGATTTGATGATTTTGCGACACCCTCTGATAATATGATAATAAGAAAGTATATGTTTAAAACGACTGTAATGTTTGGACAGATGACTTTGATTCTCTTACTTTAATAATTCAGGCATTGGGTTAATTCCTGATGCCATGAAGATTCCGACAACGGTAGCAACAATTACACAGTATATGATGCAAGGAATAATGTTGGTCTTGATTAATTTACCTTCATTACCGCTGGTTCCAGTTGTAGCACATACAGATACGATATTGTTTACACATACCATATTTCCAATTGCACCACCACAGTTTTGAAGGGCTACAATCAATACCTGGGACATGCCTAGCAGAGAAGCTGTTTCAAATTGCAGGGAAGAAAATAAGGTGTTGGATACGGTACATGATCCTGACATAAAGGCGCCGAGTACACCGATAAATGGAGCGATAATAAAGTATGCACCATGAAAAATATTTGCTAGCGCATCTGCCATGACATATAACATACTACTGTTTGTATAATCAAAAGTATCAATTACTGTGGAAGCAACTTTTGCACCTATGTTAGCATTACTTGTGTAGCGATAAAGATTAACCATGGCAACACCGAAAAGTAATGCAATAGCAGCACCGGATATCTGACAAAAAGAATCTTTGATTGCTACCTTGGCTTCATGTTTACTCATTTTGTGAAGCAGAATGGTAATAAGAGCAAGGAATGTATCAGAAACCTATACGGTCAAAGTCCATGTAGATGATAATGGGGATATGGTAATCATACAGAACCCTACCCTTGCCCCAGCAGTCCAGAAATCCGAATATGAGCCAAAGAAACAGGAAGCCGACGCAAGCGTGGACGCTGACACCACAGCCGACGCTACCGCATTTCTGGAAACATTCTTCAAGCTGTACCCGAACGCTACGGAAACCGAGCTTGCATACTATGTATCTGGCAATGTCCTTGAGCCGATAAACGGGGACTATCTCTACTCCGAACTGGTCAATCCCGTATTTACAAAGGACGGGGACAATGTGAAAGTGAAAGTTGCTGTGAAGTTCATTGATAATCAGACAAAAGCAACACAGGTATCACAGTATGAACTAACGCTTCATAAGGATACCAACTGGAAGAGTATTGAGTGATGTTTCGGCATTTATTGATTTACTAATACCTATGTGGTATATTTTTAATGTAATATTGAAAATATACCACATTAAGAGGTGTAATGATGATTAAAAACAGAATAAAGGAATACCGAGCCAGATATGATATGAAACAAGAAGATTTAGCAAAAGTTGTTGGAGTATGCAGGGAAACGATTGGAAATCTTGAAAAAGGACGTTATAATCCCTCTCTTGTGTTAGCTTGGAATATCGCAAAGGTTTTCCATGTAACGATTGAAGATATATTTACAATAACAGAAAACTAAATGAAAGGGATTGAATAAAATGAAACAAATATTGATTGTTGAAGATGATAATTTATTAAACAAAACGTTGGTTTACAATTTAGCTTCTGATGGATATAACATTACTTCTGCCATAAACGCAAAAGATGCCACTAATAAGTTGCAAAATCAACAATATGATATGGTTTTGCTTGATGTTAATCTTCCTGATGGAAACGGGTATGATATATGTAAATTGATTAAGCCTAAATATCCAGATACTATGGTGATTTTTCTAACTGCAAACGACCAAGAAAGTGACCAAATTCGAGGATATGAACTAGGAGCTGTTGATTATATCACAAAACCTTTTTCTATAAATGCCCTACAGCGTAAAATTAGTGCCATGTTTACTATGTTTGAACACCACAAATTCACAAAAGACATTTTTGATGATGGAAAATTGTTTTTGGACTTTTCAGAGCAAAGTGCATTTTTCAATGGCAATCCAATAAACTTGTCTACAACAGAGTATAAAATGTTGAATTTATTTCGTAAAAATCCTAAGCAGGTTCTTACACGACAACAACTCTTAGAAAAGCTCTGGGATATAGATGAAAAATTTATAGATGAGCATACACTGACAACGGCTATCAGTCGTTTACGCAGTAAAATAGAACTTGGCGATGTACCATATATTAAAACAATTTATGGTATGGGTTATATGTGGACAGGAGGAAGTGCTAAATGAATGTAGATACTTTGTCCGTGAAAAAACTTTTCTCTAGTATTTTTATTGGTGTTATACTTTCAATGCTATTAATAACTATCATTATTTTTTATATAACTTCAAGTGAAATTGTGCTGATGACAGGAGTAATATTTATTTTTTGTAGTCTTATATGGATTACAATTTTAACATGGGGATTTGGAAAAAGACTTTCTTTATTTACTTCTGAATTATGCAAAATATTGGATAATATGATTTCTAATGATGAAATACCGAAAAAGGACGAGGACAGTGACACCATGTTTGCTCGAATTAATCATCGGTTGAATCGTCTGTATCAAATTATGCACGAAAATAATTGTAAAGTAAGTAAGGAACGACAGGAACTTCAGACGCTTGTTTCGGATATTTCACACCAAGTTAAAACACCAATAAGCAATTTAAAAATGGTAGCTGATACTTTATTGACTAAATCTATGACAGAAGCTGAACGTATAGAATTTACAAAAGATATTTGTAACCAGACAAATAAATTGTATTTCCTTTTTCAAGCTTTAGTGAAAACTTCTCGTTTAGAAACAGGTGTTATTAGATTGGAAAAGAAAACTAGTCGTCTATATGATACAGTTGCTCAAGCCTTGAGTGGAATAATATATACTGCGGAAGAAAAAAATATTACGGTAACAGTAAATTGTCCAGAAACACTAGCTATATTACATGATAGCAAATGGACAGCGGAAGCCATTTTTAACCTTTTGGATAATGCAGTTAAATATACGGATAGTTTTGGGAAAATTAGTTTAAGTGTAGAAATGCGAGAAATGTATGTTGAAATCAAAGTAACTGATAATGGAAAGGGTATTTCTGAAAGTAATCAAGCTACTATTTTTAAACGTTTCTATCGTGAAGAAAGTGTTCATAACCAACCTGGTGTTGGAATTGGATTGTATTTAGCAAGGGAGATTATTACACGACAAGGTGGTTATATTAAGGTTGTATCAACTTTAGGCAAAGGTTCTACATTTTCTGTTCTGCTTCCCTTGTATTAACTTATATTACAGCGAATAACTTCTATTGTTATTCGTTGTTTTTTTATAAAATGTCCCAATTTTGTAACGTTTTTCCCTGTTAATAACGTAATTATTTTATTACCTCGGACATTTCTGTAACATTTCTGTTTTATACTATTGATAGTAAAGAGGGAAGCCTTGAAAGGAGTCTTAGTATGTGTATAGTACAAACAGTTGATTTAAAAAAATATTATGGAATGGAGCCAAACACTGTTCATGCTCTCAATGGTGTAACGCTATCTGTAGATAAAGGAGAATTTGTAGCCATTGTAGGTACTTCTGGAAGTGGAAAATCCACCTTGCTTCATCTTCTTGGAGGATTAGATACGCCCACTAGCGGAAAAGTTATTGTACATGGAGTTGAACTTGCAAAGAAGAATGATGAACAACTTACTGTTTTTCGTCGTCGTAATATAGGTTTCATTTTTCAAAATTATAACCTTGTTCCTATGCTGAATGTTTATGAAAATATAGTGTTACCTGTTGAATTAGATGGAGATACGGTAGACAAAAAATTTATGGACACCATTGTAACCATGTTAGGATTAAAAGATAAACTTAATAATATGCCCAATAATCTTTCTGGTGGACAACAGCAACGAGTAGCGATTGCACGTGCATTGATTACTAAGCCTGCAATCATTCTTGCAGACGAGCCAACAGGAAACCTTGATAGTAAAACCAGTGGCGATGTTTTGGGATTACTTAAACGTACCAGTGCTGAATTTAATCAGACTATTATAATGATTACACATAATGATGATATTGCACGTATGGCAGACCGCATAATTCGAATCGAGGATGGAAAAATTATAGGAGGAATGGAATTATGATATGGGCTTTTGAAAATGATACAAGTGCAATAATTAAAAAGCTGGCTAAAAAAAGTGTAAAATTCGATAGAAAGAAAAATTTATTTTGCCTTATAGCAATTATTGTAGCAGTTTCTATGGTAATGATGTCATTACTTACTGTTCAAAATATCATTCATCAAAATCAAACCGAAGTTGAGGAACTACACCAAGGGATTTTCTTTGACATTACAGAAAATAATAAAGAAAAGATATTATCTGAAGAAGATGTAAAGAGTGTTGGACTTTCATGCAACATTCAAAATATCAAATATAATTCAAAAGAATTATCCCTCATATATTATGATGATACGATGTTTGAATTAGTTTCTAATTTTGAGGGGAAATATCCACAAAACAAGAATGAAATAGCTGTTACAGACGCTTTTTTTACAAGTGAAAGTAAATCACCTAAACTAAATTCTAAAGTAAAGTTAAACATAAATGGAAGAACAGAAGAATTTATAGTTGTAGGTATATTACTTGATGAAAATACTACTACTTTCCCGATTTTTGTTTCAAAGTCTAAATGCCAAGAACTTCGTGGAAATGATTTACTAAATGGATATGTATGGCTTGAAAATGCCGACACGCTTAGTAAAGATGAAGCAACAGAGATACTTTCGCAGATTTCGGAAAATACTGGTCTTAATAATTGGACTATTAGTGGTTATTACGATTATGTAAATGCTCAAATTTCATTCAGCAATTATTTGATATATGGAATAATTGCACTCATTCTGTTTTTAGCGTCCGCACTTGTGATTTATAGTATTTTTTATATTTCTGTTGGACAAAAAGTTGCTGAATATGGACAGTTGCGAACAATAGGAGCAAGTAAAAAACAGATTTACAAAATTGTTCTTAAAGAAGGCTATATGCTTGCAATCCCAGGCATTATAATTGGTTGCATTATTGGAAGTATCATTAGCTATTGTTTGCAATCAAAAGGGTGGTCGTTTCTTGCTTCTATACTCTCATTGTTAGGCGCATGTATATTTGGACTATTACTTGTATATATTAGCGTGCATAAGCCGGCAAAAATCGCTTCAAATGTTTCTCCAATTTCGGCTTTAAAAAATCAAGTTGAAATTGTAAATTATAGAAAACATAAAAGTCATAACATTACTCCTTTATATTTAGCTAAAATTAGTCTTTCTAGAAACCGTAAAAAATCATTATTGACTATTTTATCAATGAGCTTATGTGGAATTATATTCTTTCTTTCTGCAAGTTATCAAAGCTCTTTTAATGCAGAAAGCATGGCTCGCTCTTGGGACATGAGATATGGAGATTTCAAAATCAGTGTTGATTTGGAAAATGACAGTGAGGATTTAGATTCAATTTTACGAAAAGAATATTTTTCTGATTATGTTACGCAAGTAAAAAATATGGAGGGTGTTCAAGAAGTATTTACTTACTCTGCTCTTCCAACGGAATTTTCCGTAGATGGAAAAAATACTGATAATACATTGTTATTGGGATACAACGAAAAAGATATGGAAACTTTAAATAAAGCTGTTTTATCGGGGAAAATTACAGATGAAACAGAATTGGTTGTAAGTGACCCTGACCGTATCTATGATGTTTACCATTGGAAACCTCAAGTTGGTGATACGGTATCATTCAGTTTTCAAAATTATAATGGTGAAACAATTACAAAAGAATTAAAAATTGGTGCAATTACTTCCAGTAAAGATGGAATGGGTGGTTACCTTTTTAGAATATCGGAAGAAGCGTTGAAAAAATTTGCTGGTTATGATTGTACCTATGCAATAGAAATACAAGAAAAACCCGAAAGCTATCAAACTATTGAACAACAACTTAGACATTTAATTGTTGAAAATAAAGATGTCCAGTTATTAACTCTTGAAGAAATAATTGCGAAACATCAGTCTGATAACAGTGCTGGCTTTACTTTAGCCTATACCATTGCAATTATTTTATGGATATTTGCAACAATCAATCAAATAAATCTAACTATTACCAATCTTTTAGCTCAGAAAAAAGAAATGGGTATATTAAAATCAATTGGTATGACAGATAAGCAGTTAAAAAAATCTTTTATATTTGAGGGCTTGTTTATTATTATGGTTGCTATTTTTATTACATGTATTATTGGTATACCAGGGGGATATATAATTGGCACTTCTTTGAAAAATGCTGGTATGTCCACAGGGTTTGTCTTTCCTCTAGTTTCATTTAGTGTATTTGTAATAGTTATGGTTTTGATTGAGACGCTTCTTACAGTATGGCTTATTCGCTCGTGGAAAAAGCAACCTATTATTGAAATAATACGCAATTAAAATTTTAGTCATTTTTAAAATGCTCTATATAACGGCAGGTGGTAATATGGGAAAATATTAGTAATCGAATTTTCGGATAAAGAAGAACAAGTATTTAAACAAACGTTAGAATGGCTGTCAAAAAAATTTTCGGTGTCCTCTTTGTCTATTAACCAAAATCAACAGGAGTTAATTCTTAATCCCTTTACAAGAAGCGTTGTCAATAAAAACGGAGATTTACTTTTTTTAACCTCAAAGGAGTTTGACCTGCTGAATTATCTTTATCTCCATAGAGGACAGGTATTTTCCAAAGAACAGCTTTATGAAAATGTATGGGGATTTGACAGTACACCGATAAATACCAGCAATCTATCCTCATTCATTCGTAAGCTCCGAAAGAAAATAGAACCCGACCCAGACAATCCGATATATATAATTACTGTATGGGGTGTGGGCTACAAATTTAGCGAAGGAAAACCGTAACTGTTTTCACACCTTTGTGATCTGACAGCTACGGTTTTTATCTGTTCTCGTTTAACTTATCTTCAAACATCTTTACAGTCCGCAAAGACTGTTTGGTTGCCTTTAATACATCAACCAGTACACGGACTTCATATTCGTTGCAGTCCTCAAATATCTCACTCGCTTCTCTTTCAAAAACAACTTTGGAAGTCAAGACCGTGTCGCATAATAAAGTATCTACTGATACCGTAAGCGTATTTGCTATCGCAACTAATGTCGTTAAGCTGACTGATGTATTCCCTGTTTCTATGTTGCTGACGTGCTGTGGAGTGATACCTATTCTGTCAGCAACGGTTTCTTGGGTAAGATTTTTTTTGATTCTCGCAATCTTTATTCTCTTGCCGATAGCTTTATAATCAAGCTCCATGACTGACACACTCCTTTCATAAAAAACCTTTCATATACATTGTAACCTTTGTAAAAATGCTTTATAATAGACTAACAAAGGTAACTATTCCATTAGTTATAGTTTGCGTAGATTTTTAAATTTCATTATACATACAGAGAAAAGAGGTGTATCGTAATGTTGAAGTTTTCTAAAAGAGACAGCAAAAGGCTGTTCAAAGAAGTTGCTCGTCTGCATGGTGTTTCTGTTTCCGAAGTAAGGGAACAAATGGAGCTTGCGATTGAAAATGCCAGAAACAATCCAGACCCACAAAAACAGGCAGAGTTCCAAAAGCTGTTTGGGAACAGAACGCCGACACCAGAAGAATTTATTTGTATCACAAGCAGGAAATTAAAATTTTAATATTATTGGGGTGTGCGTGATGAAGAAATCGGAAGAAGAAAAGAGTATCTTCCTGTCTATCTGCTGTCCGCATGACAGGAATATGCTGACAGGAAAATCGGAAATGAAAAAAGAGGATTTTGAACGGATTACCTATATTACCATGGCTCTGGGATTTATCCCCTATACCCAGCTTATCTACAGTGAGCATATGGACTGGGCAGATGAATTATCAGAACAAGAGGAACGGGAGCTTGACATCTTAAAGGATTATCTAACCTATTTTGATGATGAAGAAGTCTATGAGAAATACGACAAGTGGATTGAGGACTTCTGCAATCAGATACCAGAGGATAAACGGGAACATTATCAAAAAATCATAAAAACGAATTTGAATAATTGCTAGGCTATTGCTTCTGTAATATGGGAGCAGTAGCTTTTTTAATTCCTGCTGAAAAGTGAATATTTGGACGGAATTAGGACAGATTTCGTTGTTAGGATAAATGTGTGGGGATAAAGCCTAAAGGGGGTATTCTTATGGGTATAGACTGTACATTTACAGACGACGATACCATATAAATAAATACAATATCTGTTCTTATATACATAATTTTGATTATGCTCTTTTAGCTCGTACAAACGATTTGTTTTGTGCGGGCTTTTTTAGTGCCAGAAAAAAATTTAAAAAATTTTTCAAATCTGTATTCAAATCACACCTTGCCGTCGAGTTTTGGTGCGGAAAGAGGGAGATACCAGTTTTCGCAATAAAACGAAAGGGGGTGTGAATATGAAACCAGCTTCCTTTGAAACGGCTATCCGTTTACAGTTTGACAATCTGGCAAGACGTGTCGTTTTTACAACCGTCAAGGACTATGAAAAAGAAATGGGACGCAAGGCAAAGCGGGAAGTTCCGTTCTCTGAAATCCCAGAGATTATAACGGAATCCTTTGCTACCACTGATGATTACGACGTGATAGAAAAGATAATTTTCAGTGCCTGCGGTATTCCTGTTTCCGTTCAAGAGGGAGAGCTTGCGGAAGCCTTAAAACAGCTTCCAGAAGCAAAGAGAAATGTTCTTCTTCTTTCCTACTTTGAACAGTACCCAGACAGTGCGATTGCAAAACTCATGGACGCTACCAGAAACGGTATCTTCAAGCGTAGGCAGTCTGCACTAAAACTTATGAAAGAGATATTGCAGGAGGAAAAATGAAATGGCAAAAGACGTGAAGAAATGTCCCAGTTATCATCTGATTGCTTCTGCCGTGGACGGCAATGAGAAAGATATGTACAAGCTATTGCAGTTCTACGACGCTTATATCTCAAAAGCCTGTCTGCGTCCTTTCTATGATGAATACGGAAACGTATATGTTGCCGTCGATATGGAACTAAAGGGACGTATCAGAGAAGCACTGTTGCAGATGATGATTGCATTTGAATTAGAGATTAAATAGATACATAGTCGGGACATGATTTGTTCATTCCCTCTTTCCTGTCCCGATTTCCATGTTTGCCACCCTATGAAAGTCTGCTGGCTTCAACAGATTTTCATAGGCTGACAAGCCTGTTGTTCTTTGAAAAGTGAATAAAGCAGACAGATACGTTTGTAATACAGCGAGCCACGGAAACTGTACGCCATGACCTTTCCAATAGGAAGCGAGCGACCCACGCAGTGATCCGAGAGCGACCTTTGGAAAAGTCGTTCCGCCATGACCTGTATTGCAGGATAATGATACGTCCCAAAGGTGGTTTTGCTCATAGGAATGAGATTGGTTGAGATACCAGCGGAGCTTTTCCAGAGCCGTCTGTCTGCTTGTAAAAAAAGACACACAGTAAAAGGGGGTGCATAACATGAACAATACTGATGTGCCTATCTGGGAAAAGTACACGCTTACGATTGAAGAAGCGTCAAAATACTTTCGTATCGGAGAAAAGAAATTGCGTAAGCTGGCAGAGGAAAATATTGACGCTGGCTGGGTCATTATCAATGGAAACAGAGTGCAGATTAAACGAAAACAGTTTGAAAAAATCATTGATACATTGGACGAAATCTAATGTCAACGAGCCGTAGATATGGTATAATAAAGCATAACGTATCAACGGCTCATTCCTTGACGGAAAGGAGCTTCGCACTATGTCTAATGTAAAAAGAAAAGACAATAAGGGACGCAATTTACGACTTGGAGAGAGCCAGAGAAAAGACGGAAGATACGTTTACAAATATACCGATATTTACGGGAAACCGCAGTTCATCTATGCTTGGAAACTTGTACCGACAGACAAGACACCTGCTGGGAAACGTGAAGATTTGTCATTGAGGGAAAAGGAAAAACAGATTAAGAAAGACCTTGACGACGGTATCAACACCGCAGGCGGAAAAATGACCGTCTGCCAGCTTTATGCAAAGAAGAACAGCCAGAGAAAGAATGTAAAGCTCAATACTGAAAAAGGGCGTGAATACCTTATGAAGATATTGGAAAACGACCCTCTGGGAGCAAGAAGCATTGATACAGTAAAACTATCAGACGGCAAGGAATGGGCTATTCGTATGTATGAGAATGGCTTTTCCTATAAGACGATTGATAACTATAAGCGTTCGCTGAAAGCGTCATTCTACATGGCGATACAAGACGACTGTATCAGAAAAAATCCCTTTGAGTTTAAATTGAGTGATGTTCTGGAAGATGATTCAGAACCTAAAATCATTCTTTCGCCAGAGCAGGAAGAAAAAATGCTTGCCTTTATGGAACAGGACAAGACGTACAACAAGTATTATGATGAAGTGGTTATTCTTCTGGAAACGGGACTCCGTATTTCTGAATTTTGCGGTCTTACAATTCATATTGATATGGCAAAGCGTATCATCAATGTAGACCACCAGCTATTGAAAGACAGCGAGATTGGTTACTATATCGGAACGCCAAAGACCAAAAACGGAGTACGACAGCTTCCTATGACAGAGCGAGCCTATCAAGCCTTTAAACGAGTGTTGCAGAACAGAAGAAAAGCAGAGCCTATCATTGTAGATGGTTACAGCGATTTCCTGTTCTTAAATCAGCAAGGCTTACCTAAAGTTGGTACTAACTATGTGAGTATGTTGCGTGGGCTTGTAAAGAAGTACAACAAAAAGCATAAAGACCAGCTTCCAAACATCACGCCACATTCATTCAGACATACCTACTGCACGAACATGGCAAACAGAGGAATGAACCCGAATACCCTGCAATACATCATGGGACACGCAAATATAACCATGACATTAGGGTATTACGCTCACGGTACTTTCAATTCAGCAAAGGCAGAACTGGAAAGACTGGCTCTTGCTTCTTAATCGGTAGTTGTACTACTCATTTACTACTTTTGATTGCATTTTCATGCTGGTAAATGCCAGCTTATGCAATGTATCTTCCGAAAGGAAAATGCCGATAAAGCTCTAAAATACAGGCTATACCGACATTTACCAGCTTATGAAAAGATAATCAGAAATTTAGTAAGTTTTTTACTAAAAAATGGTACATATATGATATTTGTAATAGAATTAGACACAATACTTTTCTGTAAATTGAGAATGAAAAAAAAGAAAGATAAAATATATACAACAGTAGAGTTTGGCTAAGTATCACTGCATGGAAGAATGCAGCGTCTCAATGTGAGAAAGGAGAAAATGCCATGAGTAAAAGGTTACAAATTGATTACATTCGTGTCAAAAAGGTTCAATTTGGAAAGAAAACAGAACTGTCAGAAGGTGTATTGACAGTCAACAAAGAAGAGCTTATAAATCAGGCAAAAAGTGAATTGTTCGGAAGTCTGGATATTAAGCTGGCTGTACCAGGAGAAAGTTGCAGAATCCTGGGAATTCATGACGTAATGCAGCCGCGTTGTAAAGCAGATGCACCAGAAACATCTTATCCTGGAATTTGGGGAAAACTTGCACCTATGGGAGAAGGCCGTACCGTTGCATTAAAAGGAGTGGTTGTATCGGATATTTATTATGCAAAATGCAACATCAAATATTATTTGGATATGGGAGGAGAATGTGCAAAATACTCTAACTTTTCCAGACATTACCATATTATTTTAGATGCGACTCCGGCAGAAGGTGTCAGTGATGCAAGTTATGCAGAGGCTTTAAAATATGCATCGTTAAGCATTAACGTTTATCTAGCAAAACTGGCAATTGCTATGAAACCGGATGAATCAGAGGTTTATGAACTGGGACCGGTAGGTCTTGGAGCGGATGGTAAACCACTTCCGAAGGTAGCATATCTGGTTACGCATATGGCTTCTCATGATACTTGGAATTTCCTTGTATATGGGCAGAGCGCGTTAGGATTTCTCCCAACAATTCTTCAACCAACAGAAGTGCTCGATGGAGCTATGGTATGGAGATATTGGGAGCCGAACTATTATCTTCAAAATGAAGTCTATATCAAAGAATTGATGAAACGTCATGGAAAAGACATTGAGTTTGTCGGTTTTGTTATGGACAACAATGTTATGAAAATTGATGGAAAAGATGCAATGAGTATGATGGCAGCTACCTTGTGTAAAGAAACTTTAAAAGCAGATTGCGTTATTGTAAATAAATCAGGTATGGGACATTGTCAGCTGGACAGCGCACTTGCATTTAACTGGGCAGAAAAAATGGGAATGACATGTGTTATGAATTTGTCTGCTGTATCTAATGATAAACCTGGTGATATGCTTGTCATATCAGATCCAAAGATTGATGCCGTTATAAACAGTGGACGAAATTACGACCTTCATCATCCGAGAGTAGATCGGGTGATTGGAGAAGGAACCAATGTGCCAAGTTTGATGGGAATAGATGTGAGAGGGCCGTTTACACATACTACGAATTTTGCTTATCAGGGAATTTGGTCACAACTGGGTGACTGTTATGTAACTACAGATTCAGATTTGCCGGAAGTACCGGAAAAGGAGGCGTAGATCATGACAGAAAAAATCAGAGTCGTACATTATATTAATCAGTTTTATGGTGGATATGGCGGAGAAGACACTGCTAGTATGGGGATTGTTATAAAAGAAGAACCAGTAGGACCAGGACTTGCTCTTGCCAAAAATTTAGGAGAAAATTATGAAATTGTAGCTACATTTATTTGTGGAGATAATTATATAGCAGAGAATACAGACGAAGTGTGTAGGCAGTTGATAGACACTGTGAAAAAATATAAAGGACAGCTTTTTGTGGCAGGGCCTGGATTTAATGCAGGAAGATATGGAATCGGTTGTGGTGCTGCGACTTCTGCGGTGACAAGAACATTGAAAATCCCAGCAGTTACTGCATTGTATGCGGAAAATCCTGGTACAGATCTCTACAAGGATCAGTGCTATATTCTTCAGACAGAAAACAATGCTGCAAAGATGCGACAGGTTGTAAAACAGGTTGCAGTTTTTGCTAAACGCCTTGTAGAAGGTGATTTTATTGGAGATGGTAAGAAGGAAGGATATCATGGATCAGGTCCGGAAATTGAAATCGACTATACAATTCCGGCACCAAAGCGAGCGTTAGCTATGTTGCTTAAAAAGTATCATCACGAGAACTTCTATACAGAAGTCATCATGCCGAACCATGAAGATATACCACTTCCGGTTCTGGATAAGCCATTAGATGAGATAAAAATAGCAGTAGTCACTGACGGAGGGCTTGTGCCAAAGGGAAATCCGGATAACCAGGTTCCGACAAATTCAAAATATTATAAGATATATGACACTCATGGAGTGGATGCACTGAATGCAAAAGATTATGAGGTCAGTCATCAGGGATACAATAATGCATTTGTACTGGCTGATCCGAACCGTCTTGTTCCGGTGGATGCACTTATGAAGTTGAAGAAAGAAGGTAAAATCGGAGAGGTATATCAGAAGTTTTATTCTACAGCAGGAGTTATGACTCCGATGGAAATGGGAAAGAAATTTGGAGAAGGAATTGCAAAAGACATGAAAGAAAATGGAGTGGATGCTGCAATTCTGACATCTACTTGAGGTACCAGCTCTCGCTGCGGTGCAGTGATGACAAAAGAAATTGAAAGAGCTGGAATCCCAATTATCCATGTAACAAATCTTACCAAAATTTCTGAGGGAATCGGTGCTCATCGAATTTTACGAGGAAATAGTGTGCTTCATGTATTTGGTAATCCGTCACTTCCACATGAGCAAGAAGTTGAATATAGAAAAGAAATGGTGGAAGAAGCATTGGAAATGCTAACAGAAAAGCCGGAAGAAGGACAACATGCTTTAATTTGTGAATAAAGGGGAGTCGGATATGTTACAGCAATATGGTGGAATTCAAGCATATGTGTTGCGGATTAGAAGGGATTTGCACAAGATTCCAGAAATAGGGCTGGAACTTCCTGAGACAGAAAAATTTATAAAAAAGGAATTAGATGCGTTGAACATACCATATGTCTGTTCAGAAAGAGGCAGTGGAATTATGGCAACCATAGAGGGTGCATATCACGGAAAAACAATTGCGTTTCGCACAGACATGGATGCTTTGCAGTTGGAAGAGGAATTAGATATTGATTATAAATCTCTATATCCGGGATATATGCATGCCTGTGGGCATGATGCGCATATGGCAATTATGCTTGGGACAGCAAGAATGCTCCTTACGTGGAAAGATTCTATGCATGGAGTGGTAAGATTAATTTTTCAGCCTGGTGAAGAAACAGCCAGAGGAGCAGAAATTGCTATTGAGGATGGATATGTTGAAAATGTCGACGCGATTTTTGGACTGCATATAGGTACTTTATTTGGAAAAGAAATTCCTTGTGGAAAGTTTATCATATCTTCAGGCTGTTGTATGGCCTCCTATGATCATTTTATTATTAAAATAAAGGGAGAATCTTGTCATGGATCAAATCCGGAAAAGGGGATTGACCCGGTTCAGATAGCTTCGCATCTTGTATTAGCACTACAGGCTATTCAGACAAGAGAACTTATGGGAACAATTGCCAGTGTGATTTCAATTGGTAAGATTATAGGTGGCAATCAGTATAATGTTATACCGGATTCAGTGATACTGGAAGGAACAACTCGTGCGGTGGATGAAAGTGTACGGCAATATTTGGCAAAAAGAATTGAAGAGATTGCAAATATGACAGCTATGACTTTTGGCGGTGAATGCGAATTCCAAATTATATGGGGAGCACCACCGGTCGTAAATGACAGATATATGGCAGATTTGGCAGCAGATGCCATAGAAGGGACTCTCGGAATTCAATATGTGGAGCGGCATATGGAGTCACCATGTATGGCAGGTGAAGATTTTGCAAATTATTTAAATATAGTTCCGGGGGCTTTTTTATATCTGAGTTCTTCTAATACAGAAAAAGGAACAGACTATCCACATCATTCTTCACGCTTCAATGTAGATGAAGATGTATTGTGGGAAGGAGTTGCTGGATTTAATTCAATAGCAAAACAGATACTTCAAAATTAGAAAAGAGGAAATATATAGTGGAATTATATACAGAAAAAGAAGTGTATCGTCCATTTTGGGAAAAGGACAGTGCATTATTAGAAACAGAGCTAGGATGTAGTTGGCATAAATGTGCATTTTGTGATTTTACAAAGGATGATTTTTATATATTTCCTCTTGAAGAAATAGAGAAAAAAGCAAAAATGCTCGTACCATATGCAAAAGCAAAAAGACGTATTTTTTTGCTGGGAGAAAATCCATTTGTAATGGATACGGGGAAAATATTGGCAATTACTGGATATGTAGAGCGTTATATGCCATGGATTCATGAAATCAGTATGTATGCAAGGGTTGATGATGTTTTAAGAAAGGATGAGAGAGAGCTTCTTGTACTACGAAAAAAAGGAATTTGTCATTTGCATATTGGAATAGAGTCTGGAAATGCAAAAGTGTTGAAACAAATGAATAAAGGTGTAACACCAGAACAGGGTATAGAAGCTTGCGAACGATTACAAAGGGCAGGAATTACATATTCAGTTACGGTAATTCCGGGACTTGGTGGTAAAAAAATGTCAGAAGAACATGCGGAAGATACTGCAAAATTTTTGAATGTCATACAACCTGAAAGAATATGGATGATTGGATTAAAAATCTGGAACGATACAGATTTGTATAAGCAATATAATCAAGGTCTGTTTGTACCTTTAGATTTACGAAGTCGTATGATGGAAGCGAAAAAAATACTGGAGAATCTGAAAATGTCAGACTGCATATTTGCGGATACAACTGTATTGAATAAATATACAGTCATAGGTAAACTGCCGTATGATAAAGAAAAAATGATAAACTGGATGAATGAATTAGCAAAAGGAACCGAAAACTAACTCGGTTCCTTTTTTGTATCAGTAAGAGACAATATCAGATTAATAAAATATTTAATCTGAGGAAGGGCTATGGCTCCATTTTGAACCAGAATATAGGTGCAACGGGTAAAGGGTGTCCCATCATTAAAGAGTAATTTCATTTTTGTTCCGTCAAAATGTTCAAGAGCAATTTCTGGTAATATTGCCCAGCCAATGCCAGAATCTACTAACTGTCTGCAAGTGGTAATATTATCTACACATATTTGAGAAGAATTTGAAAAAAGTTCTTTTTCACGAAGCCATTTAATCATTTGATTGGTGAGGTATGGGTCCGTTTTTCGACTTATGTATAAACATTCCGATAAAGATTTAGAATCCATTGAATGATTCCAAACAGCATAGACTTGTTCTTTGGCAAGTATATATTTTGGTCCATCCCAACTGTATTCTCCTCGGATAATGGCAAGGTCTAGAGATCCTTGAATCATTTGGGTATAGAGCTGACTACTTTGGTCGGTACTGACTTGGAGATTTACTTTAGGGTATGCTTCATGGTAAGAAGCAAGCTGACTGGCAAGAAAGTAAGTTCCGTAGCTGATTGAGTAACCGACGCGAAGGGTACCGGATATTTCATTATGTTCAAAATTCACTTGTTGCTTTAGTGCATCTAGTTCTTCAAGTGTGTTGCGACAAAAGTCTAAGATATGTTCCCCTGCCTTTGTAAAAAAGATACCATGCCGGGAGCGTACAAGCAAATCACAGCTAAATTCCTGCTCTATTAATTTAATACGTTTGGAAATGGCAGATTGTGTCATGAAAAGTCGTTCGGCTGTACGGGTAATATTTCGCGTTTCTCCGAGTGTAGCAACAATTAAATAGTCTTTATTGTTCATAAAAACCTCCTTAATAAGATTATATCATACATATATTCCAAAATGGAATGGAAAATAGTTCCAAAGTTTAATTTTACAAACAAAAAGGAATACTATATACTATAGTTAGAAAAAGAAAGAGGGAGGTGTAAACTTATGAAAAACACAAATTGGTATAGAAATTATAAATTAATATTTTTTGGTGTGATTTTCATATTTTTTGTATCCGCATATTTGTACTTTGAGGTGCAAGGAGAGATGTTTGGAAGTGCAAGATTTTTATTTGCAATCATGATTTTTGTTTCATTATATGGGATGGCAAAATATAAAAAGAATACAGAAGGGATTGTTTCAAGGAATACTTTGGAGAATTGGATTGCGGGGGCTCATTCAGGAGTTTTGCATATCCGATAAAAGGTAGTAAAGATTTTGGGAACAGAAAAGCTATAAAGGCAGCACCACAATGAAGGTGCTGCCTTTTCCTGTATTGCTTTCCACGGTGACTGTACCGCGATGTAGCTCTATGATTTTCTTTACAAGTGCAAGTCCCAGACCATTGCCTTCCGACTGGCGTGAAGTATCGCCCTGATAGAACTTTGTAAAGATTAGATCAGAGGTTGCCTGATCCATGCCGGGACCGTGATCCTGAACTTTGACGATGCAGGTTCCATCTTTTGTGTGAAGAGAGACAGATAATTTTCCAAACTCTGGGGAAAATTTAATTCCATTGTCCAGAAGATTGATCCATACCTGTTTTAGCAGTGCTTCATCAGCGAGGATGTCCAACTCTTCCAGATTAAGATCCAGCTTCAGATGTTTTTTGGACCACTTATATTCCAATAACAGAATTGCTTCCCGGATTTGTTCGCTTAAGGAAAATGTTGTCTGTCCGGAAAGGGAAGAGAGACTTTCAATTCTGGAAAGGTCAAGTATGGTCGTGGAAAGTTCTGATAAGCGCCTGGACTCTTCTATAATAATGTCCAGATATTCTTCGCGTTGATCTTTTGTGAGTTGGTCGGATTTTAATAATTTCGCGAATCCAAGAACGGAGACAATCGGGGTCTTGAATTCGTGAGAGAAGTTGTTGATAAAATCTGAGCGTAACATTTCTGTACAGGACAATTCTTCGGTCATGTGATTAAAACAATCAGATACTTCTCGGAATTCTGCTGGGTGTTCCAAGTGGATTTTAACATCATAATTTCCTGTGGATACTTGATGAATAGCCTCAACCAATGTATGGAGAGGTTTGAGCGGTAGGTGGCTGATCAGAAGTGTGATCAAGGTGCCAATGATAATACTGATGATCCCGGTCTGGATCAGAAGCGGAATCTGTGAGGACGGTGGTCCGGCATTGACGAAGCCATGATGGATGAGCAGGATCATAACTCCGTTTCCGAGAAATGTGGATAATAACAGTAGGACAAAGATTAAACCGGTTGTAAGAAGGTTCATTTTTGCCCGAAAATTTAGTTTTAATTTGCCTGCATTTGTATGTGTAAAGTATTTCATCATTATTTAAATCTCCATATATTTCATTTACATGAGTGCCTCTTGCACCTGTGCTTTATATCCAAGCCCCCGGATTGTTGTGATGGAAAAATCATGACAATTCTGGAACCGGTTCCGGAGACGGTTGATGTGTACGCTGACAGTCGCATCGCCGGAATCAGAATCCGGTCCCCAGATATCGTCCATAAGCTGCATGCGGGTGAATATCTGGTTTGGGTAAGAAAGCAGCTTATATAATAGAAGAAACTCTTTCTGAGGAAGCAGTTGGGTATCCTTATCTGTAGTGACGGTCAGGGCATCATAATTTAGTATAGTATGTCCAATGCGAAGCTGGTGTTCCGCAGTGATTTTTGCCCGTCGCAGAAGCGCTTTGATTCTAAGAAGAAGGACATCCTTATCAGCCGGTTTCGTCATATAATCGTCAGCGCCGGCAAGAAATCCTGTTTTTATGTCATCCGGAAGCTGCTTTGCAGTATGCATCAAGATAGGGATATCATTTTTACAATCGCGCAGAAGCTTTGTGAATGTAAACCCGTCTGTTCCGGGGAGCATAATGTCAAGAATGATGAGTGCAATATTGTTTGTCTCCATGATATGTAGTGCCTCATCGGCTGTTTCTGTGCAGATTGGAGTGTACCCGGCGGCCAGAAGAATTGTTTTTAAATAGCGTCGTATATTTTTGTCATCATCAATAATCAAAATTTGTAGCATAGAAAAGCCTCCAATTCAACTGATGTAAATTTTTCAGTGCTGTTGTCTCCTCTTTCATTCTATGAGAGAGTTTAACACAAAAATTCATTTAAAAATCTATTTTCACAAACTTTTCACTTTTGGACATGCAAAAGTTTAATTTGAGTTTAGATTCATTTTCTTTAATAAGACTTGGAAGAAAATGTAGGAGGTTTGTGATGATTTCAGTAAAACATTTAACAAAATGTTACGGTGAATTTACCGCAGTAGACGATTTGTCCTTTGAGATTGATGAGGGTCATGTCTATGGTTTTCTGGGACCTAATGGTGCCGGAAAGTCTACAACTATGAATATCATTACCGGCTGTCTGTCAGCGACATCCGGTCAGGTCACGATTGATGGTCATGATATTTTTGAAGAGCCGAAAGAAGCCAAGAGAGCAATCGGCTATTTACCGGAGATTCCACCGCTTTATACGAATGAGACACCAGAGGAATATCTTAAGTTTGTTGCAGAAGCGAAAGGATTAAAAGGAAAAGAAATGGATCGTCAGATCGAGGGTGTCATTTCCCAAACGAGAATCCAGAATGTGAGAAAACGTCTGATTTCCAAGTTGTCGAAGGGGTACAGACAGAGAGTTGGGATTGCCCAGGCACTTCTTGGAAATCCGAAAGTTATTATTTTAGATGAGCCTACCGTAGGATTGGATCCGATTCAGATTATTGAGATCCGTGATCTGATCAAGCAGTTGGGAAAAAATCATACAGTTATTTTAAGTTCCCATATTTTATCAGAGGTGCAGGCAATCTGTGAAAAAGTGTTGATTATTTCTGGTGGGAAATTAATTGCATTTGATGAACCGGAACATTTGGAGAAGTCACTGGCAGGTTCTAACGAAATCTTGTTTACAACAGAGGCAACGCAGAAAGAAGTAGAGGAAGTGAAGTCTTTACTTGGTGAAATTACAGAGGTGTCTTACCGTGAGACGCAAGACGGCCTTTTAAGTGTGACAATGAAGACAGATTCTGATGATATCCGTGGAATCAGCCGTAAGCTTTCTATGGAATTTGCAAAGAGAGAAAAAGCGCTTTACGAGCTGACCTCCAAGAAAGCAAATTTGGAAGATATCTTCCTGGAGCTGACAGAAGCTGCTGACCCGGCAGATGTTCCTGAAAAAGATAGTGAACAGGTGAAAGCAGATCTTCGGGATATGGAAATCAGTGGTCTGGAAGAAATTGGTGGTCTTGAGAAAGACGAGACTGACGAGGAAGAATACAGGAATAAAAAGAAACAGGAAGAGGAGGAGAAAACAGAATGAAAGCAGTATTAAAACATGAGCTGTCCGGTTATTTTCATTCTCTGACGGCCTATGTATTCGGAGCATTTCTTCTTGTATTCGTAGGAATCGGATCTATGCTCTACAATATCCAGCAGGCAGTTGCAAACTTTGAATATGTGCTTGGATTTATCAGCCTTATATTTGTCGGATTAGTGCCGATCCTGACTATGAGAGTTCTGGCAGAAGAGCGAAAACAGAGAACAGACCAACTTCTTTATTCGCTGCCGATTACAACGACAGATATTATCCTTGGAAAATATCTTGCGCTTTTAGTTGTATTTTTAATTCCACTAGTAATTGTTGCTTTTTATCCACTAATCTTTGCAAAGTTTGGAGATGTCTATCTTTTGACATCGTATGGAAGCTTGATCGCATTTTTCATTATGGGTGCAGCACTTATTGCGATAGGAATGTTTATTTCTTCGTTGACAGAGAATCTTGGAATGGCAGCAGGTATCTGTGTGGCAGTTGTATTGTTCAATTATTACAGTGTCAGTTTGGCAGATTACATTTCCAGCAGTGTGATAGGTTCCATTATCGCACTTGTTGTATTGATTTTGATTGTCGGCCTGATTATTAAGATTCTGACGAAAAATGATGCGGTTGCGGCAGGTGTTGCTGCAGTTTTATTGATTGCAGTTGCTGTGATTTATTTTGCAAAGAAAAGTGTGTTCGAAGGACTGCTTCCGAATATTATGAAGACGTTGTCCTTGTTTGAACGGTTTTATTCATTTGTAAATGGAGTGTTTGATATGACAGCTATTGTATTTTATCTGTCTGTCATTGTATTCTTCTTGTTCCTCTGTGTTCAGTCACTTGAGAAAAGGAGGTACAACTAATGAAGAACAAAACAGCTTTAAAAGGCGGTACTTATTCTATTGTATTGACAACAATTGTGCTTGCAATTCTGATCGTGGTAAATATATTTGCCCAGGCACTGCCGTCTTCTGTAACCCAGTATGATATCAGTTCCACGAAACTTTATTCTATCACAAGCAACACAAAAGTTGTTGTAAATACATTGGAAGAGGATGTGACAATTTACTGGGTCGTACAGAATGGTAAAGAAGACGATGTCATTGAAAAGCTTTTGGACAAATATGATACATTATCTGATCATATTAAAATAAAAAAGAAGAATCCGGATATTTATCCGACATTTACCCAGAAATATACAAGTGATGAGGTTGCCAACAACAGTCTGATCGTAGAGTGTGGGGATCGCAATCGTTATATCGCATATAGTGACATCTACGTAACCAGTGGAAGCGCATATTCAGGCTACAGCGGAACGACTTCATTTGACGGAGAAGGAGCAATCACTTCTGCGATTGATTATGTAGTGAACAGCGAACAGCCAAAGATGTATATATTGAATGGACACGGCGAAGCAGAACTTTCCACAACATTTAGTAATCAGCTTACAAAAGAAAATATTGAGACTGAGGAATTTTCGCTTCTGACAACCAATGAAGTTCCGGACGATGCAGATTTTGTGTTAATAAATGCGCCGTCCAGTGATATTTCCGAGGAAGAAAAAAATATGCTGGAAGATTATTTTAACAACGGAGGTAAGCTGCTTGTTATGGCAGGACCGGTGGAGAGTGGAAATCTTCCGAACCTTTATAGACTTTTATCGGATTATGGTGTGAAATCTGATAACGGAGTTGTTGTTGATACAGACCATGATCACTATGCTTTTCAGGCACCGTATATCCTGATGCCGACCATTGAGAGCAGCAACATTACAGATCCGCTTCTGGATGAGAGTTATTATGCAATTGTACCGATCGCAAGAGGACTGGAGGTTGGAAATACGGATAAAGATGTAAATGTGACGTCACTTCTCACAACATCAGACGAGGCATATTCAAAGGCGGCAGGATACAATTTGACAACTTATGATAAAGAAGACGGGGATACAGATGGACCATTTGCGTTAGGAGTAGATATTACACAGGATGAAAATGATGGACAGATGATCTGGTATGCATCTTCTTATCTGGTCGATGATACTTACAACAGTTATTCTTCCGGAGCAAACCTGGATCTGGTCATGAATTCTATATCCTCACTGGTAGGACAGCGTGACGCAGTTTCAATCAGAAGCAAATCCTTACAATATAATTACCTGACGATCAGTGATTCTACTTCATCAATTCTGAAGCTTGTCATGATTGGAGTATTCCCGATTGTTTATCTGGCTGTTGGTATTGCGATTGTTGTGAAGAGGAGACGGGCAAATGAAGCGAACTAAAAAATTATATATCCTGATTGGAGTTTTAGTGGTGATATGTATTGCCACATTTGCTTTGAGCAAGACAGAAAAAAAGAAAGAAAATATTAAAAACAGTGACAAAACGGTTTTGGAAGTGAACAGTGATTCTGTGAATAAAATCTCCTGGAAGAGCAGTTTGGGAAGCCTTGCCTTTGAAAAAAAGGATGGTACATGGACTTACACCGATGATGCAAACTTCCCAGTAGATCAGGATAAGATTGCCGAGAGATTAAAACTATTCAAAGAATTTGGTGTGGCATTTGAGATTGAAGATGTGGACGATTATGGACAGTACGGTCTGGATGATCCGGAATGTACAATCACATTGGAGACGGACGATGAGACTTATGAAATCTCACTGGGTGATTATAGTACCATGGATTCACAGCGTTATGTTTCAATCGGAGATGGAAATGTGTACCTTGTGAAAAATGATCCGATGGACAGTTTTGATGTGACAATTGATGCGCTTGTGAAAAATGATGAGATTCCAAACTTTAATCAGGTGGAGAAGATTTCAGAAATTAAAGTTTCCGGATCTACTTCTTTGGATGCAAAATACAAAGAAAATGATGGTCTTTCTGACAATGAGGACGACATTTATTTTGTGAACAAAGATAAAGAAGAACAGCCGCTGGATACGAATCTTGTGAAGACCTATCTGAACAATGTAAATGCACTGAATCTTGGAACGTATGTGACTTATAATACGACAGATGAAGAAGTTGCAAAATATGGACTTGATGAGCCACAGTATAATCTGGAGGTAAAATATACACCGAAGTCCGAGGATTCTTCTGAGGATTCCGGTGACAGTAAAGATTCAGAAGCAGGCAGCAGTGAGAAAACATTTATACTTCATGTCAGCGCAAAACAGGACGACAAAGCCTATGTCAGAATCGGAGATTCCAAGATTATCTACGAGATTACAGAAGACGAATATAAGAATGTGACAGATGGTTCTTATGATTCGCTGAGACATAAATCAGTTGTAACAGCGGATCTTTCGGATGTGGACAGTGTAAAAGTGACGCTGGAAGATAAAGATTACACCATTGATCTGTCTGAGAAGAAGGGCGACGTTGTCAGTACTTATGACGGAGAAGAAATTGAAGGAACAGACTTTACAGATGCACTTAAAGCGCTGAAAGCAAGTGACTTTACAAGTGAAGAACCTTCTGAGAAAGAAGAAATCAGCTTTACGTTACATTATAAAGATGACAAATATCCGGAAAAAGAAGTTAAAATATATCGATATGATGGAACGAATTGTCTTGTGACAATTGATGGAAAATCCATATCACTAGTAAAACGAGATCTGGTCGTAGATTTGACGGAAGCAGTGAATGCAATTGTGTTGAAGTAAATGTCGTATCCCTTGAATCTGCGAGTAGAACATAAATGTACAGGACCCTGGTGGGAGTAATCTTGCTAGGGTCCTGTATATTTATATAATTCTGCCGGAAGTTCGACTTGAATTGTACTCGTATGTTGGAATTGTATGTTAAAATTCTGTGATAAGAAAGGTTTTGCCCTAGACAAGAAAAAATATATGTGCTATTCTAGTCCCTATTGAAAAAGGAGACGGTCATTTGGATATTTATCAGATATTAGTTACACATAACAGAGAATGGACGGCAAGAGAGTTCCTGTTTTTTGTTATTGTGTTTATAGTCGTAGCATTTTGCCTGCGGCAGTTGGTAAAAAGAGACAAGATGAAAGGCTTTCAGGCATATGCATGTCTCGCAGCTCTTACATTTCTTGCGATTGTATATGCATCGACAGTATTTACAAGAAATCCACAGACAGATTATCATTATAACCTTGATTTATTCTGGTCCTGGCGGGCAGTATTTCGTGGCAGCAGAGAGATGTTGAAAGAAGATATTTTAAATATTGTGTTGTTACTTCCGCTTGGTGGATTACTTCCATTTGTCTTTGACAAAAAGATCCGCTGGTGGCAGGGATTGTTATGTGGAATAGTGGTTTCGCTCGGAATCGAGATATTGCAACTTGTTCTGAAAAGAGGGCTGTTTGAGTTCGATGATATAATGAATAACAGTATAGGCTGCATGCTGGGGTGCATATTTGGAAATTTAGTGGCTTATCTGTTAGCGGGAAAACCAATATGGCATAGAGACAGATAGAAAAGAGTTTGAGAGGTTCATGAAAAAAGTTTTATTTGCAATTAATACATTAAATAATGGCGGGGCGGAAAAGGTGCTGCTTACATTGTTGCGGTATCTGGATCCAAAAAAGTATGAGATACATCTGCTGGTCGTGTTTGGAGAAGGGATTTACTTTGAACAGATTCCTCAATATGTGAGAGTGACGCATATTTTCCCATGTAAAAGTAAAGAAGCAACAAAAGAAATACGAGAGCATGCAGCTAAGCTATATGAACAATATGTAAAAGAATCTTACGATGTTATGGTCGCGTTCCTGGAAGGACCGTCCACGAAGATTCTATCTTACTGCAATGATCCAATGTGTCGGAAATATGCGTGGATGCATACGAACTTAAAAAAACGTCACCGCACAGCGGTATTTTACAAAAGCTTTGAAGAAGAAAAATATGCATACAGTCAGTACGATAAGATTGTATTCGTGTCAGAGGCAATTCGCGTCGCATTTGGAGAAATGTTCGGTATAGAATTAGTTCAAAATGCAGCGGTCTGTTATAATCCTTTAGAGGCAAAGACAATCCGCAGAATGGCAGAAGGCTATGAAGTGGCACATGACAAATTTACAATTTGTGCAGTGGGACGTGTGATTCCAGAAAAAGGATTTCTTCGCCTGACCAGTATCTGTGAGCATATGGTAGAAGATGGCAGAGACTTTACTCTTAATATAGTAGGAGATGGAAAAGAATATGACCGTCTAAAAGAAATGGTCGAGTCTCATCATTTGGAAAAATGGGAGCATTTGATTGGATTTCAAGAGAACCCATATCCATATATAAAAAATGCAGACTTATTTGTCTGTTCTTCCTTGAATGAAGGATATAACCTTGCAATCAGTGAGGCGGTTATACTTGGTGTGCCGGTTATATCTACAGATTGTAGCGGAATCAAGGAAAACCTCGGTAACGGAAAATGGGGATATATTGTAGAAAATAGAAAAGAAACATTATATCATGCAATTTCCAGATGCTTTGATGAACCAGGATTCTTAGAAGAATTAAAGAAAAAATCTGAGGCAGGTAGTATACAGGATACGTATGAAGGAAGATTAAAGAAGATAGAGAGTATAATAGAAGGTGTAGTAAACTGATAAAAATGCTATGTCCCAACTAACGGGCAAAGGTGCCTTTTTTAGATTACCTCTTCTGATTTGTGAAAAAAGAGAGATTTTAGATTCAGATGGGAAAATGAATTGTATAAATTGTGCAAATAAAATAAATAATAAAAACAATATTGACAATTCTGGATAGGCATGATATATTATACAAGCTGTCGCGTGAGACAAGACTGGAAAGTGCTTAAGAGCTCATGGGAACGCAAAAAAATAAATGAAATTTCCTGTTGACAAATGTCGATAGAAATGATATTCTAGATAAGCTGTTTCGAACGACAGAGATGATCGAAGCGGACAGCGAAAAAGAAAAATAAAAAAGTTGTTGACAAGCGATTGTGAATGTGATAATATAAATAAGCTGTCGCTGAGACGACAACAAAGAAAAAGAACCTTGATAATTAAATAATAGACAACAACCCTGAAGATTCTTTAAGAGAAAATTCAGAACGGACATTGAATAAAATGAAGTTCGACTTCGTCGAACGGCTTTCATACTAAATTCGTGAAAGACCTCATTAAGTATTCAATGCCAACCTTAAAACAGTAAAAGGGATAAGGAAGCTAGTAGTTTTCTTGACCTGGAACGAACTTTGATTTTAAATCCGAGTCAAATCGGAATTAAGATTTTTAAACGAGAGTTTGATCCTGGCTCAGGATGAACGCTGGCGGCGTGCTTAACACATGCAAGTCGAGCGAAGCACTTAAGTTTGATTCTTCGGATGAAGACTTTTGTGACTGAGCGGCGGACGGGTGAGTAACGCGTGGGTAACCTGCCTCATACAGGGGGATAACAGTTAGAAATGGCTGCTAATACCGCATAAGACCACAGTACTGCATGGTACAGTGGTAAAAACTCCGGTGGTATGAGATGGACCCGCGTCTGATTAGGTAGTTGGTGAGGTAACGGCCCACCAAGCCGACGATCAGTAGCCGACCTGAGAGGGTGACCGGCCACATTGGGACTGAGACACGGCCCAAACTCCTACGGGAGGCAGCAGTGGGGAATATTGCACAATGGGCGAAAGCCTGATGCAGCGACGCCGCGTGAAGGATGAAGTATTTCGGTATGTAAACTTCTATCAGCAGGGAAGAAAATGACGGTACCTGACTAAGAAGCCCCGGCTAACTACGTGCCAGCAGCCGCGGTAATACGTAGGGGGCAAGCGTTATCCGGATTTACTGGGTGTAAAGGGAGCGTAGACGGCTGTGCAAGTCTGAAGTGAAAGGCATGGGCTCAACCTGTGGACTGCTTTGGAAACTGTGCAGCTAGAGTGTCGGAGAGGTAAGTGGAATTCCTAGTGTAGCGGTGAAATGCGTAGATATTAGGAGGAACACCAGTGGCGAAGGCGGCTTACTGGACGATGACTGACGTTGAGGCTCGAAAGCGTGGGGAGCAAACAGGATTAGATACCCTGGTAGTCCACGCCGTAAACGATGACTGCTAGGTGTCGGGTAGCAAAGCTATTCGGTGCCGCAGCTAACGCAATAAGCAGTCCACCTGGGGAGTACGTTCGCAAGAATGAAACTCAAAGGAATTGACGGGGACCCGCACAAGCGGTGGAGCATGTGGTTTAATTCGAAGCAACGCGAAGAACCTTACCTGATCTTGACATCCCGATGACCGCTTCGTAATGGAAGCTTTTCTTCGGAACATCGGTGACAGGTGGTGCATGGTTGTCGTCAGCTCGTGTCGTGAGATGTTGGGTTAAGTCCCGCAACGAGCGCAACCCTTATCTTCAGTAGCCAGCAATTCGGATGGGCACTCTGGAGAGACTGCCAGGGATAACCTGGAGGAAGGTGGGGATGACGTCAAATCATCATGCCCCTTATGACCAGGGCTACACACGTGCTACAATGGCGTAAACAAAGGGAAGCAGAGCCGCGAGGCCGAGCAAATCTCAAAAATAACGTCTCAGTTCGGATTGTAGTCTGCAACTCGACTACATGAAGCTGGAATCGCTAGTAATCGCAGATCAGAATGCTGCGGTGAATACGTTCCCGGGTCTTGTACACACCGCCCGTCACACCATGGGAGTCAGTAACGCCCGAAGTCAGTGACCCAACCGAAAGGAGGGAGCTGCCGAAGGTGGGACCGATAACTGGGGTGAAGTCGTAACAAGGTAGCCGTATCGGAAGGTGCGGCTGGATCACCTCCTTTCTAAGGAAAAAAGTAGGGTTGTTGTCTGTTATTTAGTCATCAAGGACTGAGCGCGGCTCAGGACTGTAAAAATGAGGAAGCAAACTTGTTTGCTGAATCATTTGAAACAGGAATGAGACATGTGAAGGCTTGAATCTACCGAAAAGAAGCGGAGCGGATTTGAGGTAGGGCAAGACGCGCGAAGGACGAGATGAAGATTATTGGTTCTGTAAAAAGGCCAAATAGTATTTCCGGTGGCGATGCGCTTAGGGGTACACACCCGTTCCCATCCCGAACACGATGGTTAAGACCTAAGCGGCCGATGGTACTTTACTGGAGACGGTACGGGAGAGTAGGTGGCTGCCGGATTGAAAAATAAACTGGTTTTACCAGTGATCAGAGGGCTGAAGAGATTCAACTTCCTGATGGCTGATAAAACAGTCAAACATGTACCTTGAAAATTGCATATGAGAAATATAGATAAGATATTAAATATCTAATCAAGACATCCGAGGTAATTGTTATAAACAGAGTAATAATTACTACACAATTCGAAGAAAACGAATCCAAAAAATTGACCTAGAAGCCAACGCATGCAACGCTATGCATGTGTAAGCAATCATTCATTCCCGTGGATGAGAGCAAGTTGGTTATGCTAATAAGAGCGTATGGTGGATGCCTTGGCACTAAGAGCCGATGAAAGACGTGATAAGCTGCGAAAAGCTTCGGGGAGGAGCAAATATCCTATGATCCGGAGATCTCTGAATGGGGAAACCCACCTGAGCAAACCTCAGGTATCCTAACGCCAATACATAACGTTAGGAGGGGAACCCGGTGAACTGAAACATCTAAGTAGCCGGAGGAAGAGAAAACAACATGTGATTCTGGAAGTAGCGGCGAGCGAAACCGGAAGAGCCCAAACCGGAGTGCGTGCACTCCGGGGTTCGGACCGCGGAATTGATCCAAAAGACTTAACAGAACGGCCTGGGAAGGCCGGCCAGAGAGGGTGAAAGCCCCGTAAGTGAAAGGTCGATTGGCATGGCGGTATCCAGAGTAGGTCGAGACACGTGGAACCTTGACTGAATATGCGGGGACCACCCCGTAAGGCTAAATACTCCTTAGTGACCGATAGCGCATAGTACTGTGAAGGAAAGGTGAAAAGGACCCCGGGAGGGGAGTGAAAAAGAACCTGAAACCATATGTTTACAAGCTGTGGAACCACTTTAAATGTGGAACCGCGTACTTTTTGTAGAACGGTCCGGCGAGTTACGCTGGCTGGCGAGGTTAAGTCCTTAAGGGATGGAGCCGAAGGGAAACCAAGTCTGAATAGGGCGAAGAGTCAGTCGGAGTAGACCCGAAACCGGGTGACCTATCCATGTCCAGGATGAAGTTGCCGTAAAAGGCAATGGAGGTCCGAACCCACATCCGTTGAAAAGGGTGGGGATGAGGTGTGGATAGGGGAGAAATTCCAATCGAACCCGGAGATAGCTGGTTCTCCTCGAAATAGCTTTAGGGCTAGCCTCATACAAGTCTTGCGGAGGTAGAGCACTGAATTTCCTAGGGGGCGTCAAAGCTTACCGAAGAATATCAAACTCCGAATGCCGCGTAGATGGTGTATGGGAGTCAGACTGCACGAGATAAGTTGGGTAGTCAAAAGGGAAAGAGCCCAGACCTGCAGCTAAGGTCCCAAAATGTGTGTTAAGTGGAAAAGGATGTGGGATTTCGAAGACAACTAGGATGTTGGCTCAGAAGCAGCCATACATTCAAAGAGTGCGTAATAGCTCACTAGTCGAGAGGTCCTGCGCCGAAAATGTCCGGGGCTGAAACACGACTACCGAAGCTCGAGGACTCGCACATGTACGAGTGGTAGAGGAGCATTCGTAAACGGACGAAGCAGTACCGATAAGGAGCAGTGGACGATAGAAGAGAGAATGCCGGAATGAGTAGCGAGAGGAAGGTGAGAATCCTTCCGGCCGAATATCTAAGGTTTCCAGAGTAAAGCTGATCTGCTCTGGGTAAGTCGGGGCCTAAGCACAGGTCGCAAGACGTAAGCGATGGACAACAGGTTGAGATTCCTGTACCGCGCATATAACAGAACTGTGGGACGCGTGTGGAGAGCACGGCCGGGAATGGAAAGCCCGGCGCAAGCGGGTAGGAGTCGTACAATAGGCAAATCCGTACGGCTAATCCGAAGACGTGATGCGAGCGAATAAGAGTAGGAAGCGTGTGAGCCATGCGCCGAGAAAAGCCGCTATTGTGTATGCGCGCCCGTACCGTAAACCGACACAGGTGGATGAGGAGAGAATCCTAAGGCCGACGGAGAAGCATTGTTAAGGAACTCGGCAAAATGACCCCGTAACTTCGGGAGAAGGGTGCGACTGAGAGAGAGGCCGCAGGAATAGGCCCAAGCAACTGATAAGCAAAAACACAGGTCTATGCGAAACCGAAAGGTGAAGTATATGGGCTGACGCCTGCCCGGTGCTGGAAGGTTAAGGGAGAGGTTAGCGCAAGCGAAGCTTTGAACTTAAGCCCCAGTAAACGGCGGCCGTAACTATAACGGTCCTAAGGTAGCGAAATTCCTTGTCGGGTAAGTTCCGACCCGCACGAAAGGCGTAATGATTTGGCACTGTCTCGACAATGCACCCGGTGAAATTGAAGTACCAGTGAAGATGCTGGTTACCCGCGCCAGGACGGAAAGACCCCATGGAGCTTTACTCCAGCTTGATACTGGGATTCGGTATTGCATGTACAGGATAGGTGGGAGGCTTTGAAGCAGGATGACGCCAGTCTGTCCGTGGAGCTCGCTGTTGGGATACCACCCCTGCAGTACTGGGTTTCTAACCAGTCGCGTGATCCGGTCGAGGGACAATGCCAGGCGGGGAGTTTGACTGGGGCGGTCGCCTCCGAAAGGGTATCGGAGGCGCTCAAAGGTTCCCTCAGAATGGTCGGAAACCATTCGAAGAGTGCAAAGGCAGAAGGGAGCTTGACTGCGACACCGACGGGTGGAGCAGGTACGAAAGTAGGACTTAGTGATCCGGTGGTATAAAGTGGGATTGCCATCGCTCAACGGATAAAAGCTACCCTGGGGATAACAGGCTTATCACTCCCAAGAGTTCACATCGACGGAGTGGTTTGGCACCTCGATGTCGGCTCATCGCATCCTGGGGCTGAAGTAGGTCCCAAGGGTTGGGCTGTTCGCCCATTAAAGCGGTACGCGAGCTGGGTTCAGAACGTCGTGAGACAGTTCGGTCCCTATCCGGCGTGGGCGTAGGATATTTGAGAGGAGCTGTCCTTAGTACGAGAGGACCGGGATGGACTGACCGCTGGTGCACCGGTTGAGCCGCCAGGAGCATCACGGCCGGGTAGCCAAGTCCGGACGGGATAAACGCTGAAGGCATCTAAGCGTGAAGCCCCCCTCAAGATGAGATATCCCAACGAAAGTTGTAAGACCCCTTGAAGACGACGAGGTAGATAGGACAGAGGTGGAAGTGTGGTAACACATGGAGCTGACTGTTACTAATAGGTCGAGGGCATAACCAAGTAAGGTGGATAGGTAAGATGTTAAAAAGTTTCTTATATGCAGTTTTGAAGGTATATATTTTATAATAAGAAGTGATTGGTAAAAGCCAGTCATTTTTTTGTATATAGAAAGTTGCATTTCCTATTATACAAAAAAGCCTTGTCGCTTAAACAACAAAGCTTTTGCAGATTAAAATAATGTTTTATCGTTTATTTCTGTTGAGATAATAATGTCGTATCGCTGTTGATACTGTGTTTCTCTTAGTTAGCAGTGATTCTGAATATATGTAATAAACTTTTCCACACTACTATTAATGTAAATTCCCTTTTTCCACACTAGACCAATCTGCTGTTCTATCGAAGGATTCATTGGAATCCCGACGATATCCGGTAGATTGCGTATGACAGATTTATATAGAAAAGCGCCGCCCAGTCTCTGGGCAATGAACTGTCGAATGGTATGTAGCTGACTGGCATGCATGATGATATTAGGCTTGATACCATGTCGTTCAAACAGTCCCATTAATGTATTCGTCTGTACTGAATCAGTATTGTACATCATAATTGGCTCATTTTTAATCATTTCGACTGTAAGTTCTTTTTCTCTTGCCAGTGGATGTTCCGGTGATACACAGAACACAAAAGAATCGGAATCAATCGGGTAAGAGTTCATTTTATCAATATCATAAAAATCCATATTAACTAGTGAAACGTCCAGAGTCTCTTCATTTACAAGAGAGGCAGCACGAATAGAGCCGTATTCAAATAATTCCAGGTGAATTTCCGGGTGTATTTTGGAAAATTCTACATAAATATCCGGAAAATAAACTGTACTTAAAAGCGGTGGGATTCCAATGCGGACCGGCGGAGTCTGTCTGCCAAGATCGTGGAGTTCCGAAGAGCTTTCTTTAATATAACGCAGCATGTCCTGGGCTTTCTGATAAAATAATTCTCCTTCTTTTGTGAGTGTAACATGGTTTTTCGAGCGGACGAAAAGATTGATGGAAAATTCCTTTTCTAATTCTCGGATTGCGCTGGAAATGGCTGGCTGAGTGACGTAAAGTTCTCTTGCTGCCTGAGTAATACTGTGATGCCTGCAAGTGGCACAGAAATATTCTAACTGGGTGATTTTCATAAAAGTTCCTCCTGCTTTTTGTGCAATGTGCTGGTCTTCTTGTGAAAATGTTACGAAGCACCTCGTTAAATGATAATTCATTATACCATGATTCTGTTGAAAATGCCAAAAATGTATTTTACTATAATCTTTTTTTATGCTCTCATATGTATTAATAAATGTACAATTTGGAAAACTACCGATATAATGAGGGCATAAAGAAGGGAATACAAAATAATAACAAAAGACTGGGAGGAAAACAAATGAGTTCTTCAACAATTACCCTCTTGTTTCTCCTGTTTGCGGTGATCATGTTCGTGCTAGAAAAGATTCCGCTAGGAGTAACATCGATGATTGTCTGTTGTGGTCTGGTTGTAACCAGGGTGTTAGATGTGAAAACAGCATTTGCCGGATTCATCGACAGTAACGTCATCTTATTTGTGGCTATGTTCATTGTAGGCGGTGCACTCTTTGAAACCGGAATGGCAAATAAAATCGGTGGAATCGTAACCAAATTTGCCAGTTCCGAACGAACACTGATCGTTGCAATCATGGTGATTGTAGGTGTGATGAGCGGTGTGCTTTCCAACACAGGTACAGCAGCGGTACTGATTCCGGTAGTAATCGGAATTGCAGCAAAATCTGGATATTCCAGATCAAGACTTCTAATGCCACTTGTATTTGCAGCAGCTATGGGTGGAAACCTTTCCCTGATCGGAGCACCGGGCAATCTGATTGCACAGAGCGAACTTCAGAAAAACGGATTATCATTCGGATTTTTTGAGTATGCAATCGTAGGTGTACCGATTCTGATCTGTGGAATTTTGTTCTACGCAACGATTGGACACAGACTTCTGCCGGACAGAGAGCCGACCGATGATGGTGCATTTGATACGACCAAGAATTTTGATGATGTACCGAAGTGGAAACAAATTGTATCATTAGTTGTTCTGGTTCTGACTCTTCTTGGAATGATTTTTGAGGAGCAGATTGGAATTAAGCTTTGTGTGACAGGCTGCATCGGAGCACTGGTATTAATTCTGACAGGTGTTATTTCAGAAAAAGATGCTTTGAAATCCATTGACCTGAAAACAATCTTCCTGTTTGGTGGAACACTTTCACTGGCATCAGCTCTTGGAGAGACTGGAGCAGGAGAGATGATTGCAGGAAAAGTAATCGCAATGCTTGGAGATAATCCGTCACCATATGTATTGACATTTGTCGTATTTGTACTTTGCTGTCTGCTTACGAACTTCATGTCAAATACAGCGACGACAGCGTTGATGGCTCCAATCTGTATGTCCATTGCACAGGGCATGGGTGCAGACCCGAGGGCAGTTCTGATGGCGTGTGTAATCGGAGGTTCCTGCGCATATGCAACACCGATTGGTATGCCAGCAAACACAATGGTCGTAGGAGCGGGAGGATATACATTTATGGATTATGTAAAAGCTGGATTCCCGTTGATTATCATTGCTACAGTCGTGAGCATGATTATCTTACCAATTGCATTTCCTTTTTTCCCGTAAGGAAAAAGATAGTTTTCATAGGAAATGATCTGAATGAGACATATACACTTCTTTATAAGAGTTGTATATATAAATTTTAAAATGTATTTAAAAGTACAAGATAACACATTTATAAGGAGGATTACCATGAGTAAGACAGAACAGGTAGAAAAACTTACGAATTATATGGCGAACTTCGTGTCATATATCGGGAAAGTACTGCCGGACGATATCATTGCAAAATTAGATGAGCTGGCAGAGAAAGAGGACAGTCCACTGTCAAAGACAATCTACCAGACAATGAAACTGAATCAGAAGCTCGCGAAAGATTTGAATCGTCCAAGCTGCCAGGACACAGGAGTATTACAGTTCTGGGTAAAATGTGGAACAAAGTTCCCACTGATCGGTGAATTGGAAGCATTGTTAAAGGATGCGGTTGTAAAAGCAACATTTGAAGCACCACTTCGCCATAACAGTGTTGAGACATTTGACGAGTACAATACAGGAAAAAATGTTGGAAAAGGAACACCGACTGTATTCTGGGACATCGTTCCGGACAGTGATCAGTGCGAAATTTATGCATATATGGCAGGTGGCGGATGTACACTTCCAGGAAAAGCTATGGTTCTGATGCCAGGGGCAGGATATGAAGGTGTAACAAAATTCGTTATGGATGTTATGACATCCTACGGAATCAACGCATGTCCACCGCTGTTAGTCGGTGTAGGAGTTGCAACATCTGTTGAGACTGCAGCACTTCTTTCTAAGAAAGCACTGATGCGTCCACTTGGAAGCCATAACGAGAACGAAAGAGCAGCATCTATGGAAAAACTTCTTGAGGACGGAATTAATGAAATTGGCCTTGGACCACAGGGAATGGGCGGTAAGTATTCTGTTATGGGCGTACATATTGAGAATACAGCAAGACATCCATCTGCAATCGGAGTTGCCGTAAACGTAGGCTGCTGGTCTCACAGACGTGGACATATTATCTTTGATAAAGACCTGAACTACACAATCACAACACATTCGGGGGTGACGTTATAATGATCGAGATGAAAGACGGAAAGAAAATATTAACAACGCCAATTACAGATGAAGATCTGGCAGATATCCATGTAGGAGATATTATTTACTTAAATGGAAGCATGACAACTTGTCGTGACGTAGCTCACAGACGTCTTGTTGAAGAAGGACGAGAGCTTCCGGTTGATGTAAGAAATGCAGCAATTTTCCATGCAGGACCGATTATCCGCCCATTGGAAAATGATAAATTTGAGATGGTATCCATTGGACCAACAACCAGTATGAGAATGGAAAAATTCGAGAAGGAATTCGTTGAAAAAACTGGTGTGAAGATTATCATTGGAAAAGGTGGAATGGGACCAAATACAGAGTATGCATGTAAGAACTTTAAAGCACTTCACTGTGTATTTCCAGCAGGAAATGCAGTTGTAGCAGCTACAGAAGTAGAAGAAATTGTGGATGCTCAGTGGAGAGACCTTGGAATGCCTGAGACACTCTGGCACTGCCACGTAAAAGAATTAGGACCTCTGATCGTATCTATTGATACAGACGGACGTAATCTCTTCGAAGAGAACAAAGTCATTTTCAATCAGAGAAAAGACAAAGCAATTGAAGAAATCTGCAAACACGTAAAATTTATTAAATAAGCCAATTTGTGAAAACCTCTTAAAGATTTTGGTTAGTAAGCTAACCATACCCAAACCTCGGCACCCCGTCTGACCAGCGGGGTGCTATTTCGATTTTGAATAATACATTTCTTTCGCATTGTGTATTGTCGCACAATTCAGAATCCGTTACAATAAAGTTATATCTTCTGTTATGAAGAAAACAAGGAGGTCGTGGTATGTCGGATTTGAAATATGACATCATCATTATCGGTGCGGGTGTTTCAGGTTGTGCTGTGGCACGGGAATTATCACGTTATGATTTGAAAATCTGTGTGCTGGATAAGGAAAGTGATGTCTGTGAGGGGACGAGTAAGGCGAACAGTGGAATTGTTCATGCAGGACATGATGCAAAGCCAGATACATTGAAAGCGAAACTGAATGTTCAGGGAAATCTTATGATGGAAGAGATGGCAAAAAAGCTGGATTTTCCGTTTAAAAGAAATGGTTCACTAGTTGTCTGTCAGAACGAGGAAGAACTTTCAAAACTAGAAGAACTGAAAGAGCGAGGCAAAGAAAATGGAGTGGAAGGGTTAAGAATCCTGACAAGGGAAGAGGCGCTTGAACTGGAACCGGCACTTGCGGATTCTGTGTATGCGGCGCTTTATGCACCAACCGGAGGAATTGTCTGTCCATTTCTTATGAATATTGCTTATGCAGAAAATGCAGCAATCAATGGCGTGAAGTTCCAATTTGGAACGCGTGTGCAGGATATACAGAGATGCCATCAAGTAAGTGGATTTGAAGTCATTACAAATCAGGGAACATTATATTCAAAATATGTAATCAATGCTGCCGGAGTTTATGCGGACGAAATCCACAACATGGTCAGTGAGAAGAAACTTCACATTACACCGCGAAGGGGAGAATATTGTCTCCTTGATAAAAATGCGGGAACTCTGGTCAGTCATACTATTTTTCAAGTGCCAGGGGAAATGGGGAAAGGTGTTCTTGTAACTCCGACCATACATGGCAATCTGATGATCGGGCCAACTGCCGATGATGTTCCAGATAAAGAAGATAATGCGACGACGAGAGCAGGGCTTGATAAGGTGTTAAATGATTCTGCGAAATCCGTAAAAGGCATTCCGACACGCCAGGTCATTACATCATTTGCAGGACTTCGTGCACATGAAGATGGTGGAGATTTCCAGATAGAAGAATTAACTGATGTGCCAGGATTTATCGATGTGGCTGGAATCGAATCACCAGGACTTACCAGTGCCCCGGCAATCGGAGTGTATGTCTGTGATTTAGTAAAAAAAATGATGGAAGATACAGATCGGCAAATAAATCCAGGAGATTCGGGGAATTTAAGAAGTTTCGAAGTAGCCGATAAACAAAAAAGTTCAGGCAGATTACAGGAAAAAGAAAATTTCATAGAGACGCGTAAAGGAATCGTACATTTTGCAGAACTAAGTCTGGAAGAACAAAAGGAACTGATTCAGAAAGATCCAGCGTATGGACAGGTCATCTGTCGCTGTGAAACCGTGACTGAGGGAGAGATTCTGGATGCAATCCGAAGACCGCTTGGAGCGCGGACGCTGGATGGAGTAAAGCGAAGAGCTCGGGCAGGCATGGGACGATGCCAGGGAGGTTTCTGTACACCGAGGATTATGGAGATACTGTCCAGAGAGTGCGGAATTCCGTTGGAAGAAATCTGTAAAAATAATCCGGATTCCCGAATCATTGTAGGAACAAATAAGGACAGGCTGTAGGGAGGGGCAGGAATGAAAACTTGTGATTTAGTCATTATCGGAGGCGGTCCTGCAGGACTTGCAGCAGCGCTTGGAGCAAGAAAACAGGGAATAAAGGACATTTTAATCGTAGAAAGAGACAAAGAACTTGGCGGAATTTTAAACCAGTGTATTCACAATGGTTTCGGACTTCACACATTTAAAGAAGAGCTGACTGGACCGGAATATGCAGGACGTTATATTGAGCAGGTAAAAGACGCCGGGATTCCATATGTGACCGATAGCATGGTGCTGAGTATTCAAAGCATGAGCCAGTATAAGAGTAGTCTTCAAGCAGATCAGTGTGAATATAACAAAGAAAAATATTCAGAAGCAGATCAAGATAAATATAGCAAGAAGAAATATACAGATAAAATTATCACTATGGTTAGTCGTACGGAAGGTATCGTTCAGATTCAGGCAAAGGCAGTAATACTTGCCATGGGTTGCCGGGAGCGTCCAAGAGGAGCGCTTAATATTCCGGGATATCGCCCGGCTGGAATCTACAGTGCCGGAACGGCACAAAGACTTGTAAATATGGAAGGTTATCTGCCAGGACGTGAAGTCGTGATTTTAGGTTCTGGTGATATCGGACTGATCATGGCAAGACGTATGACACTGGAAGGGGCACATGTAAAAGTAGTTGCGGAACTGATGCCTTATTCCGGTGGACTAAAGAGAAATATTGTGCAGTGTCTGAATGACTATGATATTCCACTGAAGTTAAGCCATACAGTCGTTGATATTCATGGAAAAGAACGGGTGACAGGAATTACACTTGCCAAGGTCGATGAGAAAGGAAAGCCAATTCCGGGAACGGAAGAAGAATATGCATGTGATACTCTGTTGTTATCCTGTGGATTGATTCCGGAAAATGAATTGTCACGGGAACTGGGCGTGAAATTAAATCCAGTGACCAGCGGACCGGTTGTAGACGAGAGTCTGGAGACAAATGTGCCGGGAGTATTTGCCTGTGGAAATGTGCTTCATGTTCATGATCTTGTGGATTTTGTATCAGAGGAAGCGGACAGAGCAGGAACATGTGCGGCGAGATACATTTTACAAGAGAATCAAAGCAGTAATCCTGGCATAGACCAAGAGAGTCAGTATAGTGATTCAGATATAGGTAAGGCTTCCAAGATGAATGATAATAATGATCCAGTGATTCCACTCATTTCTCTTGGCTGTGTCCGCTATACCGTTCCATCTGCCATTCATTTGTCCAAGATGCCGGATAAATTGAAAGTGCGGTTTCGTGTCGGAAAAGTTGTAAAAAACTGTGCAGTCGATGTATACTGTAAGGAAGAGAATAGCGAGAAACGGATTAAGACAAAGAAACGTCCAGTCGTAGCACCTGGGGAGATGGAAGAGATTCTGCTTGGCAGGGAAGAACTTTTAAAATATCCGGATTTACAACAGCTTATCATCACGGTGAAGGAGGGATAGACTATGGAGGAGAAGAAACTAATCTGTATCGGCTGCCCTCTTGGATGTGAATTATGTGCAGTATTGGAACGTGGAGAGGTTATAAGTGTTACAGGAAATACTTGCAAGCGCGGAGATGCTTATGCCAGAAAGGAACTGGTAAGTCCGGAGCGTACCGTGACAAGTACGGTGAAAATGAGTGACGGGCGCATGCTTCCGGTGCGCACGAAGACGGATATTCCTAAGGCGAAAGTATTAGAATGCGTGCGAGAATTAAAACATGTTGTCGTAGAAGCGCCAGTGGAAACAGGGCAGATAATTGTGCAGGATATTGCGGGGACAAATGTACCGGTGATCGCTACAAAGAAGATGGGAGAACGTGTATGAAAAAATATGTAATGGCTCTGGATCAGGGGACAACCAGTTCCAGATGTATTTTATTTGACAAAAAAGGAAATATTTGCAGTGTAGCGCAAAAAGAGTTTGAGCAGATTTATCCAAAACCAGGCTGGGTTGAGCATGATCCGATGGAGATTTGGGCATCTCAGTTATCTGTTGCGACCGAAGCAATCAGTAAAATCGGTGCAAGTGCTGATGAGATTGCGTCCATTGGAATTACGAATCAGAGAGAGACGACGGTTGTGTGGAACCGTGAGACGGGTATGCCGATTTACAATGCAATCGTGTGGCAGTGCCGCAGAACTGCAGAACGGATCGATCAATTAAAAGAAGATGGTCTGACGGACTATGTGAAAGAGACGACAGGACTGATACCTGATGCATATTTTTCAGCGTCAAAGGTGGCATGGATCTTGGATCATGTAGAGGGAGCCCGGGAGCAGGCAGAAAATGGAGACCTTGCTTTTGGAACAATTGATACATGGTTGATCTGGAATCTGACCCGTGGGGAAGTACATGCGACAGACTACACCAATGCCTCCAGAACGATGATGTTCGATATTCATAAATTAGACTGGGATCAGAAGATTCTGGATTATTTCAAGATTCCAAAGAACATGCTGCCAAAAGTAAAACCGCCCAGTGGAATTTTCGGATATACAGAAGTCGGTATGTTTGGCGAGAGTATTCCAATCGCCGGGGCAGCAGGTGACCAGCAGTCAGCATTGTTCGGCCAGTGCTGTTTTGATGCCGGAGAAGTGAAGAATACATATGGAACCGGCTGTTTCCTGCTTATGAATACAGGAGAAAAGGCTGTGACTTCAGAAAATGGACTGCTTACGACTATTGCAGCCAGCGCAGACGGAACCGTCCAGTATGCATTAGAAGGAAGTATTTTTGTGGCAGGAGCGGCAATCCAGTGGCTGCGTGATGAGATGCGTATGATCCGCAAAGCAGCAGATACGGAGCGTTATGCAACTGCGGTCGAAGATACTGCAGGCGTTTACCTTGTTCCGGCATTTACCGGAATCGGAGCACCGTACTGGGATCCATATGCAAGAGGTACGGTCGTGGGCATCACAAGAGGCTGCAAAAAAGAACATTTTATCCGGGCGGCACTGGAATCTATGGCGTACCAGACCAATGACATTTTGAAAGTGATGGAAGAAGAATCTGGTGTACAGATCCGGACGCTCAAAGTAGATGGTGGTGCATCAAATAATAATTTTCTGATGCAGTTCCAGTCCGACATTCTTGGTGTTGATGTGCTCAGACCACAGTGTGTGGAGACAACAGCTCTCGGAGCGGCATATCTTGCAGGAATTGCAGTGGGTTACTGGGAAGATGTAGAGGACGTGCGCGCAAACTGGGCACTGTCCCGAACATTCCATGCAGACATGACAGACGAAAAGAGACAACATTTGTTAAAAGGCTGGAAGAAAGCAGTCGGTCGTGCATTCGAGTGGGTGGAGGACTAGATTATGAAGCGGGAATTTCAATATCCGTCGCGGGACGGAGTGACACAGATTCATGCAATCGAATGGGAGCCGGAGGGGGAGATCCATGCGGTTATGCAGTTATGTCATGGTATGGTCGAATTTATCGACCGATATGATGCATTTGCAAAATATCTGAACGAACATGGAATTTACGTGGTCGGACATGACCATCTGGGACATGGAAAATCTGTGCAAAATGAAGAATATCATGGATATTTTCATAAAACGAATGGAAATGAATATGTAATCGGTGACATTCACAAACTTCGGGAAATGACGCAGAAAAAATATCCGGATAAGCCGTATTTTATGCTTGGGCATAGTATGGGGTCTTTCCTGATCCGTCAGTATATGGAAATGTACGGACCTGGCCTTTCCGGAGTCATAGTCATGGGAACCGGAGCGCAGCCGGGAGTCGCGTTATTTTTTGGAAAATTACTGTGCAAAGTCATCGCTGCATTTAAAGGTGATGATTACCGGAGTGCATTTGTGGATAACATGGCATTTGGTGGATATAATAAACGGTTTGAGCCTGCCAGAACAGATAAGGACTGGCTGACGCGTGATGAAAAAGAGGTGGACGCCTATCTGGCGAATCCATGGTGTACGTTCCGCTTTACAGTCAATGCATATTATCATATGTTCTGTGGCATTGAGTATGCACAGAAAAAAGAGAATATTGAAAAGATCCCAAAAGATTTGCCGTTGTATCTGGTGGCAGGATCAGACGATCCTGTTGGAAACTTCGGAAAAAGTGTGGAAAATGTTGCAAAAACGTATCGGGAATGTGGAATTAAAGATGTGTCCCTTAAGCTTTATGAGAAAGACCGCCATGAGATATTAAACGAGCTGGACCGACAGGTGGTTTACGAGGATATACTGGCGTGGGTGGAAGCGCATCTGATATAGCCAGCATCGACTGAAACGGGAGAAGACTTGTAAAAGGTGAACTAGAAAAACGCGAGGAGATGAAAAATTGGCTGAGAGAGAAAGAAGAGTCATTTCGCTGGTCGGCGGTGGTGGCAAGACAACGACCATGTATGCGCTGGCTGAAATTTTCAGAGAAGAAGGGAAAAAAGTAATTGTGACGACAAGTACACATTTGCAGACCCCGCCAGAAGAAATCCGTGCGTGGAATATTGAAGAAGTGAGAAGTCTCTGGAAATCTGACCAGATTGCGGTCATCGGTACAGATTGTGAAAGTAATAAGAATCTTGCAGCAGGAGATCAGGCAGCAGTAAATCAGATGGAAAATAAGAAATCTGTGAAAAAGATGCGTATGCCAGATGGTTCATTTTTACAGGAAGTTCTGCAGGAAGCGGAGGTTGTACTAATTGAAGCGGATGGAGCAAAGCATCTTCCTTGTAAGGTGCCAATTGAAAAAGAACCGGTCATTATTCCGGAGTGTACAGATGTCATTGCGGTTGTGGGAATGGACGCATTAGGAAAGCCATTAGAAGAAGTCTGCTTTCGAAAAGACCTTGCAGTTCAGTTTTTAAATACGAGTTATAAACATCTGATAGCAGAAGAGGATATTGCAAAAATCCTTTCATCAGTGAAAGGTGCACGAAAAGGCGTGGAAGACCGGAAATATTGTGTCGTTCTGAATAAATGTGACGATGAAATCCGCAAGGAGCGGGCCGAGAAGATCCGCTCCTTGTTAAAAGAAAAGAGCATTGAAAATGTAATGATCACAAATTGTGAAAATCGTCAAAATGAGTTGAAGAAATATTTCTGATAAAATTCTTGAATTATTCCTGCATAACCCGAGCCATATCTTCTGGCAGCGGTGCAGTGAAACTCATATGTTCCCCGGTAATCGGGTGGGTGAATTCCATGTGGTGGGAGTGCAGAGCTTGACGTGTCATGTACTCCATGTCTGGGTTGTACAGGTAGTCACCAATCAGTGGATAACCGAGATATTTCATATGAATACGGATCTGGTGGGTGCGGCCGGTCTCAAGACGAAGAGAGACAAGGCTGTGCCCATTTGCTTCTTTTACCACTTTATAATGGGTGACTGCATCTTCTCCATGTTCCCAGTCTACGGTCCGTTCGATGATGGTTCCGCCCTTGCGCCCGAGCGGAGCTTGGATGGTTCCTTCGGAAGGTGTGACAGAACCTCGTGCAATTGCGAGATATTCCCGGTGAACTTCACGGTATTTTGTCATGTCCGAGAGAATACTGCCACTGACCAGATGCTTGGACACAATGGTAAGTCCCGAAGTATCCCGGTCCAGACGGTTACAACACCGGAAAATGAAAGGTTTCCCCTGAGACTGAAAGTAGTAAGCCAGAGCATTTGCTATAGAGTTTGTGTAATTATTTAAAGACGGGTGAATCGGCATGCCGGCAGGCTTGTTCAGCACAAGAAGATCCTCATCTTCATAAATAATATCCAGCGGCAGGTTTGTCGGTGGAATCTTCTCAGAATTCTTTGTTTCACAGATACGCACCTGCAGGTGGTCTCCTGTAGAAAGTTCCTGACGCATATAATAATGTACCCCATTTACAAGGATACTTTTCGGCATTCTTTTAATCTCCGACAGATTCTGCCCGGAGTAGCGCTTTCGGCGTAAGAATTGCTCAACTCTAAGGCCGGCACTGTCTTCATCTATGATATAATCGATATTTCGATTCATTGCATTTCTCCCATATAATGTCTATAATAAAAAGTAATCTGGCGATTAGTGCTAGTATAGCACATTTTTCAGTGTAATGGAAATCCAGTGAATTACGTTATTTATCAGCCATTATTTATAAGAAAAGAGGAAACCAATAATGACATCACTTAGTACTTTATGTTATATAGAAAAAGATGGGCAATATCTAATGCTTCACCGTACAGTGAAGAAAAATGATGTGAATAAGGATAAATGGATCGGTGTGGGCGGACATTTTGAAGCAGATGAAAGTCCGGAGGAGTGTGTGCTTCGTGAAGTGAAAGAGGAGACAGGATATACATTGACTTCTTATCGGTTCCGTGGGATTGTGACATTTGTATCTGGAAATGGTGTGACAGAGTATATGCATCTGTTTACTGCTGATGAATTCGAAGGAAAACCCATAGCATGCGATGAAGGTGAACTGGAATGGGTGAAAAAAGAGGACGTGTTGAAACTAAATATCTGGGAAGGCGACCGGATATTTTTACGGCTTCTTGCAGATGAAGAGCCATTCTTCTCACTGAAGCTTGTCTATGATGGTCATGATACACTGGTGTCAGCAGTGTTGAATGGAGAACCAATGGAGCTTTTCGATATTTTAAATCCAGACGGCAGTAAAACCGGAATTGTGAGAGAGCGAGTGGTTGCGCACCGTGAAGGAAGTCTGCATGCGACAGTGCATATGTGGATTGTGCGTCCGAATGAGAAGAGTGGTTATGACGTTCTTTTACAGAAGCGCAGCCAGACAAAAGATTCCAATCCAGGCAGCTATGATATATCCTCCGCAGGACATGTGGACGCCGGAGATGAGATTCTTGAATCAGCCATTCGCGAGCTGAAAGAAGAACTTGGTATTGAGGCAAAACCGGAAGAACTTCATTATATAGGTGTACATTACGGAGCATTTGAGGCAGAATTTTATGGGAAAATGTTTCGGGACAGAGAACTTAGTTCAGTCTATGTATACACAGAACCGGTGGAGATTGAAAACCTCAAATTACAGAAAGAAGAAGTGGAAGCGGTTCGCTGGATGGATTACGAGGAGTGCAGGCAGAAAGTTCATGACGGCACGATGCCGAACTGTATTTACGAAGATGAATTTCGGATGGTCGGGGAATACCTTGACAGAGTAAGTGTCGGCCGTTAAGATGAAGTCAGAGAAAATATAGTACAGACAGGCTGTACAAAGATGCAGTTATAAAAAAATGAATCTGTGCAGATAATGAATAGATGAAAGGAAGGTAAGCATATATGGCAGTTGTACATGTAACAGGAGATACATTTGAGCAGGAAGTATTAAAAGCAGAAGGAAAGGTACTGGTTGATTTCTGGGCCGGCTGGTGCGGACCGTGTCAGATGCTTGGACCGGTTATTGAAGAAGTGGCAGCAGAAGTAGATGATGTAAAGATCTGCAAAGTGGACGTAGACCAGTGCATGGATCTTGCAAGACAGTATAAGGTTGTGTCCATTCCGATGCTTGTTGTATTTGAAAATGGAGAAGTGACAGGAAAGCAGCTTGGACTGATCAGTAAAGAAGAAGTATTACATTTAATTGGGAAATAAAAAGGAAACGGGTATACAAATGACAAGAACGGGAATTGTAAATGGAAGATTTCAGGTGCTTCACCTGAAACATATGGAGTATATTCTTGCAGCAAAGATGCGCTGCGACAAATTATATATCGGAATCACGAATCCGGATGGAGCTCACACGCGGGATACGGTGCATGATGAGAACAGAGGAACGAAAGCAGGGAATCCATTGACCTATTTTGAGCGGTGTGAAATGATCCGCGGTGCAATGGAAGAATTTAATGTGCCTGCGAAAGAGTATGATTTTATTCCATTCCCGATCAGCATGCCGGAGTATATCGCACAGTATACACCCAAAGAAGCAGTATACTATGTAGGAATGTTTGATGCCTGGGATGAGGAAAAGTACAAGATTTTACGAAGCCTTGACCTGGATGTGAATATTCTTTGGAGAAAAACGGAAGAAGAGAAAGGAATTACTGGATCAAAAGTACGGGAGCTTATCGCTACAGATCAGGAGTGGAAACAGTTTGTTCCCAAAAGTGTGTATCATTATCTGACAGAAAATGAACTGGACAAGCGTGTAAAGCGTCTGGAACTTATGAGGATTGAAGAAAAAAAGACCATTGAACAGATGAACATTGCAGAGGCAGTGGAACGTCTCGAAATGATGGAATCCCAGGATATGGATTAAAGGAATAGACAAAAAAGTATGGTTGATAACAATTGAGAGAGATTTTTGTTATCAACCATACTTTTCTTTTAAAAACATTTTTAAATTCAAGATGGAATCTAACGAATCACTGTTCCGGTCTTTCCTTCCAGCGCCTCGTTTAATTTATCGTAAGAAGTGATGAGTGCACTTCTGCCTTCTCTGCCTTCTACAAAGTTTACGGAAGCATTGAATTTCGGGAGCATGTTGTAAACTCCAAAATGTCCTTCTTCCATATATTTTTTAGCCTGATCGACTGTAATTTCGCCAAGGTCTTTTTCATCGGCACGTCCCATATGGATCTTAACTTTCTCAACACTTGTCAGAATGATCAACATATCAGCATCTGTCTCTTCTGCCATCTTACCGGCAGTCAGATCTTTTTCAATAACAGCGCTGGCTCCTTTGAGATGATTGTCCTGCTCAAGTACCGGAATTCCCCCACCGCCACATGCGATAACAACCTGATCTGCATCTAACAGGGCTTTGATTGCATCAATCTCGACAATGCTGACTGGATTCGGTGCAGATACGATTCGACGGAATCCCTTTCCCGGCTCTTCCACGATATAATTTCCCTTTTTCCGCTCCAGATTAGCTTCTTCTGCATTCAGATAACGACCGAGAACTTTGGTTGGTGTATAGAATGCCTCATCATAAGGATCCACAACAACACTGGTAAGAACGGTACTGACTGTGCGGAAAATCCCGCGGTCTAAAAGCTCTTCGCGAATGTTGTTCTGGAGATCATAACCGATATATCCCTGACTCATGGCTGAACAGATACACATAGGTGCTGCTGTATAATCTTCATGCTGCTTTGCAAACTCATTCAATGCGGTATGTATCATTCCGACCTGAGGTGCATTACTGTGTGTAATAGCTACCTGATATCCGTTCTGGATAAGATCGGCAATTACTTTCGCTGATTTTTTCACTGCCTCTAACTGTTCCGGCAATGTTGTTCCAAGTGCCCGGTGTCCCAGAGCGACAACAACTCGTTTCTTCATAGTATAGCCTCCTGCTAAAAGTATTCTACCTTTAATCATACATGAGCGGGTTAAAATTGGCAAGATTTTAAGTGATTCTTGAAGAAAAAATCTGACAAAATATATCCGCAGAAGAAAAAACAATGCATAAATCCATGAAGGACCTCGACATTCTTACTGCATATACTATATTAAAAATATATGTGGATGATGAATATGCGCCTGAACGATTTTCAAGGAAAAGAAGTCATCAACGCCTGTGACGGTAAAAAATTAGGCTACATTGTAGATTTTGTCTTTGACGAAAAATGTGGACAGATCGAAGCAATCATTATTCCAAAGACATCAAAGTTCTGTAACTTCTTCTGTGACGGCTCCGAATATATCATTCCTTACAAATGCATTTGCAAAATCGGACCAGATGTCATACTGGTAGAAATGCATGAGAAAAAATAAGAAAAAATTAAGAAAAAGTCCGGGAAATGGGAGTAATAGTGGTTTGACTTCTCGTACGCCACAAGATATACTAATAAGGAAAGATTAGGAAAAGGAGCGCGAAAGAATATGAAATGTCCATATTGTGGAAATCCTGACACAAAAGTAATTGATTCCAGACCTGCAGAGGACGGAAGCTCCATTCGAAGAAGACGTGCCTGCGATATATGTGGGAAGCGTTTTACAACTTATGAAAAGATAGAGACAATCCCTCTTATAATTATAAAAAAAGATAACAACAGAGAACAGTACAGCCGTCAGAAGATTGAAAACGGAATTATCCGGGCATGCTATAAGCGTCCGGTGCCGACAGAGAAGATCCAGCAGGCGGTGAACAATATAGAGACAAAGGTATTCAGTCTGGAAGAAAAGGAAATTCCGAGCAGTGTGGTCGGCGAACTTGTCATGGACGAACTGAAAGATCTGGATGAAGTAGCATATGTAAGATTTGCATCTGTATACCGTGAATTTAAAGATGTGAATACTTTTATGGACGAGCTAAAGAAGATATTAGATAAGGAAGAAAAATGAGAACATACAAATTAACAATTTCTTATGATGGCACCCGCTATCAGGGGTGGCAGAGACAGGCGACGACAGATAATACAATTCAGCATATATTAGAGTGGAGCATTGGAAAACTGGTCGGATACAGAGTCCGTGTAGATGGCTCCGGGAGAACTGACGCAGGGGTTCACGCACGTGGACAGGTTGCAAGCGTACAGCTCTCCAAGCTTTACGATGTAAAGGAATTGAAGGATTCCATTAACAGATATTTACCGGAAGATATCCGGATCATGAAAGTGGAACTGATGAAAAATGGGTTCCATGCGAGAAAAAGTGCAAAAGGCAAGAAGTACGAATATTATATTGACTGCAGAGAAAAACCAGATGTATTTTCCAGAAGATATTGCTATCATTATCCACATAAGCTGGATATCGAAGCAATGCGCGAGGCAGCAGATTATATGATCGGACCGAAGAATTTTACAAGCTTTACGGATGACAGTGAGAATAAGGATCCAGTCCGCAGGGTTACCAACATTAAAATTGTAAGTAATGGAGAAAAGCTCCGTATTACTTATTATGGAACCGGGTTTATGTATCATATGGTCCGGATTATGACAGGCACACTTCTGGAGGTCGGAACAGGAGAGCGTGAAGCCTCTATGATTCCGGTCGTCATTGCAGCAGAAGACAGAAGCCTGGCAGGATTTCTGGCACCGGCAAGGGGTCTGTTTTTAAGAAAAGTGTATTACTAATGCCGTTACTGTCAATTTTGAAAATGGAAGAAAAAAATAGAAGACAAGAACACAGGAGACTAAAATGAAATTCATATCATGGAATGTAAATGGTATCCGTGCATGTGCCGGAAAAGGATTTATGGATTTTTTTCAGGAGACGGACGCAGACATTTTCTGCATTCAGGAGACGAAGATGCAGGAAGGACAGCTTGAACTGGACACACCGGGATATCATCAGTACTGGAATTATGCGAAGAAAAAAGGTTATTCGGGGACAGCAATATTTACCAAGCAGGAACCAATCAGCGTAAGCTACGGACTTGGAATCGAGGAGCACGACCAGGAAGGGCGTGTGATCACATTGGAGTTTGAAGATTTTTACTTTATTACCGTGTATACACCAAACTCCCAGAGCGAGCTTGCAAGACTGGATTATCGTATGAAATGGGAGGAAGATTTTCTTACATACTTGAAAAAGCTGGAAGAGACAAAGCCGGTTATTTTCTGCGGTGATTTGAATGTAGCGCATACAGAGATTGATCTGAAGAATCCAAAGACGAATCGGAAAAATGCCGGATTTACCGATGAAGAGCGTCAGAAATTCACAGAGCTTCTGAATGCCGGATTTGTAGATACATTCCGGTATTTTTATCCGGAGCAGACAGGTATCTACTCCTGGTGGTCTTACAGATTTAGTGCAAGAGCCAAGAATGCAGGTTGGAGAATTGACTATTTCTGTGTATCCGAGAGTCTGAAAGACAGACTGGAAGACGCGAAGATATTGACAGATATTATGGGATCAGATCATTGCCCGGTGGAATTGGATATAAAGTAACTTTAAATTTTAAAATGCGGTTTTGGGTTTTAACTCTCAAAATCGCATTTTCTCTTGAAATATAGGGAATTTGTGGGTATAATAATGTCATTAAAAAGAGGTTGAAAAATCCAATGGGGGAACAAGCTTATTGGTTTTTTGCACCTCTTTTTTCGATATCAGGAATAAAATTTCCAATATCAGATGCTTTCAGAAGAATGTTTAAAAGCATCTTTCCAATGGATTTCTAAGAAAAAAACAGGAAAAAATAACAGAAACAACACATGAAAAGAGAGGATGACAGACATGAAATTTAAAGAGATTAATCCATCACCACGCACACTTATGACACCGGGACCAGTTGAAGCAGATCCTCGCGTACTTCGCGCAATGGGCGCACACATTCTCGGACAGTTCGATCCGGAATTTACAGCACTTATGAATGAGACAATGGAGATGGAGCGCTATGTGTTCCAGACACAAAATAAAATGACATATCTTGTAGATACCACATCAAGAGGAGGTCTTGAGACAGTTCTGACAGGAGCAATCTGTCCGGGAGATAAAGTCTTGATTCCTGCATTCGGACGTTTTGGATATCTGCTTGCAGAGATTCTGGAGAGATGTGGAGCAGATATCACACTTCTTGAGAGAGAATGGGGAACTGTATTTGAGCCGGAAGAGATTGAAGAGGCATTAAAGAAAGACAGCTACAAAGCCGTTGCATTTATCCACGGTGAGACTTCTACATCTATGATGCAGCCATTGAAAGAGATTGGTGAAATCTGTGAGAAATATGGTGCACTTCTGATTGTAGATGCAGTTGCAACACTTGGTGGAGCAGAAGTACACGTTGACGACTGGAAGTTATCCGCATGTATCTCCGGTACACAGAAATGTATTTCAGCACCTTCAGGTTCTGCACTGATTACATACAATGAGCAGATTGAAGAGATTGTTAAGAAGAGAAAGAAAGTAGAGAAAGGAATCCGTACAGCAGATGATGTAAACGGTTCACTTGCAGGAATCCCAAGTAACTATCTGGATCTTGCACAGCTTGAGGATTACTGGAGCCCAAGACGTCTGAACCATCATACAGAGGCTACAAGTATGCAGTATGCAGTACATGAAGCACTCCGCTGTATCGTGGACGAGACTCTGGAAGTAAGATGGGCAAGACACAGCCTCAATGACAAGGCTCTGTGTGCTGGTCTGAATGCAATGGGTCTTAGCATTTTCGGAGATATCGAGCACAAGATGCCGGTTGTAACAGCAATCAATATTCCGGAAGGAGTAGACGGAAAGGTAATCCGTGGAACACTTCTCAACGAGTTCGGAATCGAAATTGCAACATCATTCGGACCACTGGACGGCAAGATTTTAAGAATTGGTAACATGGGATATTCAAGCCAGAAGAGAAATATCCTGATCCTTCTTGGTGCTCTTGAAGCAGTTATGCTTCAGAATAATGTTAAGATTGCTACAGGCGAAGGTGTGGCAGCAGCTATGGAAGTATACAAAAATGCTGAGAAATAAATAAAATTATCGAACATTTAGAACTAAGTGTAGAATATATGATTTACTCCGGAACATATACTGCTATAAAGGCAGATGTTCCGGAGTTTTTTATGAGAAAGTTAATAAAACTTGAGAAAATAAGTACCAATTGCAAGCGTATCCAAAAGAAATGGAATAAGAAATGGTTGACTCGTGGGATTTTTACTTGTGTGGTTGCAATAGCATTGATAGGTTCATACAGGTACATATCAGGAATTGTCAAGGTTTCGAGCAATGTCAATGGAAAAGAACTTCCGATTTATTGTGTCCAGACTGATGAAAAGAAGGTTGCGCTCTCATTTGATGCGGCATGGGGGAATGATGATACCCAGAGAATCCTGGACATTTTAAAGGAACATGATGTACATGTCACATTTTTCATGACTGGCGGGTGGGTCGAAAGTTATCCTGACGATGTGAAAGCAATCTATGAGGCAGGCCATGACCTTGGAAATCACAGTCAGAATCATAAGAATATGTCTCAGCTTTCCGATGAGGAGAAGACGCAAGAGTTAATGAGTGTTCATGAAAAAGTGAAGGAGTTGACAGGAGTCAAGATGCAGTTGTTTCGCCCACCATATGGAGATTATGATGACGCCGTAGTTTTAAATGCCAGGGAAAATGGATATTATCCGATTCAGTGGGACGTGGATAGTTTGGATTGGAAAGACTACGGGGTTGATAGTATTTTAAATACGGTGCTGAATCATAAGGCACTTGGAAATGGTTCGATTATTTTGTGCCACAATGGGGCGAAATATACGGCAGATGCTCTGGATGCATTGCTGGACGGATTGAAAGAAAAAGGTTATCAGGTAGTGCCGATATCGCAACTGATTTATAAAGAAAATTACCATATGGATGTGACCGGAAGACAAATTCCGGACGCGAAGTAGATACCCAGAAAAGCCCGTAAAATGGACGAAAAATCAGAACATACACATCAATTAAAGAACATATATAGAATAGTTTAATATTTGCTGTCTCTTTTAGTAGATTATAATTTTTCAAAAACCTATTGACCTTTCTTTGAATATAGAGTAATATTTATGTAGCGCAAAAACAGATTGCGCTCTATAATTTAAATTCTGTGAAGAGAAAGAGTAGAGATAAGAGATTTCCCTACAGAGAGCTGTCGGTGCTGAAAGACAGTGGGAGGCTTATTTTGAAAATCATCTCTGAGAAGGAAAGCTGAAAGAATCACATCAGGTAAGTTTTCACGGGGATTTCCCGTTATAGAAATCACGTATGATTGTACGTAGTGAATATCACTTGTTTTAGAAGAACAGGGTGGTTGCGGAACTGATAATATGTCCGTCCCTATTTCAGGGGCGGACTTTTTGTATATATGATGCCAGTGACACAAGCTTTGCACTAATAGAAGCATAGATGTAGAAGAGTTAAAGCGTGGAGTAATCTGTAGGCATCATACTTATACACAACAAGAGAAAGGAGAAGATGCATGAGTAATCACACAGAGATCAGATGGCATGGCCGTGGCGGTCAGGGTGCCAAGACAGCAGCATTACTGTTAGCTGATGTTGCATTTAAGACAGGAAAATACGTACAGGGATTTCCGGAGTATGGTCCGGAGCGTATGGGTGCGCCGATCACAGCGTACAACAGAATCAGCGATGAGGTGATCCGTGTACATTCTAACATTTATGATCCAGAGTTCGTTGTTGTTGTAGACGAGTCACTTCTTGAGACTGTAGATGTAACAGCAGGACTGAAAAAAGAGGGGGCGATCCTTGTAAATACAGCCCGCCCGAAAGAAGAGATTATTCCACATCTGAAAGGATACGAAGGAAAACTTTATACAATTGATGCACATAAAGTATCTATGGAAGCTATGGGAAGATATTTCCCGAATACACCGCTTCTTGCAGCAATCGTAAAAGTTGCAAATATCATGGACGAAGAGACATTTTTAAGAGAGATGCAGGCTTCTTTCAAACATAAATTCGCCAGCAAGCCAGAGGTTATTGATGGTAACATGAAGGCTCTTGAGATGGCACTGAAGGAGGTAAAATAATGGCTACAGATATCAGCAAATTAGGAGTTAAGACAAAATGGCAGGATCTGACTGAAGGAATGATCGTTGCCGGAGCAGGAACTTCAAAGGATTTCCACACCGGTGAGTGGACAAGTGTAAAGCCGGAATTTATTGAAGACAAATGTAAACAGTGCCTGTTATGTGTACCTGTCTGTCCGGACAGTTGTATCCCGGTTAAGGATATGAAAAGAGGCGCATTTGATTATGACCATTGCAAAGGATGCGGTATTTGTGTAAAAGCATGTCCGTTCGGTGCAATTACGATGGAAGGAGTGAAATAAGATGGCAGGAAAAAGAGATCGTTTATCAGGAAATGAAGCAATAGCAATCGCTTTAAGACAGATTAATCCGGACGTATTTCCGGCATTCCCAATTACACCATCTACGGAGATTCCACAGTATTTCGCTTCATTTGTAGCAAATGGACAGGTGGATACAGAATTTATCCCAGTCGAGAGTGAGCATAGTTCTATGTCAGCAGCAATCGGAGCATCCGCTGCAGGAGCACGAAGCCTTACAGCAACTTCTTCTTGTGGACTTGCTTATATGTGGGAGGAACTTTACATTGCAGCTTCTAACAGACTTCCGCTTGCACTTGCACTTGTAAACCGGGCACTGTCCGGTCCGATCAATATCAACTGTGATCATTCTGACAGTATGGGAGCAAGAGATGCAGGCTGGATCCAGATTTACGCAGAGAATAATCAGGAAGCTTATGACAACATGGTTCAGGCTTTCCGCATTTCCGAGCATAAAGATGTACGCCTTCCAATCATGATCTGTCAGGATGGATTTATCACAAGCCACGCCGTAGAGAACATTGAACTTCTGGAAGATGCAGACGTCAAGAATTTTGTTGGTGAGTATGAGCCGGAAGATTATCTTCTGAATCCAGAGTGCCCGATGGCAGTCGGCCCTTACTCTATCACAGATTATTATATGGAAGCAAAGCGTAATCAGGCAGAGGGAACAAGAAATGTCAGCCGTGTCGTAAAAGAAGTGGCTGAGGATTTTGAGAAGCTTTCCGGCAGAAAATACGGACTTTTCGAGGAGTATCGTATGGAAGATGCTGAACGTGCAGTTGTTATCATTGGTTCCGCAGCAGGAACAACAAAAGATGCAGTAGACAGACTTCGCGAGCAGGGAGAGAAAGTCGGACTGATTAAGATTCGTCTGTTCCGTCCATTCCCGGCTGATGAGATTGCAGAAGCATTGAAAAATGTCAAGGCAATCGCGATCATGGACCGTGCAGAGAGTTATACAAATCACGGTGGCCCACTTGGAGCAGATGTGATGTCTGCATTATTCCGTGCAAGAAGCCAGGCACTCGCAATTAACTATGTATATGGACTTGGTGGACGTGATGTGCGTGTCGAAGATATGGAAAATGTATACGAAACACTGAAACAGGTCATTGCAGATGGTGATGCCGGAGAAATGTATCGTTACATGGGAATCAGAGAATAAGGAGGCGCGAAGAAGATGAGTTATAATTTTAAAGAGACAATGAACAAACCAGAGCGTCTTGCTCCTGGACACAGAATGTGCGCCGGATGCGGCGGAACAATCGCAGTAAGAAACGTCCTTCGTGGTCTTCATGAAGGGGACAAAGCAGTCATCGGAAACGCAACAGGATGTCTGGAAGTTTCTACATTTACATATCCATACACAGCATGGGAAGACAGCTACATTCACAATGCATTTGAAAATGCAGGGGCAACACTCAGCGGTGTTGAAGGCGCTTACAAAGCGTTAAAGAGAAAAGGAAAATTACAGGATACAAACTACAAATTTATTACATTTGGTGGAGACGGCGGTACATACGATATCGGACTTCAGTCATTATCCGGGGCAATGGAGCGTAATCAGGATCTTGTATATGTGTGCTACGATAACGGAGCTTATATGAACACAGGTATCCAGCGTTCTTCTGCAACACCAATGTATGCAGATACAACAACAACACCAGTTGGAAGCGAGAGCAATGGTAAACCGCAGAACAGAAAAGATTTGGCATCTGTAATTGCGGCACACGATATTCCGTACGTTGCACAGACTACATTTGTACAGAACTTTAAAGATCTGCACATCAAATCCGAAAAAGCTATCTATACACCGGGTGCAGCATTTCTGAACATTATGGCACCATGCCCGCGTGGATGGAGATACAACACACCAGACATTATGGAAATCTGTAAACTTGGTGTAGAGACATGTTACTGGCCGCTGTTCGAGGTCGTAGAAGGAAAATGGATCCTGAACTATGAGCCAAAGAAGAAACTTCCAATCGAGGACTTCTTAAGACCACAGGGTAGATTCAAACATTTATTCAAGAAAGGCAATGAAGATCTTCTTGAGGCATTCCAGAAAGAAGTAGACAGAAGATGGGAAGACCTTCTGTTCAGATGTTCAAGATAAGAGACAGATTTATTTTGAATCTGTAAATAGTAAGAAATGAAAGATTCGGGTTAAGCTTGTAGAGATGCACAGAAGAATATGCTATGTATTGCATGATGTGCATCTCACAGCAAGAATATAGTAAGATTTATGAATTAGGGAAATGAGGTAAAGGCATGGGACTTGCAATACCAATCGAGACAAGTGCAAGGCACATTCATCTGTGCCGGGAAGATTTTGAAATATTATTCGGAGAAGGAAAAGAGCTGACATTTAAGTCAGAGCTCAGCCAGCCGGGACAGTTTGCCTGTGAAGAGCGCCTGGAGGTCCGCGGACCAAAAGGAGCATTCGAGAGGGTTGCAGTTCTTGGACCTTTCCGTGGGGAGACTCAGGTGGAAATCTCTATGACAGATTCCAGAAAACTGGGAATTCCAGGAATGATACGTCAGTCCGGAGACACTGCAGGGACACCTGGATGTACACTGGTGGGACCGTGTGGAAGCGTGGAATTAGACCACGGTGTGATTGTGGCAAAACGCCATATACACATGACACCGGTACAGGCATATCAGTTAAATGTAAAAGATAACGACTCTGTATTTGTCATTACACAGAGCTTTGAACGGGCACTGATATTCGCAGATGTCATCGTTCGCGTCAGTCCGCAGTTCGCACTTGCAATGCACGTAGATACAGACGAGGCAAATGCATTCGCAGGAACCGAGAACCCGACAGGAACACTGCTCAAGCTCTTCGGAGGAAAATCCGAAGAACTACAAAGATGGGCAGATGAGATTCAGAGTGGTATTCATCGGATATAAAATTATATAATACAGGCACAAGAATAGTCCTATAAGGCACGCTCGCGCTACCTTCCGCTGGTAGCGGTACGTAAGCGACCTCAATACGGTCGCTAAGTACCGACCGCTCCAGAGTACCTTTACGGACTATTCTTGTGCCTTATTTTATACTTTTAAGTCCTGGATTCGGGCAAGGAGGCACGCTCGCGCTACCCTCCGCTGGTAACAGTACATAAGCGACCAAAAGACGGTCGCTAAGTACCGACCGCTCTAGAGTACCTTGTAGTGGAGGATTTTTTGTTATATACAATATTCTATATCTTGGATTCAGTTGGGGAGGCACGCTTGCAACATTTTTGAAAATTAGCAATAGGATTGAAAATAAATTATCAATATGATATACTGTTGATAAATAAAAATGTGGGAAAATATAAAAACGGTTACTTACAAGGGAAGAAAAATATGGAAAAAACAAATGAAATCGTATTATTTGAAACGCAAGATAAAGACTATTGGTAAACATATTAATAATGTGTTGAAAGAAGAATTAGATAACCAAGTGGTTGTCGCAAAATTTACGACAGTTCAGAATGAAGGAACAACAATGCTGGTAAACAGCGAGTTTGTAGCACTTTTGAAGCAGGCTAATACTGACAGTTCCAAGAGGGCGGCGGTTATCGGTGTATCGGATGCACAGCTTCGCTTCGTAACTAAACAGTCAGTCCAGTAGAGGACTTTTTTGAAAATCAACACAGCTTTATCTGTTCACCAAAAGGACATAGTTTTAATCTGATAACCGTCTTTTTCCATTTCTTGTACTTTTTCATTTATTTTTTCTGTTACATTCTCAATAGTAATTTCTTCAATCAAAATAGTTTTATGCATTATTACATCTCCGCAACTTCAAATTTTGTTATTTAGATTTATCCTTGAAAAAGCCAATTAAAATTAAAGCAATACCAAGAATTGCTACTGGAATATACATAACATTAGGTATATGATAAACAAATCTATCAATTCCAGACATAACGATATAAATAATAATTCCCATACTGATTAAAATATTCTTATCTTTCATAATGTTCCATCCAAACTGGAAGTTATTAGTTATTAGGAAGCACTTCTCCGTTTTCATCTAAAAGATAAATTGCATAAATTGTTCCTAGTTGTATTGGATAACTTTCCATTATCTCGCCATTAAATACAACACGAATGTTATCGTCAACATTCAATTCAGGTACTTCACTATTTGATACTACGTCTGTTGTAACGGAAAACTCTTCATCAACAGAGATCCCACTGTTAAATGTTTCTACACATCTAACCTTAATATATCCCTTATTCACTTCCAAAACTTGTGCATTGAAATATACTTGTCCTTTTATAGTTCCATTTTCACATCCAAATAAAGCTATTATACAACTAAAAACTACTAAAACAGATAGCTACCTTTTCATACTCAATCCCCTTGAATTTCAATAATGTTGTCTTATACAAACTGAAATTTAGCCTTTTAAACCTTTCGCTTGCCTGTCCATATCTTCAATAACAATGTCGTAAATTTCTCCAAGCTGTGAACAGTATTCTAATACTTTCCATGGTTCATTTGTATGAAAATGAATTTTTATAAGTTCTTCATCTCCAACTGCTAACAAACAATCTCCGTTAAAATTGTTTGTGAAATATTCGCTAATTTTATCTTCGTCAAGGTTTTCGCCTTCTATTAAAAGTTGAGTATCATATTTAAATTCTAACATCTTATTATCCTCCCAATTCCGATTCTAATGTCTCTATTATACCATAATGATACTATTATGAAAAATGAGTTCACCCACGATGAGTGTGTCAATCAGACAAAGACACTCCTTTACATAGTTTCACCTTTCAAAAAATAAAAAAATCCTATTTGTCAATCAGAAAGGCAAGCCCAAAGTTGCGATTGATTATAACGCCTTATTTGTCCGTATGGTAAAGAAATACAACAAGCAACACAAGGACAATCCCTTGCCACATATCACATCGCATACGCTACGCCATACGTTCTGCACAAGGCTGGCAAGTAAGAACATGAACCCGAAAGATTTACAGTATATCATGGGGCATTCAAATGTCAGTATCACAATGAACTGGTATGCTCATGCGTCCATAGATACCGCAAAATCAGAGGTTCAGCGTCTAATCGCATAGAAGTATTTACCACGATTTTAACCACGCTTGATAGCGAAAATATAAGAAGATAAACCTAGATATGTGAGGTTTACCACAAAAGCAAAATGCCCGTAGAGCCGATAAAATAAGGCTTTGCGGACATTTAAGAAGATATAAAAAGATAGTCAAAAAGATATATATAATTTGATTTAAACAGTTTAAAACTGCAACAGGTTGGCGCAGAAATCAGTGAAAATCAAAAACTGCACCAAGCTGGTGCAGAAATAGAATTTCCTACAATCTTTGGATTTGTACCATGGAGACATCATGTGGAAATAGTAACAAAATGTAAAACAATAGAAGAAGCTTTATTCTATGTGAGAAAAACAATAGAAGAGAGTTGGAGCAGAAGTACACTTGTTGATTGTATTAAAGCTAATTTATATCAATCATCAGGTAATGCACTTACCAATTTTGCGGAAAAGCTTCCTGCTATACAAGGAAAACTCGCACAGGAAATCGTAAAAGATACTTATGATTTCGGCTTTGTGTCACTTCCTGTAGGATATGATGAGGAAGAGTTGGAAGATGCGTTAGAACAGAATATTACACGCTTCTTATTAGAGCTTGGATCAGGATTTGCCTTTATTGGAAGACAGAAAGAGATTATCGTTGCTGGTAAAACAAGAAAAATAGATATGCTTTTTTATCATATCAGAGGTTCAGTGGGCTTTTCAGGGAATAAAGACTCCTATGGGAGTTGCAACTTACGATAATATTCGTTTGCAAGAAATAAAATCTCAGCTGCCATCGGAGGAAGCAATTCAGAAACGATTAGAACAGGCAGAAGAAGAAGAATATATCTTAAAACTAAAAGAAAAAAATAAATAATCCAGTTAGAGTTATCACATAATCCATTTGGACTAACCCGGGTGGTAAGAAAACAGGATGGAATAATTCTATGATTGCTAAGATTATACGCTGGCAACACTTACGATTATGATTGCAGAATCAAAACTAGATGAAATGGAAATGATGATTACAGTTATTATGAATTGTATGAAATAGATTACTTGCACCTGTGTCGGTTTGTGTGTATACTTGATTTAGAATATTTGTGCGTGAGTGCTAAGAACAGGAGGTAGCGGTATGCGTGATTTTTTAGATAAGGTGAAGGAAATTTTTGACCGTGAATGGTCAGGTGAAGAGAAAGTTCTGATTATGCTTTGTTGTGTTCTTTTAGGAGTGATTTATGGATTTTTAATTTCTCCAATTAAAAAAGGAATTTCTTTTGGTAATAACAATGGAAATAATTATAATGAATTTGCAGATGATTACTGGTTAGATGACGAAGAGTAGAATAAAAAGTAAGAAATATTGATGCCGGATCAGAGTGATATGTGTCTGAAAATTTGGACATATTTTATGAGGTAACTTAAACAAATGAGGATTTTCTGTGTTGGACAGGAGATCTTCATTTTTTATGCAGATATATATTTGCTCATAGGATTTAACTTTGCAATTGAGTTCTATTTGAAATATACACTATTAATCAATTGTCAGGATTGACAAAGCATCATTTTCTTTTTATAATCATAAACATGTGAGACAATGGCGTTTTCATCCTTGTATGAGAGCGCCCTTTTTTGCTATAAAAGTATTATCAATAGATAGCTTGGAGGCATGTTTACATGCATTACAGGCTATCTATTAGATAATCTGAGCTGCATGAACAAGAAGGGCGAAAGCCCGGATTGTGAATGTGGCAGCAGATGCGGGAGTGCAAAGCACGGAGCATCTGGATTTTATAGATTCAGATAGTAAAAAATAATACAAGCGGGAGGTTTCTTATGAACAATTACACACGCGAGGATATTTTGAGGATGGTTGAAGAGGAGGACGTTGGTTTCATTCGTCTTCAGTTTACAGATATGTATGGAACTTTGAAAAATGTAGCAATCACCAGCAGCCAGCTTGAGAAGGCGCTGGATAATGAGTGCATGTTCGATGGTTCTGCCATTGAAGGTTTTGCGAGAATGGAAGATTCGGATATGTATCTTCGCCCGGATCTGAATACATTTGAAATCTTTCCGTGGAGACCGCAGCAGGGGAAAGTAGCAAGGCTGCTCTGTGATGTACAGAAAGCGGACGGCAGTATGTTTGAAAGTGATCCAAGATATGTGTTAAAGAAAGTGATTGCCGAAGCAAAAGAGATGGGGTATACATTTGACGTGGGACCAGAGTGTGAGTTCTTCTTATTCCATACGGACGAAGACGGACTTCCGACTACATTTTCTCATGAGAAGGCAAGTTATTTTGATCTGGGACCGTTAGATTTAGGAGAAAATGCAAGGCGTGATATTGTTCTGACACTGGAGGATATGGGATTTGAAGTAGAAGAATCTCACCATGAATTTGCACCGGCACAGCATGAAGTGGATTTTAAATATGATGAGGCACTTTTAACTGCGGATAATATTATGACATTTAAACTAGTCGTAAAGACTATTGCCAAGCGTCACGGGCTTCATGCTACATTTATGCCGAAACCGAAGTACAATGAAAATGGCTCTGGTATGCATATGAATATGTCCCTTCATAATGAAGCGGGGGAAAATGTATTCAATGACAAGAATGACCCGAATGGTATGAGTAAAGAGGCATACTATTTTATTGGCGGTTTGATGAAGCACATTAAAGCCATGACATTTATCACGAATCCTATTGTAAATTCTTATAAACGGTTTGTGCCGGGATTTGAGGCACCGGTGCATATCGCATGGTCCAGAAAGAATCGGACGCCACTTATCCGAATTCCGGCAGAACGTGGGGGGAACGTCAGAATCGAACTTCGTAGTCCGGATACTGCAGCAAACCCTTATCTGGCACTGGCAGTATGTCTTTCAGCAGGACTGGACGGTATCCGTAGTAAGATCATGCCACCGGACAGCATCGACCGCAACTTATTTGAGATGAGCGAGGAAGAACTCAAAGAGGCAGGAGTAGAAAAGCTTCCAATGAATCTGATGGAAGCGTGTCAGGAATTTGAAAAAGACGAGTATATTAAAAATGTGCTTGGAAATGATCTGGTGCAGAAGTATACACAAGCTAAGAAAAAGGAATACGAGGAATATGTAACCCAGGTCACAGAATGGGAGCTTAATAAATATTTACATCGAATCTAAGCCTGCTGTTGTGTGAAATATTTCTTATCAAGGAGAAGAAAAGATTCAGGAAGCTGCTAAAAGCGGACAGAAGGTCGGTTTTATCAGCGATACACAGCAGGAGGTGGCAAATTGGTAGGTATTATAGTTGTATTTCCGAACAAGGATAATGCGACCAATATCCGAAATCTGTTAGTGCGTGCAGGGCTTAATGTTACTGGAGTGTGCACGACAGGAGCGCAGGCGATGAACTACGCAGATTCTGTTGATGAAGGAATTATCGTGTGTGGATACAAACTAAAAGATATGATGTATTCAGAATTAAGAGAATATTTGCCGGATCGCTTTGAGATGCTTTTGATTGCGTCACAAGGGAAATGGGAAGAAGGGCTGGCAAGTGGTGTCATGGGACTGACTATGCCGATCAAAGCGTATGATCTTATGAATACCCTTCAGATGATGCTTCAAAATATGGACCGGCGGCGCAGAAAACGTAAGAAAACGATTAAGAGCAGGACTCCTGAACAGGAAGCATTGATCCGAAAAGCAAAAGAATTGCTGATGGCGCGAAATAATATGACAGAAGAAGAGGCACACCGGTATCTTCAGAAGAACAGTATGGACAGCGGAACGAATATCGTAGAGACAGCGGAGATGGTACTTAGCATTATGAATGAATAAAGATGGGAGAAATAATAAAAATGAAATTCACAAAAATGCAAGGTCTGGGGAACGATTACGTTTATGTAAATTGTTTCAAAGAAAAAATCGACAATCCACCTGAGGTGGCAAAGATTGTCAGTAACAGACATTTCGGAATCGGGTCAGACGGTCTGATCATGATCAATCCGTCTAAGGTGGCTGATTTTGAAATGGAGATGTATAATGCAGATGGTTCCAGAGGAGAAATGTGTGGAAATGGAATCCGTTGTGTCGCAAAGTATGTCTATGATTACGGACTGACTGATAAGACACACATTTCCGTGGAGACACTTGGAGGAATTAAATATCTGGATCTGACGGTGAAAGATGGAAAAGTTGCACTGGTACGTGTTGATATGGGAGAACCGGAGCTTGACCCGGAGAAAATTCCGATTATAATGAAAGGGTATTCCGATGAAACTGATAGGGTATTAAATGCTCAGATTAAAGTAGACGGGAAAGAGTATCATATGACTGGTGTATCAATGGGAAACCCTCACGATGTTGTCTATATTGATAATGTACAGGGACTTGACATTGAAAAAATCGGACCGAAGTTCGAGAACCATGAGAGATTTCCACAGCGGATTAATACAGAATTCGCAAGAGTTATCGACAGAAAGACCGTGGAAATGCGTGTGTGGGAGAGAGGATCCGGCGAGACACTTGCATGTGGAACTGGAGCATGTGCTGTAGCAGTCGCGAGCATTTTAAACGGATATACAGAGCGAGAAGTAGAAATCCGTCTTCTGGGAGGAAATCTTCAGATTGAATGGAATGAAGAAGATAATCATGTCTATATGACAGGTCCGGCGACCGTTGTATTTGACGGGGAGATAGAACTGTAAGAAGATATCACATAATGAATAAATAAAGGAGACTAGAAAGATGTTTAAAGTAAACGAAAATTATCTGAAATTACCAGGAAGTTACCTTTTTTCAACGATTGGAAAGAAAGTATCAGCATATCAGGCAGCTAATCCAGACAAGCAGATCATCCGTCTTGGAATCGGTGATGTAACACAGCCACTTGCACCAGCAATCATCGAGGCAATGCACAAGGCTGTTGATGAGATGGGCCATGCCGAGACATTTCACGGATATGCACCAGATCTTGGATACGAATTTTTAAGAAGCGCCATGGCAAAGAACGATTATCAAGATAAAGGCTGCGACATTCAGGCAGACGAAATCTTTATTTCTGATGGTGCAAAATGTGATTCAGGAAATATTCAGGAAATTTTTGCGGCAGACAGTAAGATTGCAGTGTGTGACCCGGTTTACCCTGTGTACGTTGATACAAATGTAATGGCAGGACGTACCGGAACTTACGATGCAAAGACAGAGACATGGAGCAATGTGATCTACATGCCTTGTACAAAAGAGACAAATTTTGCACCTGCGCTTCCAGAAGAGACACCAGATATCATCTATTTGTGTTTCCCAAACAATCCGACAGGGTCAACAATCACAAAAGCACAGCTTCAGGAGTGGGTAGATTACGCTAATAGAGTCGGAGCAGTCATCATCTACGACTCTGCATATGAAGCATATATCTCCGAGTCAGACGTACCACACACCATTTACGAGTGCGAAGGAGCAAGAACATGCGCAATAGAGCTTCGAAGCTTCTCTAAGAATGCAGGATTTACAGGAGTACGTCTTGGAGCAACCGTTATTCCAAAAGATCTGAAATCTGGTGATGTTATGCTTCATTCCCTGTGGGCAAGACGTCATGGAACAAAATACAACGGAGCACCTTACATCGTACAACGTGCAGGAGAAGCAGTATATAGTGAAGCAGGAAAGGCTCAGTTAAAAGATCAGGTCGCTTATTACATGAACAATGCAAAGACCATCAAACAAGGACTGAAAGACGCAGGATACAACGTATCCGGCGGCGTGAATGCACCATATATCTGGTTAGAAGTACCAAAAGGAATGACATCCTGGGATTTCTTCGATTATCTGCTTGAAAAAGCAAACGTAGTCGGAACACCAGGTTCAGGATTCGGACCAAGCGGAGAAGGATATTTCCGCCTGACAGCATTCGGAACACACGAAAACACAGTAGCAGCAATCAAAAGAATCAAAGAAATGTAAATTGTAGTAAAATTGTAGATGGGGACGGTAGCATTTTGTTAAAATGCTACCGTCCCCATCAGCGAAAAAATGTCTGGTGAAAAAGGGAAAATGCAAAAAATCTATTGACATTCTCTTGAATATGTGTATAATTAATATTCGCTGGACAAATAAAACAGCAGAGTAAGTCACACTAATGCGGATTGGTGTAATGGCAGCACAGCAGACTCTGACTCTGTTAGTAGAGGTTCGAGTCCTCTATCCGTAGTTATTGATGCTGAGTATTTCGTAAGAGATACTCAGCATTTTGCGTATACGGGCGCTGCGTTCGGGACGGAGAGTGTGAAAGAGTAAATATTGACACTTTTTACTTTCACACAATAGATGCAGATTTTCTAATATATTTCAGCTAGAAAATGAGAGATATAAATTTGATGAAAAATTGCGAAAAAATAAAAAAAAGGGTATTGACTTTTTTTCAGAATTAAGTATAATAATATTTGTTCGCTGATAACGCAGAACATCACACTAATGCGGATTGGTGTAATGGCAGCACAGCAGACTCTGACTCTGTTAGTAGAGGTTCGAGTCCTCTATCCGTAGTTCCTTGGCAGGGGCGCCGAATGCTTGAGAATCAGGCGTTCGGTCATATTTTATCGGAGTGTGGCTCAGCTTGGTAGAGCGCTACGTTCGGGACGTAGAGGTCGCGTGTTCGAATCACGTCACTCCGATTTTACCCCCATTTTATGGGGGTTTTTCATTTTTTAGGTGTTGAAAAAGTTGGTTGGCTTTGGTTGGGATTATCCAGTGTGTGCCAGATTCTTAAATTTGGCATTTCGCTCTTGGATAATCTTTTTCTTTTCGGCAAGGTTTGAAGTGTCATAGGTATAATACTTCTCGTTGACCTCGGTAGTATGTCCTAACATACTTGCGACCACTGATTTTGGTGTGCCTTTAGCTTGTAAGTCGGAACTGGTTGTTTTCCGTAGCTTAGTGATACCACCACCGTTTAATTTGTTTTCCCGGCATAACCGTGTCATGCAGTCAGTTATGTTTCTTGCATGGGTATAACTTCCATTGCCATCCGTGAAAATCCATTCACATAAAATTCCATGTTCTTCTTGTACTCGCTTGATGCGTGCCAATAAGTGATTAATCTGTCCGTCAACCGGATAGGCTCTTGATTTCTTGGTTTTAGTCTTACCAACAGAAAATTCATTTTTTAACCGATTGTGTTTTGCAGATTTATTGATACTGATGCAGATATCATTGATATCAGACCATTTCAAGGTTGATAGCTCACTAACCCTCATACCCGTGTACATTGCTAATTCTATGGCATAAGGCGGCATATATAAAGGGTTCTCCCTATAATATCCATGCAAGGCTTTTAAGATAATAGCAAGTTCAGTATCGGTATAGTATTTATCGCAGTCAGATACTTCAATTTCTCCACAATGTTTTGTAAAGTCCTTAGGCTCAAGAAATTCCACTGGATTATCTGTGATAATTTTTTCAATTCTTGCGTATCTAATCACGTTTTTTATATAGCTGAAAAACTTACGTGTGGTTTCTTTGCACAATTCAAGTCGCTTGATGGTTTCCAACATAAAAACTTTTATTGTGTTCTCATTAATCTGATTAATAGGCATCTCAGCAAAGTCTGTACCAACAAAGAAACGTTTGCAGTCAGTATTAAACTTATAGATTGAGTTATCGTCTAATTCTAAATCCTTAATACTTCGCCACATGTAATAGACTTCTAGGAAAGTAGGGCAAGTCTTTTCCTGCTTTTTTCGGGATTCCTCAATGACATAATACTCTATGATTTTACTATTCAATTTTTCCTCGTTGACACTCTCAATCTGCTTTCCCTTTGGCGGTTCAACCCCCTCTTTTGGTAAATAGCTGTACCACTTACCATTTTTTCCTTGCCAGTAGTTATACATTTTTTTGTGTAAATCAAGAACTTGTTTTTTATTCATATCAACCTGTTCTTGTATATCCGTTAGCGAAAGTATACCAGTTTTTAATTCTTGATACAATATCTTTATTGAATCTGCTCTCGACATAATGGCTTTCTCATATTGCAGGATTTCAAGGGCGTTCAGTTTAGCCAGTACAATCACGCCCCTTTTTAATTTTCAGATATGTAACACTGCTGTCTTTAAGGGGTGAGCCGTTTGTAATGATAGATTTTGTATCATACACCTGTCTGGTATATTCTTTCTGAAAGACGACATTCTCTTGTGTTAAATCCTGTAGAATATCATCTGTAAGCATTAACTTTTGTTCAATTGGCATTTTAAGGTTTTGAGATTTGAAAAATGCCTTTTTTTTGTGTTCCTTTAACTCTAGGTCTTTACCAAAATATTTGCTTAAATAACGTCCTCTGTTCTCCATGCTGTCTACATCAATGCGGTTTATTTTGATAAATCCATACGTCCATAAATCTTGTAGTTTTTCCTTTGCCACAAACGGAAAATCAAAGAAAATAACATGGTAGTGGATTGCTCCACGTTTCTGTTTCTCCCACGTTGCAATATATTTCAATGTCTGGACTTTGGTTTGATACAGATAGTAATTTAATCGTTGTATAAAATACTTAAATTCCTTGTTGGTTATAGTGATGTCTTGAATATTCTCTCGGAATGTCAGCGTTAAAAATTTGGTCTTGTTATCAAAATTGCAGTCAACAATACGGGCAATCTCCCAACGGGTTTGCTCATAGTGTTTTTGCTTGCGCTTTAAACTGTCATATTGCTTATGAGCCGACATTTCATCAAATACTTTACGTTTATGTGCTTGTGTATTACTTGTTTTTGAATCTGAATTTGAATGGCTGTAAATTGGAGTTTCATAGAAATACACTTCTTTCGTAGTAGGAGTTTCAATGATTTTCGTATTGTATACAAAACATTGTTTTGCTTTGCCCACGAAATTCACCTCGTATCCTATTTTGTATGTGCTTGTTTCTACTCCGATTTTTCGGAAGATGTTGTTTTATATATCAAGTAAAGATAGAACGATATCTGTTTCCTTAAATGGTGCAGATAGTCAGCACCTTATGACGTTGTCCGGCACTGACTATCTGCCCCCTTTAGGGAACTATTTTGTTCCGGCTTTTCTGATATTGGCAGCTTCTGCTTTGACGGATAAGCGTCCATTATAAAGACTCGCCCATGTATGTAGTCCCTCAAATGAAACGGTCACTTGTCCTCTTTGCTCCAATTCTTCATTAGACACAAGCTGATTGGCATTTTTAACGCCAACTTTGATTTTCTCAAATTTCAGCTTTGGAAAAAGAACAGTGTAGTAGAAGCCTAGTTTCTCTTTGGTGTTGTAGTCAATCCATTCAGATACTTCGACTAATTGAAATTGTTCCTCCAGTTTGTCCGGGTTTAAAATGAAATCAGTTCCTCTAATCAATAAATATGACCTCCTTAAAATATTTGATTATCTGATATTCAGATATTTATTATAATACAGCACAGAATAAGCGATGTCAAGAGAAATATCTTAATATCCGATAAAAAGATTGACAGAGTGAAAACATTGAAATATAATGAGCATAAACAAGGAGGATTGCGATGAATAAAATAAAAGAATTGAGAAAAGAAAATAACATCACAGTTGCGGAATTGGCAAAAGAGTTGGGAATTTCACAAAGTATGCTGACTAACTATGAAAATGGGAATGGAACTCCAAGGGATGATTCTATATGGGATAGGTTATCACAACTGTTTGGCGTAAGCAAAAGTCATGTTATGGGATTGACTACAGATATTGATGTGGTTCACAGAAAGAAAAAATTTAAAGCGGTTGTGGATATGTCAGAACCCATATCAATACAAGTGGAAAATCAAACAGACATTGATATCTTGACTAAGTTGGACCTACTGGATGATGAAGATACAAACAAGGTATTAGACTTTATTAACAATCTTCTTACTATAAAGAAATATGAGGGAATTGAAGATAGTCCAATCGAATATGTGACGAAATAGCAGAAGTAATCTAAGGCGTCCACTTGCCCAGCCGACCCGCCGCCCTGTTAGGAACCGTCGCTCTGGGCATCCTTCGGAACGTTGGTTTTTGAAAGAACACGAACAAGAAAGAACTAGATGTGGAAAGTATACAGAGAATAGCAGACAGCACGATTGCGAAAGTGTTGTCTGTTATTCTTTTTCTTAGTCATATTCAAAAACAACGGTTTTAAAGGGTTTCTCTCCATAACGAATCAGCCATGCAGAATAATAGAGATTGATTTCAAGGGTAGTAGGAGTGCCGTTAATCTTGTTGTGTTCTGTTTCGATTTTACGAATAGTCTCATCAATTCCCCAATATTTGTAAACAATAACAGTTAGCTCCGTGTCTCGTGTGCCTTGATTACTGAATGACATGCTGTTACGGACATGGTAATCGGGCAGACTGATGTAATAGCAGATTCCGGCAATTAGACAGAACAATAAAAATGTAGTTATGACTTTTATTTTCATGTGTATGCACCTCTCTTTCTTAAATCCCTAAGGGGATAACTATATAGTGCCTCGCTGTATAGTGAATTACTACATAAAGATTTATTAAATATACTTTGTGTAGGGGTGATGTATATGAATTATGGACATTTAGAGTTAAGGATAGAAGAACTGTTGAAAGAACGGGATATCAGTAAGAATACCATTTGCAAAGAGTTGGATATTCCGAGGTCAAATTTTAACAGATATTGCAGAAATGAATTTCAAAGGCTGGATGCAAATTTGATTTGTAAGTTATGTGATTATTTTGATTGTGAAGTTGGCGAATTGATTTGTTATGTAAAAGAATAACGAGCTGTTGCTGTTATTGGCATGGAATGGATAAAAGGGTATGCGGAGGTGTGAAAGTCTCTCATACCTTTTTACTTGTGTATTTTATAAAATCGAATTATACTGTGAGTAGTGAAAGTTAAGCAAATAGAATTTGTAAATCTGGACAAATCCGATTTATTATATGAAAGGAAATTATATTATGAAAATTGATGTATGTTCAAAGAAAGAACAGGATTATATTATTGAAAGACTGGTGGAATATAATCTATCTCAGGTTGAGGCTAAACAGAAAGAAAATTTCATAGATTTAAGCAAGAAAATCGGTAAGGATGATAAGATTGTTGCTGGTATTGTAGCAAGGATGTATTGTTGGAATGTAGTTTATGTTGATACATTGTGGGTCGATTCTAGTTATAGAGGGAAAAAACTTGGTAGCTTACTTTTAGAAGAAGTTGAAAATGATGCTAAATCAAAAGGTGCTAAACTTATTCATCTTGATACATTTGATTTTCAAGCCAAAGAATTTTATGAGAAGCAAGGGTATATTGTATTTGGTATATTAGAAAATTGTCCAGAAAAGCATTATAGATATTATTTGAAAAAAGTCTTATAGTTCTTAAATCAAACTTTTGGTCAATATATAAAACTCGACAACTTCCAGTTTGTCAAAATTAAGTACATAATCTTGCTTGGCACAATGGCGGAAATTAGCCACAGGGAACACCTATGGCTAGTGTTTTTTAGCTAATCTATTGAATTTAATAAACTTTTAGAACAAACGGATATACAAGTTTTCCTTTCTGACCGTTTAGGTCGCTTGTTTATATTTGTCATTGGTTGGCTTTTGGTTGGGATTCTTAAATACCCCTTACAAAGCCCGTAAATACGTTGTTCGTTGACCGTAGAGGTCGCAAGTTCAAATCTTGTCACTCCGACTATGATTGGTCGCAAAGCTGATATATGGTTAGTTTTGTGGCTTTTCTTTTTTTGTAAAGTTGTAGTTTAAATATTTTCCATGGTATACTGAGTTTATAGAGTTGGAAGGGGGAATATTATGACTGATAAAAAAGAAAAGTCAATGATACAGTATTTCTTATTATTCATGTTTAGTTTTGAAATTCTATTTATTTTTTTGGGGATTTTATATAATCAGGTGTTTCATTTAAAAAAATTCTCAGAAGGTTATATTTTGATGCTTTTACCAACCATGAGTACTTTGTTTGCAAAACAACGGGCATCAAGTCAGAATGAATCCAATAAATTTTTTAAGTTTTATAAAATTTGTTTTGCAGGAATGACGATATATACTGTAATATCTGTTGTTATTCCAAGTAGTGCCGTTATATCTCAAATATTGATGATAGCTGAATCATTATGTAGTATTTACTTTTTACAATCCATTGGAGAAAATACTTTGGCAAATATAGGTCTGTCTTATAATGTTTCGTTTAAGGAAGTATTGAAATATGCGTTGCTTTATATCGCTATTTTTATTCTTATGGTTCGAGTGGAATTCGTATGTGATTATCTAAAAACAGGAGATGTAGCGCAATTAAAGGTTCCATTGGCAGATGTGAAACAGCTAGTTGGTTTTGTTCCACTGTTTATCTTTACATTTATTGTATTCTTGGGCGAGGAATATGGTTGGGGATATTTTATGTTTCCATTGCTGGAGAAGGAATATGGGGTTTATAAAGCAATATTTTTCCTTGGAACGATAGAAGTGCTTTTTCATTTGCCGATAGATTATATGATAACTAAACTTCCAATTACTTTTTTTATTGGACGGTCTGTTATGCTTATTAGCCATACAATTTTTATGTGTTGGATTTATAAGCGGACATCAACTATATGGATTGCAGTGGTGATTCATTTCTTAAATAATAATTTATTAGGATTATGGAAATTAACAGAGAATAGCTTTACATTTTCAACGCCATTGGCAGTCATTTGTTATGTTGTAATATTCGGCTCGTTTATCTTTTCAAAAACATTAAAAAATCAAAGAAAGCCAGTTGCAAAGGAATTTTCTGTGCTATAATGAAAGAACAGCTTGATTGTGCCAAGGCACATTCATTGTTCTAGGAGTGACATCATGAAAATAGGTATTTTTGACTCGGGCATGGGTGGGTTGTCTGTTCTGCACCGTGCACTTCGCATGATACCAGAAGCAGATTTTCTCTATTATGCGGACGAGGAGCACGTCCCATATGGGGAAAAAACAAGAGAGCAAGTCCGGGGATATATTGACGAAATTATAGCATTTATGATAAAGAAGCAGGTAGATGCGATTGTGATTGCCTGCAATACAGCTACGAGTGTGGCCACAAAAGAATACAGAAGTCAGTTTCCACTGCCGATTGTGGGCATGGAACCGGCAGTGAAAAAAGCAGTAGAAGAATATGCTGACAGACCGGGAAGAATCCTGGTGGCAGCAACACCAATCACAATTCAAGGAGACAAGCTTCATCACTTGGTGGACCGGGTGGATAAGCGTGATATGGTAGATCTGGTTGCGCTCCCAAAGCTGGTTAGATTTGCAGAGCAGGAAATATTTGATCAGGATCAGGTTGTGCCGTATCTTAAGGAGGCGCTGAAGGATTATCCATTAGAGGAATATAAAGCATTTGTCCTTGGCTGTACGCATTTTAATTATTTCAAAGAGAGCTATCAGGAGATTTTCCCGAATAAGATAGAATTTGTAGATGGAAATGAAGGAGCACTTCGGGAATTAATCCGTAGAATGGAAAAAGAGTGTGATACGATCAGTGTGAAGAATGGGGCTAATGATGCAGAGGAATTTTCAAAAACTGATCGGGTTACATATTATTTTTCTGGTAAGCAGATTTCAGCGGCAGACCAGATACGTATTGACAAATATATGTGTCAGTTAGACCGAATGGCACTTATATAAAATCCCATATAAAGGAGGATGACAAATATGAGGTATCAGATTCAGGGAGATACTCTTCCGGTTGTGATCTGCCAGCTTGAAGCGGGTGAGCGGATGATTACGGAAGGAGGCGGTATGTCCTGGATGTCTCCGAACATGAAGATGGAGACAACGACCAATGGAGGGATTGGGAAAGCTGTAGGAAGAATGTTCTCAGGAGAGAAGATGTTCCAGAATATTTACACTGCACAGGGAGGCAACGGAATGATCGCATTTGCTTCTTGCTTTCCAGGATCGATTCGTGCATTTAACATCAGACCGGGGCAGGAAATGATCTTCCAGAAGAGTGCATTTCTGGCAAGTGAAGCGGGAGTACAGTTGTCTGTACATTTCCATAAGAAAGTGGCTTCCGGATTATTTGGAGGAGAAGGATTTGTTCTTCAGAAAGTCAGCGGACAGGGAGTTGCATTTGCGGAATTTGACGGACATGTAGTGGAATATGAACTGCAGCCGGGACAGCAGATTGTGATTGATACGGGACATCTTGCAGCAATGACAGCCAGTTGTCAGATGGATATTCAGACTGTGCCGGGCGTGAAGAATATGCTTTTTGGAGGCGAAGGGCTGTTTAATACCGTGATTACAGGACCGGGAAGGGTATGGCTTCAGACAATGCCGATCAGTAATGTTGCCGGGGCACTCAGACCATATATTCCGTCAGGCTCATAAGGTGAGGTATTTATAAGGCGCACGGATAAAAAACTGGTTATTATAGGTGCAATTCAAATTTGCATATAGCCAAGTTTTGAATCCGTGCGTTTATAATTTTAACAATACAGGAATAGAGGAAGTGAGATGGAAATGGAGAAGGTGAAGAAGGAGCTCATGCATATGTTTCATGCGTGGAGAATATTGTTAGGGAGTCTGGTGAAATGGATTCTATTATCGATTGTGATTGGCGGTGTGATCGGTGTCATCGCCAGTGCATTTGCGAATCTGATCACGTGGGCAACGGACTTTCGTATGGGGCATATGTGGATGGTATATCTGCTGCCTTTTGCAGGTCTCATGATTGTTTTTCTTTATCATGTTACGGGGCAAGAGAAGAATGCCGGAACAGATATGGTGCTTATGGTAGTACGGTCAGATCAGAATACGATGCCGGGAAGAGTGGCACCATTGATTTTGATTGCGACAGCTTTGACGCATTTGTTTGGAGGTTCTGCCGGCCGGGAAGGTGCGGCACTTCAGTTTGGGGCAAGCCTCGGAAATTGGCTGGGACGTAAGATACATTTGAATGAGAGTGATAAACGTATTATGACGCTGGCGGGTATGAGCGCAGCTTTTGCAGCACTATTTGGAACGCCGATGGCAGCAGCAGTGTTCCCGATGGAGGTTATCAGCGTCGGGATTATGTATTATGCAGCGCTCGTTCCGTGCGTGTTCTCCGCATTTATCGGAGAGCGGATTTCAATCTTTATGGGAGTTCGGACATTGACTGCGCCGTATCCCGTAGAAGAAGTTCCGAATTTTTATGGAATCGCGTGGGGAAAAGCAATTCTTCTGGCAATCTGTTTTGCATTTGCCGGAGCGCTGTTTTGCGTGATGTTACATATTTTTGAAAAGCAGTTGAAAAAATGGTTTCAGAATCCGTACCTTCGTGTGTTTGTTGGAGGTGTGACAGTCGTTCTTTTGTGGAAGATTACGGGAACAGATACCTATCTGGGGCTTGGTGGAGGTACGATTGCGCAGAGCTTTGCAGAACCGCAGAAATTGTGGGTTTTTTTGCTGAAAATACTATTTACATGTATCACACTTTGTTCTGGTTTTAAAGGCGGTGAGATAGTCCCGTCACTGTTTATTGGGGCGACATTCGGCTCCGCACTGGCACCGATATTTGGCTTGCCGGTAGATATCTGTGCAGCGTGTGGCATGGTAGGCGTGTTCTGTGCTGTGACAAACAGTCCGATCAGCTCCCTTCTGATTGCATTTGAGCTGTTTGGATTTGCAGGAATGCCGTATTTCTGTACCGTAATAGCAGTCAGCTATCTGCTGTCTGGATATCAGAGCCTTTATAAAGCGCAGAAGATTGTGTACTCCAAGACGGAAAATAAATACATAGATAGAAATACGACCTCTTAAAATAATAAAAATGCCACACAGACAGGTGACGAAAGAAAGCCTTGAATCTGTGTGGCGCTTTTGCTAAAAAAACAATCAATTGAAATTAGTTAGCGTCGCAGGACTGCAATCACGACTCCGAATTTTAGCCATTGTACCATATCGGTATGATTGTTCGGGTCAACTGTGATAATATCGCCATAACCGTTGATCGGGAGCAGCTGACAAGGATTTCCCTGTTGCATCTTGCGGATAAATGCGCGGCCGGTCGGCTTGTGGATCAGGATACAGGTGTCACCGTCACGCGGAGGTTTCTTTGAAATTCCCAGGATATCATTTCTGACATACACAGGATTAAGGTGGTTGGAAGTAATGCGAATGCCACAATGCAGGCGTTCACCATATTTCTTAATATATTCTGGACAGTAGATACGTTCTTCATTCGCAGAATCCAGTACCATACCATCTTCCATGTTGCCGGTCAGTACAAGAACATCCAGCATATTTTCTGAATCCTGCTCGTGACTCATCATTTCCAGTTCGAAATCAATCTTGCCACTGATGTATGCCTTCTGGCGATTATTTAACAGACGAAACTTTTTCAGACATTCCATTTCCGGATTATCATTTCCAAATAACTCATAAAGAAAATGCCCTGTCAGTTTGTAGATTTGCATGGCGATCATGATATCAATTTTGTCAGTCCTCCGAGAAATGATATTTTTGTAAGTAGACACTGAAATTTCCAGTTTGGATGCAAATTCTGCCTGTGTCATTCCAAGATTTAAACGTTCCTTTTCCAAATTCTGGACAAAACAGTCCAATAATACATTTTTCGTCATATTTGTCTCGATTTCCCCTTTTTTGTTTGCTGGAATAATGGACAAAAAACTGACCATTTATAAAATGATGTTGAAAAAAAGTCGTAAATTTCGGTTAAGTAATTAGCTTAGTAGTTGGATATAATACTTTATGTAAGTATTATATCAAGTGCATTTTTTTAAATCAACTACAGAATCAGGGGGGACGTAACATGGAGAATGCAACATTACAAGTTTTATCGAAATGCAATATTACGCCAAAATATAAAGGGTATACATATTTACCAGTGGCGGTCAGACTGGCGGATCAGTACATGAGAGAGCCGCTGTGCATTATGGCTGATATTTATCCTGTTATTGGACAAATCTATGACGAATCGCCAAGAAAAGTAGAGCGGGCAATCCGGAAGGTTGTAGAAGTGGGGTGGCAGAACAACCGGGAATATATGGTGGAGATTATGGGATTTGGTGCGAAGAAATGTCCTGGAAGCGCGCAGTTTATTGATGCACTTGTGTATTATATCAACTGGAAGATGACTCACACCTCGCAGCAAGAATGCCGAGGCATTCTTGAAACTCAACAGTAATCCACAGCCAGCTTTGAGAGGAATTGTCTAAGAGAAGATTGAAAGAAAGGAAAAGAACAAAAAAAGAACATAAAAAAGTTGAAAAAATGTCTTGCAAAGAAAAAAAACATGTGCTAACATAAGAGCATCTTTTTAGAGACAGTATAAAAAATGCAAAGAAAGAGACTCTGTTCGTGATAACTTGACAGGAATATGACGCCACCGACTGAGAGCGTCATTTGAGGGAAAGGAACAATAGGGAACACTCTGGAGCAGACTGAGCGAAAGCAATTCAGGTTTAAATTTACAGCAATTGCAGGTAGAGCAGTACGCTGGCACGCGTTATGTGCGAGAGATGAATTCAAAGACGAGTTCAAAAGCGGGTGGTACCGCGGATATTAAGATAATCCGTCCCGGAATACGATTATGTATTCCGGGACTTTTTGCATTAAGAAAGATACTTTCTGAAAGAAAAATATTAAAAGAGTAATAAAATGGAACAAAATTTAACAGGAGGGAAACAGTCATGGAATACCAGACAGGCGTAAAGAAGAAAGATACATTGGAGATTACAGAACTTTTAAATGCAAAGACCAGCGAGGCAGTAAAAGTCAATGGTGCAGTGCATACAATCCGTGATATGGGGACAGTTGCATTTGTAATCTTAAGAAAAAGAGAAGGCCTGCTCCAGTGTGTATACGAAGAAGGCAGTGCCACATTTGATCTGAAAGAAATCAAAGAAGCATCAACGCTTGAAGTCGAAGGGGTGCTTGAGCAGAATGAAAAAGCGCCGAATGGCATTGAAATCCGCATGAAAAAAGTTAAAATCTTAAGTCAGCCGGAAGATGAGATGATGCCGCTTGCAATTTCCAAGTGGAAATTAAACACTTCTCTGGAGGCAAAGTTAAATTATCGTTCCATTTCTCTTAGAAATATCAGGGAGCGTGCAAAATTCCGGATTCAGGAAGGACTGACAAGAGCATTTCGTGATTTTCTATATAGTCAGGAATTTACTGAAATTCATACACCGAAGATTGGAGCCAAAAGTGCAGAAGGTGGTGCAAACTTATTTAAGCTGGAATATTTCCACCGCCCGGCAGTGCTCCAGCAAAGTCCTCAGTTCTACAAACAGATGATGGTCGGTGTGTTTGACCGGGTATTTGAAACGGCGCCGGTGTTCCGTGCTGAGAAGCATAATACGAAGAGACATTTGAACGAATATACGAGTCTGGACTTCGAGATTGGCTATATTGATGGATTTGAGGATATTATGGGAATGGAGACAGGATTTCTCCAGTATGCCATGGAACTTTTAAAAAAAGATTATGCCAGAGAACTGAAGATTCTGAATGTGGAACTTCCGAAAGTAGATCAGATTCCGGCAGTAAAATTCAGTGAGATCAAAGAGCTGGTAGCTGAGAAATATAATCACAAGATGCGTAACCCATTTGATCTGGAGCCGGAAGAAGAAGTACTGATCGGAAAATATGCAAAAGAAGAGTGGGGCAGCGATTTTGTATTTGTTACGCACTATCCGTCCAAGAAGCGTCCATTTTACGCGATGGACGATCCGGAGGATCCGAAATATACACTGAGCTTTGATCTTCTCTTCCGTGGTCTTGAGATTACGACCGGAGGTCAGAGAATCCACGATTATCAGACACTTCTAAAGAAGATTGAAGTAAGAGGCATGACGACAGAAGGTATGGATCAGTATCTAGCTACATTTAAACATGGCATGCCGCCACACGGAGGACTGGGAATTGGACTGGAACGCTTGACGATGCAGCTGCTTGGGGAGGATAATGTAAGAGAAACAACATTATTCCCAAGAGACTTAAGCAGACTGGAGCCATAGAGAATTCCCAGACAGTTCTTCTCATCTATGCTCCCCCATAAAAGTGGAAATGTACCTGCTTAACCACCCGGGAGCGAAATGAGCAGAGAGGATGGAAGAAGCTATGTTTGGAAAGAGATGTTCTTTATGTGGAGGAAAACTGAATAGTAATGGAATCTGTACGGAGTGTGGATTAGACAATAACAAATCCGATAAAAATTATCGAATAAACCAAAGTGAATGTGATCATGAACCATTGACTCATGTGCATTATGGCAAGAATGAGAAGCCGGAGAAACAGCCGAAGCCAAATACATCGAGACAGTCCTGGCAGGGGAGTCAAAAAGATAACAACAGGCAGCAGGATCAGTCCTGGCAGGGGAGTACAACTACTTACTCTGGAAATACAGGAAGTACAGGGCGTAAGAAAGTCGGTAAGAAGAAAAAGCCGGGAAGGATTATCAGTAAGATTATAGCAGTCATTGTCATCTTCAATGTATTTTTTGGTATTTTCCAACCGATGGTCAGTGATATTTTAGATGATGTAATCAGCGGATACCAGGAGAATACACAAGACTATACAAGAAGTGACCCGTATGAAAATGTGACAAAAGAACTTCCGGCAGATGGTGAGAGTGTAAGTTTTGAGCTGACCAGTGGTGACTATGTGGTCGGTGTGCACATTCCGGAAGGAAATTATCAGGCGGATGTATCTTATGATTACGATACGGTCCAGGTTGATGACTGGGACAGCGGATTTTACCTTTATGAATATGCAGGGCGGACAGACGGTGATTATCTGGATGACTTAAGATTATACAATGGAGCGATTGTTCACATTTCTTCACAGACAACGATTACACTTTATTCAGATAATGCGCAGACAGAAAACATTCTTTATGAAAATAATCCACTGGCAGGACAAGAGCCTTTGGTAGTAAAAAAAGACCTGACCGTAGGTCCTGACCTTCCGGCAGGGGTGTATGATCTCATACTGGTCAGTGGAGAAGGCAGTGTGGACGTTGATATTTATACAGAATATGGTGAATCTATGGAGACAAAAAATCTGTATCTGGGCGAGAATTGCACAGACGGAAAGGAATATAAGAATCTTGTTCTTCCGAAAAATGCGCAGATTACATTAGATGACAATATGGAACTCCGACTGACTCCAAGCGAGCATATATCAACGACGGATTATTATGAATATTACAATTATTAGAGATAAGAATTAAGATGTAAGATAACTGGCAGACAGGAGGGTGCTTAAAATGGCAAACAAAATCTCAGACGAGACCATTGAGTATGTGGGTATTCTGGCGAAGCTGGAACTTTCAGAGAAAGAGAAAGAAGAAGCCAAGGCAGATATGGAAAAAATGTTGGACTACATTGATGTATTAAATGAACTCGACACGGATGGAATTGAACCGATGTCTCATGTATTTCCGGTGAATAATGTATTTCGCGAAGACGTTGTGACAAATGGTGATGGCAGCAGTGATACATTGGCGAATGCACCACTTATGAAGGATCAGAGCTTCAAGGTGCCGAAGACAATCGGATAGGAGGAGACGAGTTATGGATATTATGAGTCTGACAGCAGTGGAACTCGGAAAGAAAATAAAAGCAAAAGAAATTTCAGTTACGGAAGCCACGCAGGCATATCTAGATCAGATTGAAAAGGTAGAGAATGATGTGCACAGCTATGTGACCATTGATAAAGAGGGTGCATTAAAGCGTGCCGAAGAAGTTCAGAAGATGATCGATGACGGAACACTTCTGAGTCCTCTTGCAGGTGTTCCGGTGGCAATCAAGGATAATATGTGCACGAAAGGGACGAGAACAACTTGCAGTTCCAAAATTCTGGAAAATTTTGTTCCAACCTTTACTTCAGAGGCAGTTTTGAACTTGGAAAAAGCCGGTGCAGTCATAATCGGAAAGACTAATATGGATGAATTCGCCATGGGAAGTACAACCGAGACTTCTTATTATGGAGTGACAAGAAATCCATGGAATCTGGGACATGTGCCAGGCGGTTCTTCAGGTGGCTCCTGCGCAGCAGTGGCAGCAGGTGAGTGCGCTTATGCACTTGGTTCTGATACAGGTGGATCTATCCGTCAGCCAAGTTCATTTTGTGGTGTAACGGGGATTAAACCGACTTATGGAACGGTATCCAGGTACGGACTGATTGCTTACGGTTCTTCGCTGGATCAGATCGGACCAATTGCGAAAGATGTGACAGATTGTGCGACTATCCTTGAGACAATCGCTTCTCATGATGTAAAAGACAGTACTTCCGTGGAGCGGGAATATGACTTTACTTCGGCATTGACAGACGACGTGAAAGGTATGAAGATTGGTATTCCGAGAGATTACTTTGGGGATGGATTAAGCGCAGACGTAAAAGAGCAGATTTTAAATGCAGTGAAGATTCTGGAAGAAAAAGGCGCAGTTGTAGAAGAATTTGACTTAAGTCTTGTGAAATATGCGATTCCGGCATACTACATTATTGCAGATGCTGAGGCAAGTTCCAACCTGGCACGTTTTGATGGCGTAAAATATGGTTACCGCACAGAAGAATACGAAGGACTTCACAACATGTACAAAAAGACACGTTCCGAAGAATTCGGAGCAGAAGTAAAGCGCAGGATCATGCTTGGATCTTTTGTATTAAGCTCTGGATATTATGATGCTTACTATCTGAAAGCACTTCGTACAAAGGCACTGATTAAACAGGCATTTGACAAAGCATTTGCAAAATATGATATGATCGTGGCTCCGGCGGCTCCGACAACGGCACCAGAGCTTGGAAAGAGCTTAAGTGATCCGATGAAAATGTATTTGAGTGACATTTACACAATCTCCGTGAACCTGGCAGGACTTCCTGGAATCAGTATTCCGGTAGGAAAAGATTCCAAAGGTCTTCCGGTCGGCATGCAGCTTATCGGAGACTGCTTCCAGGAGAAAAAAATTATCCAGGCAGCCTACACATTTGAACAGACAAGAACTTATGAAGCACCACAGTTTGTGAAGGAGGGAAGATAGTTATGGCAAAGCAGTATGAGACAGTCATTGGACTTGAGGTTCACGTAGAACTTGCGACAAAGACAAAGATTTTCTGTGGTTGCAGCACTCAGTTCGGAGGTGCGCCAAATACCCACACATGTCCGGTATGTACTGGTATGCCAGGTTCCCTTCCGGTACTGAACAGACAGGTAGTAGAGTATGCAATGGGAATCGGACTTGCGACACATTGTGATATTACAAGAGTATGCAAATTCGACCGTAAGAATTACTTCTATCCGGATAACCCACAGAACTATCAGATTTCCCAGTTATATTTACCAATCGCAAGAAATGGTTATGTAGAGATCGAAGTTGGCGATACGAAGAAAAAAATACGGATCCATGAAATGCATATGGAGGAAGATGCCGGTAAGCTGATCCATGACGAGTGGGACGATACATCACTGGTAGATTACAACCGAAGCGGTGTACCGCTTGTGGAGATTGTATCGGAGCCGGATATGCGCTCTTCTGAGGAAGTTATTGCATATCTGGAAAAACTTCGTACAACTATTCAATATCTTGGTGCTTCTGACTGCAAATTGCAGGAGGGCTCTATGAGAGCGGACGTGAACCTGTCCGTTCGTGAAATGGGAACCAGTGAATTCGGAACAAGAACGGAGATGAAGAACCTGAACTCCTTTAAGGCAATTGCAAGAGCCATCGAAGGAGAACGGGAGCGTCAGATTGAGCTTCTGGAAGCCGGAAAGAAAGTTGTTCAGGAGACGAGACGCTGGGATGACAACAAAGAATCATCACATGCAATGCGTTCCAAAGAAGATGCACAGGATTACCGTTACTTCCCGGAACCGGATCTTGTCCCGATTGTTATCAGCCAGGAATGGATTGACCGGGTTAAGAAACGACAGCCGGAATTCCGTGAGGAAAAATTAAAGCGTTACAAGAAAGAGTTCGATATTCCACAATATGATGCAGAAATCCTCACAGAATCTAAACATATGGCGGATATCTTTGAAGAAACAACTGCTTTATGTGGAAAACCTAAGAAAGTTTCCAACTGGCTCATGGTGGAGACGATGCGGCTCTTAAAAGAACATAACATGGAATCAGAAGATATTACATTTACACCGGAGAACCTTGCGAAACTAATCGAGCTTGCAGATGCAGGAACAATCAACAGCTCGGTGGCGAAAGAAGTTTTTGATCATGTGTTCGAGGAAAATGTAGATCCAGAAAAGTATGTTGAAGAACACGGGCTTAAAACGGTCAATGACGAAGGAGCACTTATAGAAGTTCTCGAAAAAGTTATTGCAGATAATCCACAGGCTGTAGTAGACTATAAGGGTGGAAAAGAGAAGGCACTTGGAGCACTGGTAGGTCAGACGATGAAAGCAATGAAGGGGAAAGCAAATCCCGGACTGGTCAACCAGAAGCTTCGTGAGATGTTAAAGTAAAAAGAGTGGCCTGGCTTTTGCCGGGTTACTTTTTTGCATGGAATAAATAGTTATAAAAACAAAAGAGTATATAAGGAGGTCGCCATGGGAGGATTTTTTGGTGTAGCATCAAAGCAGGACTGTGTCCTGGAATTATTTTACGGAGTAGACTATCACTCACATCTTGGCACAAGACGAGGAGGAATGGCAGTTTATGGAGAGGATGGATTTTACCGTGCCATTCATAATATAGAGAATTCTCCATTCCGTACAAAGTTTGATCATGATGTGTCAGAAATGAAAGGATATCTTGGAATTGGCTGTATTTCCGATTATGATCCGCAGCCACTTTTGATTCAGTCACACCTTGGAAGCTTTGCAATCACAACAGTCGGAAAAGTTAATAACTATGAGGAACTGTTAAAAGGTCTGTTTGAGAAGGATCATTCACATTTTCAGGAAATGACTAACGGGCAGATCAATGTGACAGAGCTTGTGGCGGCGCTAATCTGTGAGAAAGAATCCATAGTAGAAGGAATCAAATATGTACAGGACGTTGTAGATGGTTCTATGACGATGCTTGTCATGACAAAAGAAGGAATCTATGGTGCAAGGGACAGGTATGGGCGAACACCTCTTGTGATAGGTAAGAAGGATGATTCTTACTGTCTATCATTTGAAAGTCATGCTTATATTAACTTGGGCTATACCGATTATAAGGAACTGGGACCTTGCGAGGTCGTCTATGTGACATCGGAGGGAGTAGAAGAAATACGCCCGGCAAGAACTGGCAAGATGAAGATCTGTTCTTTCCTGTGGGTATACTATGGATATCCGACTTCTGCGTATGAAGGGGTAAATGTTGAGGAAATGCGTTACCGTTGCGGAAGTATGCTGGCAAAGCGTGATGGAGATAGTGTGCATCCGGATATTGTAGCAGGTGTGCCGGATTCAGGTATTGCTCATGCAATCGGATATGCAAACGAATCAGGAATTCCGTATGCAAGACCATTTATCAAATACACACCGACATGGCCGAGATCATTTATGCCGACCAACCAAAGTCAGCGTGACCTGATCGCGAGAATGAAGCTGATCCCTGTACAGGCTCTGATTGAAGACAAGAAATTACTCTTGATCGATGACTCGATCGTCCGTGGAACACAGCTTCGTGAGACAACAGAGTTTTTATATAGAAGCGGAGCGAAGGAAGTGCATATCCGCCCGGCATGTCCACCGCTTCTTTATGGATGTAAATACCTGAACTTCTCAAGATCGAAATCCGAGATGGATCTGATCACGAGAAGAGTCATTCAGGAGCAGGAAGGCGGAGAAGTATCTGCAGAGGTATTAAAAGAGTATTCAGATCCATGCTCCGACCGCTATGCAAATATGATCGAAGAAATTCGAAGAATCCAGAACTTTACGTCACTAAGATACCATAGACTGGACGATCTTTTAGAGTCTATTGGAATTGATCCAAGTCAGGTATGTACGTATTGCTTCGATGGGCGGGAGTAATTTTTGAAAAGTTCAGTTGAAATTATATAACATAATAAAAATCCAGACTATTTTATCCTCCGCAGAGCGGGGCATTCCAATGAGCCTGATAAAGCAGGAAAAGTGCAAGTAAAGACTTTCACTTTTCCTACAGTCTCATTTACATCGCTCTGAAGTCGAAAAAATAGTCTGGATTTTTTATAGTTATTGGCGAACTGGAACTTTTCACAAGTTATGCGCCGAAAGAAGTGGAAAAATAATGCATTCAGTCAGAAAAATCAGGTGGATTTTCTGTTCTGCAGTTTCCGGTAGTATATAATCAATAAAACTTACATGCTGACACGAAGCTGCTTATTAAGGTTGCAACGCTTTCAATACACTACTTTCGGCTTCTATCTGGCTTTTGAGTTCGAGGATAAGTGTGCATTGCTGACGGATGTCTGCGGAGCGAATCTCGCATTGTTCTTTGATTCTGTGCAGGCGTTCTGCATAGAACTGGACACTGTGATTATCAAGAGGCTTGTCTTTCAGCATGGCTTCTTCTAACACAGCTTTCTGATACATTTTCTCAACAGTTTCTAATTGTTTCAGCAGTTCTGGTATTTTCTTCAAATATTCCCCGTATACTTCCAGTTGCTGACATTCTTTCTGAGTGTTCATAAGTAATTCCATGGCAAACTCCAATCTTTATAATTTATAGAAAAATGACATTAGTAGTTCTTAATAATAGTATAAAGTACTTGGAGCTGAAATGCATTATGATTTTTTACTGCTGTAAAATTAACGTGTGAATTTAATTGTAAAGAAGAAAAAGAATTGTTATACTAAGAAAAAGAACTGAAAGGAAGCGGTGAAAATGCCAAATATAAAACCAATTTCTGATTTGAGAAATTATACAGAAGTTTTAAAAGAAACAAGTGAAGGTGCTCCGGTATTTTTGACTAAAAATGGCAGAGGTGAGTACGTGATTTTGGATATGAAAGATTATGATAGAATGAAAGCAGAATTAGCATTGATGGCTGAATCAGGGAAAGGTGAAAAAACGGTAAGGGAAGAGGATTGGGTGTCAACGGAGGAAGTGGAGGAAGATTATGAGTAGTTTTGTATCCCTTGAGGATGTGAAGAAAATATATCAGATGGGCGAGGTGCAGATTATGGCCGCGGCCGGTATTGATTTCCAGATTGAGAGGGGAGAATTTGCGGTTGTGGTAGGGCCAAGTGGTGCCGGAAAGACGACAGTATTGAATATTCTTGGAGGAATGGATACGGCAAGCTCCGGGCGTGTGATCGTAGACGGAAAAGATATTGCACAGTATTCACCGAGACAATTGACAGCATATAGAAGAGATGACATTGGTTTTGTATTTCAGTTTTATAATCTGATCCCGAACCTGACTGCACTTGAAAATGTAGAATTAGCTCTTCAGATCTGTAAGAATCCTATGGATGCCCAGGAGGTTATGGAAGATGTAGGACTTGGTGAGCGTCTGGATAATTTTCCGGCGCAGTTATCTGGTGGAGAACAGCAGAGAGTTTCCATTGCAAGAGCGCTTGCAAAGAATCCGAAGCTTTTGCTGTGTGACGAGCCGACAGGAGCGCTGGATTACAATACAGGTAAGGCGATTTTGAAACTTTTGCAGGATACTTGCAGGGAAAAGGGGATGACTGTAATTCTGATTACACACAACTCTGCAATTGCTCCAATGGCGGACCGTGTCATTAAGATAAAGAATGGTATGGTATCAGAGATGATAGTGAACGAACACCCAGTTCCAGTCGAGACGATTGAGTGGTAAAGAAAGGCATTACATATGAAAATGAAACCAACACATAAAGATTTCTATATGGAGATCCGAAAGAGTCCGGGGCGTTTCCTGTCTATTTTATTTATTGTGGCACTGGGTGTTGCATTTTTCTCAGGAATTCGTGCATCGGAGCCGGATATGAGACTGACGGGAGATACATATTTTGATGAAAGCAATCTTATGGATATTAAAGCGCTCAGTACATATGGCGTGACACAGGACGATGTGGACGCGATTTTGAAAATCGACGGAGTAGAACATGCAGAGGGCGCGTACAGCGCGGACTTCATGCAGGTCGTAGATAAGAAACAAAAAGTTCTGCATGTGATATCTTTACAGGATGAGATGAATCAGGTGAAGTTAAGTGACGGACGGATGCCCCAAAAAGCAGGGGAATGTCTGGCAGACCAGGATGCAGGATATAAGGTCGGAGATACAATTAAATTGCGTTCCGGAACGTCTGATGAGGTTACAGATACTCTGACGACAGATACGCTGAAAGTTGTCGGCCTTTGCAGCAGTCCGATGTACATTTCTTATGGCCGCGGAAGTGCAACGATTGGTACCGGAACTATCAGTGCATTTGTCATGGTGCCGGAAGAGACGTTTGATATGGACGTATACACGGAAGTATATGTACAGGTCAAAGGTGCAAAAAATGAAGTAGCATTTACGGACGGATATGATAAGAAAGTAGAGAAAGTCCTGGATCAGATTGAAGATATTACGGACGAACGAGCCGAAATTCGAAAGCAGGAGCTGGTAAATGAAGCACAAGAGAAGATTGACGAGGCGAGAGAAGAACTGGAGCAGGGCAGAGCGGATGCAGCTTCGGAACTTGCGGATGCGGCGGCTAAGATAGCAGACGCCGAGGAGCAGTTGACGAGTGGAAAAGCACAGATCACCAGTGGTAAAAAGCAGATTGCCAGTGCTAAGAATACATTGAGCAAAAAAGAAAGCGAACTGGAACAGGCACAGAATCAATATAATGCCGGACTTGCACAGCTTCAGGAAGGTGAGGCGCAATATGAAGCCGGACTTGCACAATATGAGGCTGCGAAACCGGAAGCTGAGGCGAAAATCCAGACTGGAAGAGAAGGACTTGCAGCGCTTCAGCAGATGATTCAGGCAGACCAGCAGACATTGACGAAAATTCAGCAGGGGATCGAGACAGTAAATTCTGAATTGTCAGCATTTGACCAAATACCTGAGGATCAGCTTACAGAAGAGCAGAAGTTGCAAAAAGAACAATATGAACGACAGCTTACCGAGCTTAAGGAAAAAGAAGCTGGCATGCAGCAGAAGATTTCCATTGAACAGCAGAAATATGATGAGAGTAAAGCCGAACTGGATGCTGCCCAGAAGCAGCTTGATGACACTGCAGCAACTCTGGCTCAGACGAAGTCAGAGCTTGACGCTGCGAAGGCTTCTTTAAATGGTGTTCCGCAGCAGCTTGCAAGTGGAAAATCCCAGATTCAGTCCGGATGGGCTGAAATTCGAAAGCAGGAGAAGAAGCTGGAAGAGGGAGCGGCAGAAATCGCGGAAAATGAAGCGAAAGTTGCAGAGGCAAAAATTGAGTATGCCAATGGTGAAGAGGAGGCTGCCCAGAAGATTGCAGAAGGCGAACAGAAAATTGCGGACGCAGAGGCAAAGATTCAGGACATCGAAAAACCAACCTGGTATGTCTATGACCGTGATACTTTGACTGAGTATTCCGGGTACGGAGAAAACGCGGAGCGTCTAGGTGCAATTGGCCGTGTCTTCCCGGTATTATTCTTTCTTGTCGCGGCGCTGATTAGTCTGACCAGCATGACGCGAATGGTAGAAGAACAAAGAACAGCAATCGGAACCATGAAAGCACTTGGATATAGCAAGATGTCCATCGCGAAGAAATATCTTGGATATGCGTTGATCGCGACAGCAGGCGGCAGTGTATTGGGCGTGCTGATTGGTGAAAAGATATTGCCATATATCATTGTCTATGCATATGGAATATTATATCAGCATATTACACATATTCTGGTCCCATACCAATGGATCTATGCCTGGATGGCAGCGGCGGCAGCAATTGTATGTACAATGGCAGCAACATTTTTTGCGTGTTACAAAGAACTTGTAGCACAGCCGGCAGTACTGATGCGCCCACCGGCACCTAAAAATGGACAAAGAGTTTTCTTAGAAAGAATAAAATTTATTTGGAAACATTTAAGTTTCACATGGAAGTCTTGTATCCGTAACTTAACCAGATATAAGAAACGATTCTTTATGACAGTTTTTGGAATTGGCGGTTGTATGGGATTGATGCTGGTTGGATATGGAATCAAAGATTCCTGTTATGAAATTGCAGAACTGCAGTTCCGGGATATTCAGATGTATGATGGAAGTGTCTACCTGAAAGAAGACATTTCAGATGAGACAAGACAGAATCTCCTGGATTATATGAAGGACGATTCGGACATCAGTCATTATATGCAGACCAGCATGAAGAATGTAACACTTGTCAATGGAAAGAATAAACGTGATACTTATCAGGTCGTATTTTCGGAACCGAAAGACGTAAAAGATTATTTTGATTTCCACGACCGGAAATCAAAAGAGGAATATACGCTTGATGATGAAGGTGTCATTATTTCTGAGAAAACCGGAAAGCTTTTGAATGCAAAAGCAGGGGATACCATTGAAATTAAAGACGAAGAGAATGGTAACAAGAAAGTAAAAATTGCCCATATTTGCGAGAACTATATGGGACACTATATTTTCTTCACTCCTTCTTATTATGAAAAAGTGTATGGTGAGAATTCGGAATATAACAGTATTTTCTTTGCAGGACAAAAAGGAGATACGCAGGAAGACTATAACAAGATTGGTGAAGACATTCTGACTCAGGACGGAGCGCTTAGCGTCAGCTATATGCGTGATATTGAAAAACAGTTGGACGATATGCTAAAAAGTCTGAATCTGGTTATTGTAGTACTGATCATTTCTGCAGGAATGCTTGCATTTGTCGTACTATATAACCTTAATACTGTTAATATCACGGAGCGGCAGAGGGAACTGGCGACCTTGAAAGTACTAGGATTTTATGATCTGGAAGTGGCAGAACACGTATATCGTGAAAATGTACTTTTGACATTCATCGGAGCGGCGGTAGGAGTGGTGCTTGGAAAATTCCTGCATGCCTTTATCATTGATACGGTGGAAGTAGACACAGCCATGTTCGGAAGAAATATTAACTTTTCAAGTTACATGTACAGTCTGCTATTTACAATTCTGTTTTCATTGATCGTAAATGGAATTATGTATTTTAAATTGAAGAAGATTGATATGGTAGAATCACTCAAGAGTATTGAATAAATGGAATTGAAGCCAAGATGTAAGAAAAACTCCTTCCATGGATAAACTGTGGAAGGAGTTTTTATAATCATATATCAAAACTATTCCATATCAAAATCAAGCTCCTGACTGGCAAAGAATTTCTGGACATATTCGTCCCAGGCTTTTTCTACGCTTTTATCCATGGTAAATGTATTCATGGAAGTCCCGGTGATGCATTGAAGTGCCAGTCCGTCATAGCGGAAATTAAGATACAGTCCCTGGATTTCCGCAGGGCGGTAGGTCAGATCATGCTCAGTGAGAAAGGATTCGAACTGATCTTTTGCTAGAGATAATATGAATTTGAAATTTAACGGAGTTTTCTTTCCACGGATTACCTGGAAGAAAAAATCGCGCACTTCTCCCCAGGTGGAATACTCCTTTTCAAAAGCTTCATCAAAAAAGTCTTTATGGATTCTGCCATCTACCTGGAAACGGTTAAAAGTAGTTACTTCTCCCTCAATCAGGGAAAAAGTATCAAATGTTGGTTTTAAAAGCAGGTGGGACATACAGACCTTTGCTTTCAGATTAAGAACGATCATAGTGAAAACCTCTCTGGATAATTATTAGAGATATTATAGCATAATTTTTGTAGCATTATAATTCTAATTTTTAAAAAAGCCTTTCAATAAATTTTAAATCGAGTATAATATATTTCTATATGACATAGACTTGGGGAAGGCATAATGCCGTTTGCGGATATGTGCTGGCTGAAAATAAGCGCAGATTTGCAAAAGATATACAGAAACAATGAGGTAAGAGAGGAAAAAACTTGGGGAAAAAGACAATAGAAGAAAATACGATCACGGAGGGGATTATCTGGAAGCAGCTTCTGATATTTTTCTTCCCGATCATGCTGGGAACTTTAATCCAACAATTATATACAACCGTGGATACGATTATCGTCGGACGTTTTGTGGGGAAAGCGGCATTAGCCAGCGTAGGCGGTCCGGCGGCTGTTTTATCAACGATTGTTGTTACATTTTTTAATGGACTGGCAAATGGAGCGGCAGTTGTCATTGCGCAGTATTACGGAGCGAAAGACAAAGGAAGACTGCATACAGGACTTCATACTGCATATTTATTTTCCATTGTGGTCAGCCTCGTAATATCTGTAGTGGGAGCAGTGCTGACACCATGGCTGCTTAAGATCATGAACACTCCACAGGATATGATGGCATCATCAACTACATATTTACGCATTTATTTTATGGGAATCTTATTTACGCTGGTCTATAATATGGGAGCGGCAATCATGAGAGCAGTCGGAGATTCCAAAAGACCGCTTCTTTATCTGGTGGTCTGTTGTGTACTGAATATAGGTCTGGATATATTCATGGTAGTTATATTAAAAATGGGAATTGCAGGAGCAGCACTGGCAACCGTATTTTCCCAGTGTGTCAGCGCATTTCTTGTGACCTGGTCTTTGACAAAAGACTATGATTCTATGAAACTACAATTCAGAGAACTTCGCATGGAAGCATGTGTTCTAAAAAGAGAGTTGAAAATCGGTATACCGGGAGCTCTGCAGGCATGCGCTTATGGAGTGACCAATGTAGTCATTCAGGCATCAATCAATAGCTTTGGAACGGATACTGCAGCAGGATGGGCGGCTTATGGAAAATTAGATTTGATTTTCTGGACAGTATCCAGTGCACTGGGAGCTGCGGTCACAACATTTGTCGGACAGAATTATGGCGCAGGTAAGTGGGACCGGGTATATAAGAGTATCCGGGTAAACATTGGTATTTCTTATGTATTTACAGGTATGATCATCTTTACATTGTATGCATTTTGTGAGCCAATGTATCACATGTTCACAACGGATCCGAAGGTGATCGACATAGGTGTGTATATGCTCCGGTTTCTGGTGCCGAGTTATCTGCTCAGCATTCTGCTTGAAAACCTGGACGGTGGACTTCGCGGAGTCGGAGATGTACTGTGGCCTACGATATTTACATTTGGAGGATTGTTTTTAATACGACTCCCGTGGGTTATGATTCTGACTCCGATTTATCATAAGGTGGAGATTTTGCTGATCAGTTATCCTATTGCATGGGGAGGAACACTTCTATTCGTAATACCGTATTATTTCTGGAAGAAGAAAAAGTGTTTTAACAAAATATGCAGTGAAAAATAAAACGAAATTTATGGATTTTTGCGAAATAATTCTCAAAAGTCAAAAAATTCTTTACAAATAAGCAATAAAGTATTATTATACAAAAAAAGATAGAAATCTTCAGGGCAGGGTGAGATTCCCTACCGGCGGTAAAGCCCGCGAGCCGAGAGGCATGATTCGGTGAGATTCCGAAGCCGACAGTATAGTCTGGATGAGAGAAGAAGACGGTACATATAGTTTTAGTTATGAATGCGGTATCGAGGCTCTGAGATGGTAGACCATTTCAGAGCTTATTTACTTTCGCAGATAATTAGTCATGAAGTTGTGATTAAAGTACCAGTGAACAAAACCCCTGTAGATCATCTGCAGGGGTTTTGTTCTAAGATAAAAAGAAAGAAGGAATGTATGTGACAGACCAGGATTATATGAAACGTGCAATAGAACTTGCAAAAAAAGGAGAAGGATGGACGAATCCTAATCCGATGGTCGGAGCGGTCATCGTAAAGGATGGACGTATTATCGGCGAAGGCTATCATGCCAGATGCGGAGAGTTGCATGCGGAACGAAATGCAATTGCTTCTCTCACTGAATCAGCCGAAGGGGCAACGCTGTACGTTACATTGGAACCATGTTGTCATTATGGAAAGACGCCGCCGTGTACGGAAGCAATTTTAGAGCAGAAGATAAAAAAAGTAGTGATTGGATCCAGAGACCCAAATCCGAAAGTGGCAGGAAAGGGAGCGAAGATATTAAGAGATGCCGGTGTAGCGGTTGTGGAAGATTTTATGAGAGACAAATGTGATGAATTAAATCCAATATTTTTTCATTATATAACGACCAAAACACCGTATGTAGTTATGAAGTATGCAATGACGTTGGATGGAAAAATTGCAACAAAGACAGGAGCTTCAAAATGGATCACCCAAGAAGCCGCACGCAGAGAAGTACAGTATATGCGTCATCGGTATATGGGAATCATGGTCGGGATAGGAACGGTACTTGCTGATGATCCAATGCTGAATGTCCGGGTAGAAGGGCTTAAAAGTCCGGTCAGGATTATCTGTGACAGTAAGTTAAGAATTCCACTGGACAGCCAGATTGTAAAAAGTGCGAGGGAGTACCGGACGATTGTAGCCTATGCAGATCTGGAGAATGTAGAGAAGAAAAAAGAAATTTTGCAGACAATGGGAGTGGAAATCGTATTTTGTCCGGATATGAAAAAACATGTTAATCTGAAGCATTTGATGGAGTATCTGGGAAAAGAAAATATCGACAGCATTTTACTGGAAGGTGGAGGAACTTTAAATGACAGTGCATTACGGGCCGGAGTTGTCCAGGAGGTGCAGGCATTTATTGCACCAAAAATCTTTGGCGGAGCAGGAAGCCGGACTCCGGTGGATGGAATTGGGATAGAGCTTCCGTCTCAGGCAGCGGTACTAAAGTTCAAAGATATCTGCCAGATTGGAGAAGACCTAAAAATTACCTGTCAGGTCTTAAGAAAAGAACAGGAGGAATTATGTTTACAGGAATTGTAGAAGAAGTGGGAAAAGTCCGTTATATTCAGTTGAATGGGAATTCAGGGGTATTGGCGGTGAAGGCAGCAAAAGTACTGGAAGGTACGAAAATCGGAGACAGTATTGCGGTAAATGGAGTATGTCTGACAGTCACTTCCCTGCAGCCTGACGGATTTACGGCAGATGTCATGGCAGAGACGATCAGAAGGAGCAGTCTTGGAAATTGTAAGATTGGAAGTTATGTAAATCTTGAACGGGCAATGGCAGCGGATGGAAGATTCGGAGGCCATATTGTGAGCGGTCATATTGACGGAACAGGAGTTATCAGGTCAATGATCCAAGAGGAAAATGCAGTCTGGGTATCCATTAAAACTTCACAGCGGATATTAGATCTGATCGTGGAAAAGGGGTCTGTCTGCATCGATGGAATCAGCCTGACGGTTGCGAAGGTAGATGATGAAGGGTTTCAGGTATCAGTCATTCCACATACAGGGGAAGAGACGATACTTCTGAAAAAAGCATCCGGAGATCTTGTGAATCTGGAAAATGACATAATCGGAAAATATGTAGAAAAATTAATGGGGATTGGAAAAAAAGAAGAGTCCAAATTGGAACATGAGAAAAAGACAGGAATTACAATGGAGTTTCTGGAAGAATTTGGATTTTAAATATACAGCAACAGAAAAAGAATAACGGAGGAAGAACAGATGGAACAAAAGTATCAATATAATACAGTAGAAGAGGCAATCCGGGATTTACAAGATGGAAAGATCATTCTTGTTACAGATGACCCGGACAGAGAAAATGAAGGAGACATGATCTGTGCTGCTCAGTTTGCGACCCAGGAAAATATTAATTTTATGGCAACGCATGCAAAGGGACTGATCTGTACGCCGATGAGTGCAGAACTGGCAGCAAAGCTTAATTTTCCACAGATGGTTTCAGAAAATACCGATAATCATGAAACAGCATTTACGGTATCGATTGATCACGTAGATACAACAACCGGTATATCGGCAGCAGAACGTGCATATACAATGATGAAATGTGTGGATGATACATCAAGACCAGAAGATTTCAGAAGACCGGGCCATGTATTCCCGCTGGTGGCAAAAAAAGGCGGTGTACTTGTGCGTAACGGTCACACAGAAGCAACGACAGATCTTGTAAGACTGGCGGGGCTGAAAGAATGTGGCGTATGTTGTGAAATCATGAAAGAAGACGGAACGATGATGCGTACATCAGAACTCTGGGAGCTGGCTCATAAGTATCATCTTACATTTATCACAATCAAAGATTTGCAGGATTATTTAAGAATTCATGAAAAGCATGTAAAAGAAGAGGCGGTGGCAGATCTTCCAACACAGTATGGAGAATTTAAGATTCATGGATATGTGAATGACATTACAGGAGAGCATCATCTTGCTTTGGTAAAAGGAGAAATCGGGGAGGGAGAAAATGTACTTTGCAGAGTCCATTCAGAATGCCTGACCGGAGATGCTTTTGGTTCTCTTCGCTGTGACTGCGGATTGCAGCTTCAGACGGCAATGCGCCAGGTGGAGGAAGAGGGAAGAGGAATCATTCTCTACATGAGACAGGAGGGAAGAGGAATCGGACTGATCAATAAAATCAAAGCATATGAACTTCAGGAACGTGGATATGATACAGTCGAGGCGAATGTTCAACTGGGATTTGCCCCAGATCTCAGAGAGTACTGGGTCGGAGCTCAGATTTTATCAGACCTGGGCGTGAAATCCTTAAGACTTCTTACCAATAACCCGGATAAAGTCTATGGGCTTCAGGATTTCGGACTGGAAATTAAGGAAAGAGTACCATTAGAGATCCAGCCACAAAAATATGATCTGAATTATATGAAAACAAAACAGGAAAAAATGGGACACATTTTCAAAGAAATACAATTATAAAAAAGAATGCAGGAGGAAGAAGAACATGAAACAGATTCAGGTAATTGAAGGAAAAGTAGTAGCACCAGAGGGAATGAAAGTCGGAATCGTAGCAGCCAGATTTAATGAAATTATTGTCAATAAGTTATTAGGCGGAGCTGTTGACGGACTTGTGAGACATGGTGTAGAAGAAGAAAATATTACAGCAGCATGGGTGCCGGGAGCATTTGAAATACCAATTACAGCGCAGAAAATGGCGCAGTCAGGAAAGTACGATGCAGTCATCTGTGTAGGTGCAGTTATTCGTGGAGATACATCTCATTATGATCTGGTGTGTAACGAATCAGCAAAAGGAATTGCACAGATCGAGCTTGCAACAGGTATTCCTGTTTTATTTGGAATCATTACAACAGAAAATATTGAACAGGCAATTGCACGTGCCGGAAGTAAAGCTGGCAATAAAGGTTATGATTGTGCGTTATCAGCAATTGAGATGGTGAATCTGATAAAACAGTTATAAAATTTGACTTTTATTCTTATACAAAGTAAAATAAACTATGTATGTCTTTTTAAAGATGTACATAGTTTATTTGTTTATTGGAGAATGAAAATGTTTGAAAAGAATAAAGAAAAAATGAAGGAAAAAATGGAGCCGGATAAAGTGCTTCGTTTTGCGATTGTTGCAGTAATCCTCTTGTTTTTGATCGGTGCGCTGATTATTGGAACGCGAATGATGAATCCGCGAGTGGATGCGACAGAAGGAGTAAAGAAACTGACAGAACTGGAAGATGCCAATGTTCAGAAGATTGATGCCAAGATTCAGGAATTAGAGCAGACAGAAGCAGATGAGGCGGCAGCGTGGAAAGCAAAGTCTGCAAAAGAAAAAATGGATGGCTGCATTGTGCTTGGCGACAGTACTGCACTTGGCTTCAGACAGAATGACATCTTGAGTAAGTCGCAGGTGAAGTCAAAGGATGGAGCAACGGTCAGCGATGCGGAAGGTTCCGGATTAAATGAGCTTTTGACAGCCGTAACAGAAGCAGAGACTGCACCACAGAAGCTTATCCTTTGTATCGGAAGAGGAGATGTAGCAGTCAGTGGAGAGACAGCGGATGCATTTGCAGCGAATTACAAAAGCTTTGTTGAGCAGGTGAAAGCAGCATTGCCGGATACGAAAGTTTATGTATGCAGTATCCCGGCATACCTGTCACTGACAAGTACAGGTGATGCGACAGGTTCAGCCGATTCAGATACTGATTCAGATTCAGATACTGATTCAGATTCAGATGCTAAAGATACAACTGACAACTCGGATTTTAAGAGCAGTACAGATTCTAAAAGCAGTACAGATTCTAAGAGCAGCACAGATTCTAAGAGCAATAGTGATACATCATCAGATGATAGAAGTTTGTCCAAGATGAGTACCGCGCTGGATGTAACTTCATACAATGAAGCTTTGAAGGCTCTTTGTAAGGAAGAAAAAGTGAAATATGTAGACACAACAGATCTTACGGACGCTTCTTATTATGGGGAGGACGGAAGTACAATGACAAAAGCCTATTATGAGGCTTGTATTAATAAAATTCTGGAGGCAGCGTTTAGAAATTATGTTATTCAATAGTATCGCATTTATATGTGTATTTTTACCAGTTATTTTCATATTGTATTATCTGCTTCCGGGAAAGATAAAAGACATTGCCCTGGTTGCAGGGGGAGCAGTTTTTTTTGCATGGGGAGCCCCGGTCAATCTGGTCGTTCTGGCATTTTTTATATTGTTTAATTATGCTGTGGGAATTCAGATGGAAGGCTACATGCGAAGAAGAAGGAGTACGGAGCAGTTATTTGCTGGAAGCATACTGATCAATATTATAGTATATGTGTTCTTTGCATTTATCGGACAACGCGTGGGCTTTATTTCGGAAGTGCCGGTCGGAATAGGAATCTGCATCTTACAGGTGCTTTCTTATCTGATTGAGATTCACCGGGGAAATGTAAAGGCTCAGAAAAGTATTCTGGATTTTGCAGTTTACATAGCAATGTTTCCGTTGTTCCTGGCAGGACCGGTCGTAAAATATCCGCAGATCCGAAAGGAATTAAAGACTCGCAAATTGTCCTGGGCAAAGGCTGGCGAAGGAATTGTTTTATTTGTATGTGGTTTTGCAAAGAAAGTTATCATTGCAGATTACCTGGCAGATTCATTCACCAAGATCATGTCTTTGAAGGCAGGCGAGTTGTCTGTGTTTGGTGCATGGCTGGGATGTGCAACCTTCATGTTCCAGATTTACTTTGCGTTCAGTGGATATTGTGATATGGCAGTGGGACTTTGCAGAATGCTTGGATTTGATGTGAAGAAAAATTTCCGCTATCCATATGTAGCACGTAACATAACAACATTTGTACGACGTTTTAACAGCTCTGTTTTTGCATGGTTCTGGGATTACATCTGTGAACCACTCTGGGGCGGCTGGCTTGGAACACTTGTATCCGGAATTCTGATGGGACTTTGGTATGCAGGTATGTGGAAGAATGCACCGTGGCAGGTAACGGTCACAGGTGGATTGCTCTGGGGTATCTACCTTGCATTCTGGCAGATCGTGGAGCGTTATGCACTGCCATTTTTAAAGAGATTACCACCTGTGCTTGGACAGATTTATACATGGTTTTTTACAGCACTTGGTTGGGTATTTTTCTTCGGTAAAACACCGGCAGCGTCATTTGGTTATCTGAAAGTGATGTTTGGATTTGGCGGAGGCGATGTGATTGGTATCATGGGAAGATACCTTTTCCTTGGAAATGTGTTCGTTCTTGTAGTGGCATTTCTTGCAAGTACACCACTTCCGAATCTTATCTGGAAGAAGATTCTGGTATTTGGAAAGAAAGATAAAAAAGAAAAAAATAAAAAACGTCTGGAGAGAGGCAGAAGTGCAGTATTTGTATTCGCAGCCGTGATCATGATCCTGTGTCTTGTGAATGTGACAGGAGCAGGAAGGACATTTTTCAAAGAGACGGTGAAAGATACCCAGGCGAAACTGGATACAGTTCTTGGAAGACGGGACGTGAACGGTGTGTACCGAGGAAAGAACCAGTATCTTCTGGCGGATATTAATAAGCTGGATGAAAAGAAGGTTCAGGCAAATGTGGACGCGATTACAGCGCTTGCCGAGGCTTATTCCGATGTGCCGATGTATATGGCACTGATTCCGGACGCTGCAAATGTATGGGCAGATAAGCTTCCTTCTTATGCTCCGGTGGAAGATCAGACAGTGCAGATTGCACAGATTCAGAGCATGCTTGGAGACAGTGTGAACTGGATTGATGCACAAGGTGTTCTAAATGCGAATAAAGATAAGGAAATTTATTATCACACAGATTCCCGCTGGACAACGCTTGGAGCTAGTCTTGTATGGCAGCAGATTGCTTCAGATCTGGGGCTTGACACTTCGAAAGCACCGGCTTTAAAACCTTATGTAGTGACCGGTGATTTCAGTGGAAATCTTTCCCGAACAAGTGGATTTGAAAGCGGATACCGTGAACCGATATACGCATATTTAACGGAAAATGCTTCCGATAACACGCAGATGGTGGCAAGCTATGAGTCTGAGGGCATAAAGACAGCAGAGCTTTATGACCGTACAAAACTGGACGAACCTGATGCGTATGAAGTATTTCTCGGTGGAGATTATGATAAAATAGATATCCGCACGACAGCAGACAGCACGGACCGGCTGCTTCTGGTGAAGGATTCCTTTGCAGACTGTATGATTCCATTTTTAATTCCATATTACAGGGAGATCATCGTGGTAGATGCAGATTATTATCAGAAGCATGTGTCGGATCTGTTAGATAAGAATAAAATTACAAGTGTGCTGTTTTTGTACGATTGCAATAATTTTGTACAGGATGACAAGCTGAGCAGTATTTTGACAACGGATAAGACAGAATAGGAACTGCAAAGTAATTGGAGTGTTAGTAAATGATAAGATTAAATAAATACCTCAGTGAGGCAGGTATCTGCTCCAGAAGAGAGGCAGACCGTCTCATAGAGGCGGGACGTGTGACGGTGGATGGCGTACGGGCTGTACCGGGCATGAAAGTGTCAGAGGAGCAGAAAATCTGTGTCGGGGAAAAAGTGATCCAGGGTGCAGAACAGAAGGTTGTTCTGGCAGTCAACAAACCGGCAGGTATCGTGTGTACCGGGGATATGAAAGTGAAAAATAATATCATACGTTTCTTGCATTATCCGGTGCGGGTGACCTATGCAGGAAGACTGGATAAAGATTCGGAAGGCCTTCTTATTATGACAAATGACGGAGAACTGATCAACAGTATGATGCGGGCGAGATATCATCATGAAAAGGAATATCATGTCCGCGTGGATAAAGAAATTACTTCAGAATTTGTGCGGCAGATGTCAGAGGGTGTGCATATACAGGACGTGGAAAAGAATCTGGATGCGGTAACAAGACCGTGTGAGGTAAAGCAGATTGGAAAGTACACATTTTCCATTATTCTGACACAGGGGCTGAACCGTCAGATCCGGAGAATGTGCGAAGCACTTGGATATAAAGTGACAAAGCTTGTAAGAATAAGAATTATGAATGTAGAACTGGGAAGCTTAAAGAGTGGAGCAGTGCGAAAAATAGAAGGACAGGAGTTAAAGAAGCTATATGAACAGGCAGGAACGCATGAAGGAACTGGTGGAGCTTTTGAATAAAGCATCAAAAGCATATTATCAAGACGCAGAAGAAATCATGAGCAACTATGAGTACGACAAGCTTTATGATGAACTTCAGGAACTGGAGCGTGAGCTTGGGATCACACTTTCCAATAGTCCGACGGTGCGAGTCGGATATGAAGTGGTCAGTGAACTCCCAAAAGAACGGCATGAAAGCCCAATGCTTTCTTTGGACAAGACGAAAGAGGTAGAGGAATTAAAGAATTTTGTGGGAGATCAGAAGGCACTGATGTCCTGGAAAATGGACGGACTTACCATTGTTCTGACTTACCGGGGCGGACATCTTTTTAAGGCAGTCACCCGTGGAAATGGAGAAGTAGGCGAGGTCATCACAAACAATGCAAAAGTCTTTAAAAATGTACCGCTTCAGATCAGCTATCAAGGTGAGCTGATACTGCGCGGCGAAGCAGTGATTGGCTATAAAGATTTTGAGAAGATTAATGAACAGATCCAGGAAGCAGAAGCCAAATATAAAAATCCGCGTAATCTCTGTAGTGGTTCTGTACGTCAGCTGAACAGTGAGATTACAGCAAAAAGAAATGTAAAATTCTATGCATTTACACTGGTCAGTGCAAAAGATGTGGATTTCCACAATTCCAGAGCCTGTCAGATGGAATGGCTGAAAGAGCAGGGATTTGAAGTAGTAGAATACCACGAAGTAATAAGAGACACAGTAGAGGCGGAAGTTATTAAATTTTCAGAAAAAATTGCCGAGAACGATTTCCCGTCCGACGGACTTGTGTTAGTATATGATGATATAGCGTATGGAAGATCACTGGGGCGGACGTCTAAGTTTCCACGAGATTCATTTGCATTTAAATGGGCTGATGAGATCCGCCAGACAAAGCTTCTGGAGATTGAGTGGAGTCCATCTAGAACAGGACTCATCAATCCGGTCGCTATCTTTGAACCGGTGGAGCTGGAGGGAACGACAGTGAGCCGGGCTAGTGTCCATAACATCAGTATTATGGAAGAACTGGAACTTGGTGTGGGGGATGAGATTGAAGTTTATAAGGCGAATATGATCATTCCGCAGATTGCACAGAATCTGACAAGAAGTGGTGTGAAAGATATTCCAAAAGTCTGTCCGGTTTGTGGCGGCAAGACAGAGATTCGCCAGGTCAGCAATGCAAAAGCACTGTATTGTACCAATCCGGAATGTCAGGCAAAGCACGTCAAAGCATTTGCACTCTTTGCGAGCCGTGATGCTTTGAATATTGAAGGTTTGTCAGAGGCAACGCTGGAGAAGTTTATTGACCGTGGATTTATAAAGGAATTCACAGACATTTTTCATTTGGATAAATGGCAGGAAGAGATTCAGACGATGGAAGGTTTTGGAGAAAAATCCTACAAGAACCTGATCGCAAATGTGGAGAAAGCAAAAGTGACGACACTTCCGAAAGTAATCTATGCACTTGGAATTCCGGGAATTGGTCTTGCAAATGCGAAGGTCATCTGCAGAGAATTTTCCGGTGATGTTGATCGTATGATTCATGCTACTGCAGAAGAACTTGCAGAGATTCAGGGAGTAGGCGAAGTACTTGCCGGTGCATTTGTAACTTATTTTCAGGATGAGAAGCATGTAGAAAGCTTAAAGCGACTGATTGCAGAGCTTGAGATTCCAAAGGAAGAAGAATCAGAGAGTCAACAGATTTTTGCCGGAGTGAACTTTGTTATTACCGGAAGTGTGGAACACTTTGCAAACAGGGGAGAGGTCAAGGAACTGATTGAGAGCCTGGGAGGAAAAGTTACGGGATCTGTCACTTCCAAAACAAATTACCTAATCAATAATGATGTGACATCGACTTCATCAAAGAATAAAAAAGCAAACGAACTGGGAGTTCCGATTATTTCGGAGGAGCAGTTCATTAAGATGGTAGAGGAACAAAAGTAGGAAAGAAGGGAAAGAACCATGTCTGAACAGGATTATGTAGATACAATTGATAACAACGATAATAATAGCAATGACAATCATAACGATGATGAATATGAGAAAGTCTGCTTTGTCTGCCACAGACCAGAGAGTGTGGCTGGAAAGATGATCAATCTTCCGAACAATATGTGTGTGTGCAATGACTGTATGCAAAAGAGTTTTGATGCTATGAATAATATGAACTTCGGTGGTGCGATTGATTATAGCCAGCTTATGAATATGCCGGGAGTTCAGTTCTTAAATATTGATGATATGAGCCAGCAGATTCCAAAGCAGCAGCGCGTGAAGAAGAAAAAAGAAGGCGAGAAGGCAACGCCGCTCGTTGACATTCATAACCTTCCGGCACCGCATAAGATCAAGGCGAGCCTGGACGAGTATGTAGTCGGACAGGAATATGCCAAGAAAGTGATGTCTGTTGCTGTATACAACCATTACAAGCGTGTGGCAACGGATTCCATGGACGACATTGAGATTGAGAAATCTAACATGCTGATGATTGGACCTACAGGTTCCGGTAAGACCTATCTTGTCAAGACGCTGGCAAGAATTCTGGATGTGCCGCTTGCGATTACAGATGCTACATCTCTGACGGAAGCAGGTTATATTGGAGATGATATCGAAAGCGTTGTATCCAAGCTTCTGGCAGCAGCGGATAACGATGTGGAAAAAGCAGAACAGGGAATCATTTTTATTGATGAGATTGATAAGATTGCAAAAAAGAAAAATGCGAGTCAGCGTGATGTCAGTGGAGAGTCCGTACAGCAGGGAATGCTGAAGCTTTTAGAAGGAAGCGAAGTGGAAGTTCCGGTTGGAGCTAACAGTAAAAATGCGATGGTTCCGCTCACAACAGTCAATACAAAGAACATTTTATTTATCTGTGGAGGAGCATTTCCGGATCTGGACGGCATCATCAAAGAGAGACTTACAAAGCAGTCTGCAATTGGATTTGGCGCAGATCTGAAAGATAAATATGATCATGATAAGAAGATTCTTGAGAAAGTAACAACAGAAGATCTTAGAAACTTTGGTATGATCCCGGAGTTCCTGGGACGACTTCCGGTAGTCTTTACATTACAGGGACTCACAGAAGATATGTATGTGAAGATCCTGGAGGAGCCAAAAAATGCAATTCTGAAGCAGTATCAGAAACTTCTTGCACTGGATGAAGTGAAGCTCGATTTCACAGAAGGTGCATTACGTGCAATTGCGAAAAAGGCAATGGAGAAGGATACAGGAGCGAGAGCCCTTCGTGCGATTATCGAAGAATTTATGCTGGATATCATGTATGAAATCCCGAAAGATGACAGCATCGGTCAAGTGACGATCACACAGGAGTACATAGAAAATACTGGTGGTCCGATTATCACGCTGAGAGGGCAGGAAGTACCGAGATTAGAAAGTCAGGCATAGATAGTAAGGCAGTTATAAAAATATAGAAGATAATGCCCAATAATAAAATAAGAAAACATCTCATATACATATGAAAAGTATACGAGGTGTTTTCTTTTTTATGAATGATAGTTATGGAGAAATAAATACATTGCTAAAGACACGAAAAAATACAAAAAGCAATGTTTTGAAGGAGAGAGTGATAGCAACACAGCAGAAGGAGGAAGAGACAGGAGATACTTCATGCCGTGAAAAAATCCTCTCTCAGGATTTTCGGGATTTTATTATCCCGAATTACCGGTTAGATCAGGAACTGGTCTATCCCAAGAGCAAGATTTGTGTGCAGAGCCTTGGCTTTGGCTATCGTGTAGCATATGTGGATCAAAGTCTAGGGGAAGAACTAAGCATTGCGGCTTATGGATATAACAGCATTCCAAATTGCTATGCACTGTTGGATATGGAAGCTATGAATGAGACAGGAATCAGTGTGCTTCAGAATTACCCGGGTCTTAATCTTCGAGGAAAAGGAATTATGATTGGATTTTTGGATACAGGAATAGACTATGAAAATGAAATCTTTCGAAACATAGATGGAAGCAGTCGAATTACGGCGATATGGGATCAGACTGACCAGAACGGTCAGCCACCGGATACATTTACATATGGAAGTGAGTATACGAATAATCAGATTAATCAGGCACTGAAAAGTGACAATCCAAAGGAAATTGTGCCAGTAAGCGATGAAAATGGACATGGTACATTTTTAGCAAGTGTGGCAGCAGGTGGAGAAAATATCCAGGAAGGTTTTACCGGGGCGGCATCAGAGGCCGAAATTGCAGTAGTGAAGTTAAAAGAAGCGAAAGATTATCTGCGAAAATTTTATGGAATACGACAGAAGGCAGTGTGTTATCAGGAGACAGATATTGTGCAGGGACTTCGGTATCTGCATCTTCTGGCACTGAAAAAACAGAAGCCCCTTGTTATGTGTGTGGCTCTTGGAACGAATCTTGGCGGACATAATGGAATGTCCAGTTTGTCGCGGATTCTCGGAAGCTATTCCAGACTGGTAGATCGGTGCGTGGTTATCGGAGGAGGAAATGAGGCAAATGAACGACATCATTTTCAGGGAAAACTGAATCAGGTAGGAGAGGTTCAGGAAGTGGAAATGCGTGTCGAAAGTGGAAATACGGGATTTGTAGCAGAATTATGGGGGACCATTCCCAATATTGTGACAGCGTATCTTATATCTCCGTCTGGGGAGAGAAGTCCGGTGATTTCCATTCGGCAGGGAAGTCGCTATCAGCTTACATTTCCCTTTGAGCAGACGGTTGTGGATGTGGAATACCAGTTGTTTTTGCGGGATGGAAGATCCCAGCTTTTGTTTTTGAAATTCGATCATCCGGCACAGGGTATCTGGAAGATAGGAGTACAGTCGCTGGGGCGTGCAGATGGAGAGTTTCACATCTGGCTTCCTGTGCGGGAGTTTCTCGATGGAAATGTATATTTTCTGGAGGCAAGTCCGGACGTGACATTGACAGAGCCTGCGAATACCGATGATCCGATCACGGTTGCTTATTACAGGGGAGCAGATAAGAGTGTTGATATTAATTCTGGCAGAGGTTATACTAGAGACAAGAGAATAAAACCTGATTTTGCAGTTCCAGGAGTCCAGGTTTTGGGAGCAGGGGGAAATGGAACATTTGTAAGGCGAAGCGGTTCCAGTGTGGCAACGGGAATCACAGCCGGAGCCTGTGCGATGATCATGGAATGGATTTTGAACCAGCCGATTCCGGCAAGAGTTACCACAAGTCAGGTGGCAAATATTATCATATTAGGAGCACAGCAGAACACATTTTCAGAATTCCCGAACCGACAGTGGGGCTATGGAACGATGGACCTGTATCAATCGCTGGACAGATTGAGAAGATTATAACAGATGGGAGAGGTACAATATGGCAGACTTTTTTGAGCAGTTAGGAAAGAAAATTTCAGATGTAGCAGAGGACTTTGGAAAGAAGACGGAAGATACCCTGGAAGTGCAACGTATCAAAAGCCAGATTCGTTCTCTGGATCGTGCCAATGAAAGGGATTACATCGAAATCGGAAAGAAGATTTATGAAAAATTCAAAGCAGGAGAAGTGGCGGACTTAGAGTACATTGCCCTGTGCGAATCAATCGAAAAGAGAGAGGAAGAAGCAGTACAGTGCCAGGAGGAGATACGCAAGATTCAGGAGGTATAGCAGATGTTATTGATGGCAGCAGGAGGACTTCTCGTTGTGCTGGTGTGCGTGGACATGGGCATTAAGCAGTACATTGAGGAGAATTTTGAAGAAGAGGAAGAACGGGAGACAATTCTGGACAAAGTTGTGCTCCGGAAGGTTTATAATAAAGGCTTCTGTTTTAATACACTGGATAAGAAGCCGGAGCTGGTGAGAAAGACATCTGGTATCTTGTGTGCCGGGCTTGCAATTTATGATGCATGGCTCTTTCTCAAAAAAGGAAAATGGCTCAGAAAATTCGGCATGGTATTTCTGACAGCCGGTGCAATCAGCAATACCTATGACAGACTGATTCGTGGAAAAGTCATTGATTATATCGGAATCCAGTGGAAAAACAGCAGACTTCGAAGACTCACCGCGAACCTGGCAGATGTGTATGTAGTAATCGGGGCAGCAGTGACAGGCGTAGCGAAGATATTCCGAAGATAGAAAAGCATTCTTAAATAAAAAAATAGTGTGTAGGTCATTACAAAGATAATCTACACACTATTTTTTTGATTATTTTAATTATGGTTTCAAGAATTATTTCTTATTGCTCTTTACTTCCTGAAGCTTCATAGCGCGAACCTTAAGCGGCAGACCGAACAGATTGATAAATCCGTCAGCGTCGTGGTGGTCATAAAGGTCACCAGTTGTGAAGCTTGCAAGAGACTCATTGTAAAGTGAGTACGGTGAAGTTGTTCCGGCTTTGATGATGTTACCTTTGTAAAGTTTGAATTTCACTTCTCCTGTTACGTACTCCTGAGTTGACTCAACAAATGCCTGGATTGCCTCGCGAAGTGGTGTAAACCATTTTCCTTCATAAACAACCTGAGAAAGTTTATTTCCCATATCTTTCTTAACTTCTGTTGTAGCACGGTCAAGAACTAACTCCTCTAACTGCTGATGTGCCTCGTAAAGGATTGTTCCGCCAGGTGTCTCATATACACCACGGGATTTCATGCCTACAACACGGTTCTCTACGATGTCGCAGATGCCGATTCCGTGCTTAGCACCGAGCTCATTAAGCTTCATGATGATCTCAGATACCTTCATCTGCTGTCCGTTTATACTTGTCGGTACACCTTTTTCAAATGTCATGGTTACATATTCACCTGCATCTGGAGCTTTTTCTGGTGTAACACCAAGTACGAGCAGATGCTCATAGTTTGGCTCGCAGGAAGGATCCTCAAGCTCAAGACCTTCATGGCTGATGTGCCATAAGTTACGGTCACGGCTGTAGCTGTGGCTGGCATCAAATGGAAGGTCGATACCATGTGCTTTACAGTAAGCAATCTCGTCTTCACGGGATTCCATCTTCCAGAGATCTGTCATTCTCCAAGGAGCAATGATCTTGATGTCTGGAGCAAGTGCTGTGATACCAAGCTCGAAACGAATCTGGTCATTTCCTTTACCAGTAGCACCGTGGCAGATTGCTACAGCACCTTCTTTTCTTGCAATTTCAACTAATTTCTTAGCAATTGCCGGACGAGCCATAGCTGTTCCGAGTAAATATTTATTCTCATATACTGCATGAGCCTTTACACAAGGCATGATGTAGTTGTCGCAGAAATCATCAATGATATCCTCGATGTATAATTTGGAAGCACCAGCCATCTTTGCTCTTTCTTCCAGACCATCTAACTCCTCGCCCTGTCCACAGTTAATGCAGCAGCAGATTACATCATAGCCAAATGTCTCTTTTAACCACGGAATAACAGCAGTTGTGTCCAGTCCGCCTGAATATGCTAATACGACTTTTTCTTTCATTTTCGAAATCCTCCTAATGTATCATTTACTTTCTATTCTAATAAGAAAATATCTTATTTGCAATCGCAAATCATACTATACACCTAAATTCATAAATATGCAAGAAAAAAATGGAAAAATCTTTTTAATATGCAAAATATGCATTGGAAATGTATAAAAACAGAGGGTTGTATAAATGAAGAAACAGGAAGAAAATAGTAAATACAAGAAAAATAAAGAAAATACAGAAAAAATATAAGCACTAACCCTATTAATACGATATGTAATACGTATAAACATTAACAATAAATATAAGGGATTTAATGCATTTATCAATTGGACGTGTCGAAAAAAAGAAACTAAAATAGAAGTTGTAATCTAAAGACGAGAGTTATGTTATTGGAGGAGGAAAAAATATGAATTTAACAGGCTCAAAGAAAACACTTGCGTTGGCAGGTGTGATATGCGGACTTGTAGCAGCATGTCTTGCATATTTTGGTAACCCGGCAAATATGGCATTCTGTATCGCATGCTTTATCCGTGATACAGCTGGTGCAATGGGGATGCATCAGGCTGAAGCAGTAATGTATGCAAGACCAGAGATTATCGGTCTGGTTCTTGGTGCATTTATTATTTCAATTGCGACAAAAGAATTCCGCTCTACAGGTGGATCTTCACCGATGATTCGTTTTGTACTTGGTGTGATCATTATGATCGGAGCACTCGTATTTTTGGGATGCCCACTTCGTATGGTACTTCGTATGTCAGCCGGTGATTTAAATGCATGGGTAGCACTTATCGGATTTATTCTTGGAGTAGCAACTGGTGTATTTGCTCTGAAACAGGGATTCAGCCTTGGAAGAGCACAGGCAACAACAAAAGCAAGTGGAGCAGTACTTCCGGTCATCGTTGTTGGAATTCTGATTCTTGCAACATGCACATCACTTTTGAAAGTAAGTGCGGCTGGTCCGGGAAGCTTACACGCACCAATCATTATGTCTCTTGTAGGAGGCCTGATCTTCGGAGCTATGGCTCAGAAATCAAGAATGTGCTTTGCAGGTGGAATCCGTGATGTCATTATTATGAAGAACTTTGATTTATTATCTGTTATTGGCGGACTTTTCGTTGTAATGCTGATCTTCAATATTGCAACAGGAAAATTTGTAGTAGGATTTAACACACCAGGAGTTATTGCACATTCTGAACACTTGTGGAATATCCTTGGTATGTATACAGTTGGATTTGCAGCAGTTCTTGCAGGTGGATGCCCGCTTCGTCAGTTAATCCTTGCAGGACAGGGATCTTCTGATTCAGGAGTCACTGTAATTGGAATGTTCGTAGGAGCAGCAATCTGCCACAACTTCGGACTTGCAGCAAGTGGAACAGCACTTAACCCGGAGACAAAAGCTGTTGTAGCCGGAGCAGTTCCAACTAACGGAAAAGTTGCATGTATTCTTTGCATCGTAGTTCTGTTCATCATAGCATTTACATGCAAGAGAGAGACAGCTAAGAAATAAGAACAGAAAGAAATTCAGATGAAATAATTACAACAGAATAGCTGAAAATAATGTCTGAAAGGAGTATATAGATATGGTAGAAGTAGATGCAAGAGGACTTTCCTGCCCGGAGCCGATCATGTTGACAGCAGAGGCTCTGAAGAATGAAAAAGGTCCAATTAAAGTATTGGTAAGTGAGCCGGTACAGAAAGAAAATGTTGAAAAATATGCAAAGAGTCAGGGAAAGAAACCAACATCAAAGGAAGTTGGGGACGAGTTTGAAATCGTCATTGAATAAGATTTCCTGATTTAGGCATCAGACGCATATGGAAGTTCAGGAGCAGTCGTGAAAACGGCTGCTTCTTTGCATATATCTTTGCACATATCTCGCACATATCTATCTACAGAAAATGCTTGACATATATCAATTGTCGATATACTATATAGATAACCGATATATCGATTGCCGATATAAAACATTGTTTTAATGATGAAAGTCAATTTATATCAGTTATATCGGATAAGATGTGTCGGCAGGGTAGATATGAATGCAAAAATCAGAACTGATTAAAAAGATTCTGAATTGAAAAAGAAAGGGGAGGTATAAAATGGCAGTAGATAAAAGCCTGGTGTCCGGAAGCACGATGATGTTGATTCTTAAGCTTCTGGAAGAGAAAGACATGTATGGTTATGAGATGATCGAGACTTTGAGGGAGAAGTCAGAGAATGTATTTGAGTTAAAAGCAGGAACATTATATCCGCTCCTTCATGGACTGGAGGAAAAGGAGTTTGTAAAGTCTTACGAGCAGGAAGCGGGTGGAAAGACAAGAAAGTATTATTCCATAACAAGAGAAGGAAAGAAGCAACTCCGGGCAAAAGAAAAAGAATGGAAAGAATACGCCGGAGCAGTGAGAAATGTTCTGGGAGGTGTATGCTTTGGATAGACAGGAATATTTGAAATCTTTGACGGAACAGATTCGTACAAAGCGTGCGCGAACCATGGTCGCGGAGGAAGTAGAAGCACATATTGAAGACCAGAAACAGGATTTCATGGCTCATGGATTAGGTGAAGAAGAAGCCGAGTCGATGGCTGTAGTGGAGATGGGAGATCCAGTGGAGGCAGGCGTGAAGCTTGACCGGGTGCACCGCCCGAAGATGGAATGGACAGTTCTGATGGCGATTTTAATTATTAGTATTATGGGACTGATCCTACAGGCGGTAGTTACTTCGTCTTTTCCAACAATGAATATGAGTACACTGGAAGCTTTCAAAGATAACTTTTTGTATGGCGGAATTTGGAGTGCAATGTTAATAGGAATTGCGGTCATGTTAGGAATCTGTTATCTGGATTATTCTATATTAGTAAAGTGGTCATTTCCAATTTGGGCAGTCATGCAGATACCGGCAGTCTTTTCTATAGTTAGTAAGCTCTTTTTTGATGAAACAATGTGGATTGGACCGATGGTCAATGGCAGAAGTATAGTTCAGATGTTATTGTCCTATCTGGTCATTCCCTTTTACGCAGGGACAATTTATCATTTCCGCAGAAAAGGAACGAAAGGACTGATCATTAGTACCGTGTGTCTTGGAATATCAGTACTTACCGATTTGATGATACCATTTATGTCATCTGCAGTTGTTACAGGAATTACAGGGCTGGTCTTACTGCATGTGGCGGTCTGTAAGGGCTGGTTTGGAGAAAATAAAAAGAAATTTTTGACCAGGATGTGGGGTGTGATTGGAATCTGCCTGCTACTGATGTCCGGAATAACATTTTGGTGTAATGGACGTTTCGTTACAGATTATCAGGTACATCGACTGGAAGCTTTAATTACCGGAGAACACTGGGATTATACAAGAGGTGCGGTTGCAGACGTAGCAAATGCTGCAAAAGATCCAAACTCAAGTAAATGGCATGAGTCGCAGTCTTCCGGGAAACTAGAAGTAACGGATCCATATAATGGTGCCACAGAAGTAGAAGCTGTCACGCTTTATAATTATGCAAGAAATGATTATATTTGGACATACCTGTTCCATTATTTGGGAAATGTAAAAGGAGTTTTTCTGGTTGTAGTATTTGCGGTATTTATGGCTCTATTGCTTCGAATGGCGGTAAAACAGAAGAATCGCCTGGGATATATGCTCAGCATCGGCTGTGTAATATTTTTGATTTTACAGTCATTGTTCTATATTGGAGTAAATGCAGGACTTTATCCGATTAGCGGAAATTATATGCCATTTTTATCTCATGGAAATATGACCATGATGATTACTTACTTTTATATGGGAATATTGTTGTCCGTGTACCGGAATACCAACGTCGTGAAAAATTAGTTGACAATATAGAAAAAGGCATATATCATATAAAACATATAGGAAAAGAAAGTATATGAAAGATTGGAGATGCCTGATATGACGAGAGCGGAAGCCTGGGAACTATTAACAGAATATAATCAAGACGAATTTCACTTGCAGCATGCACAGACAGTAGAGAATACGATGCGCTATTTTGCAAAAGAACTAGGATATGGAGAAGAGGAAGAATTCTGGGGAATTGTAGGTCTTTTACATGATCTGGATTTTGAAAAATATCCAGAAGAGCATTGTATCAAATCTCAGGAAATTATGAGAGAGAGAGGAGTCGACGAACGTGTTATTCATGCGACGGCAAGTCATGGATATGCAATTACGGTTGATATTCAACCAGAGCATGAGATGGAGAAGGTGTTGTATGCAGTAGATGAACTGACAGGGCTTATTGGAGCTGTAGTGCTTATGCGCCCATCGAAAAGCGTGCAGGATCTGACGCTAAAGTCGGTAAAAAAGAAATATAAAAGCAAGAATTTTGCGGCTGGATGCTCAAGAGAAGTCATAGAAAGAGGAGCAGATATGCTTGGATGGACCCTGGATGATCTGATTCAAAGAACCATCGATGCATTGAAAACATTTCAGGAATAGAGAAGAAATACTAAAATATAGGAAATTTAAGAGGTTAAAAGAGGATGCAGTATTCAAAAAAATGAGTGCTGCCTCCTCTTTTGCTATAGATAGTAAATTATATTTTTCCTGTATGTAATAATTTTAAAATTTTCTCGGCATCAAAATCAGGTGCCTGGTTCATGGCAAGGTCATAGATTGGCTGAATAGTATCAAGCGGTTCCAGCAAATCAGTAGCTATCTGAGAAACAGAAAAGTTTTTGATTATCCTTTTAATAACTTGTTTGATTAAGTAGAGCTGCTCGCCTTCAATACGGCCAGCACGTTCCCCTTCTTCACGGCTGATGCGCCGGGTCTCCTGTACATCATATGCTTCAAAAGAATCAAACATCATATGGAACTGCCTCCTTGTAATATGGTCTGTAAGGTCATTGATTTCTTCAGCAGGGACATTGATTGTATGAAGAAATGCTGAAAATACAGAGCCCATAAGCTCTAAAATGTGTGGTGGTGTATTCTGTGTCAATTGGTTCCAGTAGTCTTCTGGAATCTCTTTTAAATGCTTGAAATCAGAGGAACTCTTGAGCTTGTTAAGAATGAAAATAGCTGAGAGTTCATCACCTTTTTCAATTAAATCTTCTTGAGAATACTTATTCAAAGGAACGATTAGATATTTATAATCTGGAATGAATTCTTCAAAGATATCACTCATGAATACCCGGTCTTTAAAATGTAATGCAGAAGTCCATTGTCCCGTGCCTTCATAATAAATAATTGGCAGGATTGGCGGATATAAAAAATCTTTGGATTTCGTAATTCCAGGATGTAACTTTTCCTGTGTGGCAGTGTAATCAGTCCAGACATAAACCATGTATCTGAGCAGTCTGAAAGACATGTCAGCATCTGCTTCTGATTGATGTTCAATAAGTGCAATCAGATAAAGCTCTGTGTTTTCAATCTGAATTTTCTTCACAATGTCAGAATCACGGGATTCCTGAAATAAAGGAATAAAATGTGAAGAAACGTCTTCAATATCCTCTGGCTTTATGTTCATGAAAAAAGGAATATCCGTGTATCCTTTTAGAAATTGGGCACAGAGTGTCGAGTCTCCGAATACAATCTTGGCTGCATTGTCATGAATCTTTGAATTGTGTACCCCATGTTCAGTTGTCTTGTTGGTAGTTTCCATAGCGCTCCTCTCTGAGCAAATGTAAACTAAAAACTTTCTAAATATATTTTAACATTGTAAGTATAAAAAGACAATATAGAAATTGAATGAAAATAAATTCTATACAAAAGGGATTTGTCAAAAATTCAGAAGTACCGTAACATTTGCCCGGTGTGCATGCAACTTGTGCAAGTGCAGGGGCACTTAAAGTTGCGGTGAATGAGTAACATCATCAAAAATCTGAGTGAATTCTTTGCTGAAAAAGCAATGAAATTCAGAAACGAAATCCTGGCTGTGGATTTCCATGGGCGTTGAAACATAATGAAAATATCGTGCCCGAAATTTGATGTAGATGTAGTGTAGCACAGATAAAGAGTGAGGGCAATAGATGCAACAAAATGTTGCAGGAGATTTTGTGGGAACATATAAACATAGGTTTGGAAATGCGATAAGATAGTGGTTTGATTATAGATAAAACAAATAAAATGATATTAGTTATAGAAAATGTGCGATGTGTACAAAAAGAAAATATGAATTGTAGAAATTAAACGCTGAAAAATAAAAAAAGCATATTTATAATAAACAACTGTGATAGACATGATGTAGGAAAATATTTTTGATTGACATAAATGTTATAAGTACCTATCGGAAATTTAATGAAAAAGGAGAAAACTAAATGCATGATATAAAAATTCATGATGTTTCATTTTCTTATGCAGGCAGTGATAAGTTAGTTTTGAAAGACATTAATGTGGATGTAGAAGGTGGAGAATTCGTTTGTATTCTGGGACAATCTGGTTGTGGAAAGAGTACTTTGTTGCGCCTGATTGCTGGGTTGGAAGATTGTACAACAGGTGAAATTTTAGTCGATGGAGAAAAAATACATGGTGCAAGTTTGAATCGAGGAGTAGTATTTCAGGATTATGGCTTGTTCCCTTGGAAAACAGCCGGAGCCAATATAACGTTGGCATTAAAAAAGAAATTTCCGGACTGGGATAAAAATCATCTGAAAGAAAGAACGATTGAGCTATTAAAAGCGGTAGGATTAGATGAATCAGTTTACCGTAAATACCCTAAAGAATTGTCTGGTGGCATGAAACAAAGATGTGCGATTGCCAGTGCATTTGGAATTGACCCACCAATTCTTCTTATGGATGAACCGTTTGGTGCACTTGATGCCGTAACCCGTTCCATGCTTCAGGATATGGTATTAAAACTTTGGGAAAAACAGGAAGATAAAAAGACGGTCTTTTTTGTAACACACGATGTAGATGAAGCAATGATTTTGGCTAATCGGATTATTGTGCTTGGACAATCACCAAGTAATATAATTTTTGATGTAAAGATACCAGATGAGAAACGTACTACGAGAGATTCCAGATTTGAAGATCCAGAGTCAATTAAACTTAGAAATGAACTGCTTCGTCAAATTAATCAAGATGTGGAAGCACATGTACAAACCGTGCAATAATAGAGAAATCTATTTGCAAATAAAAATATTTAACTAAAAAGGAGAGAACAAATGAAAAAGAGAATTATCTCACTTCTTCTTGCAGCAGCAATGACTTTCAGCCTTACAGCATGTGGTGGAAATTCATCTGATGATAAAAAGGAAGAGACAAAAACAGAAAACACAGACAACAAAGAAACTCCAGAAGTGGATACAATTCACTGGGCAAGAGCAAATAGTGGAAATATTCTTGTTACAATTGCAAAACAGCAGGGATATTTTGATGAAGTTGGAATCAATGTAATTGAAGATCCAGTTGAGTCTTCAACAGCAGCACTTCAGGCACTTCAGGCAAAACAGGTTGATGTAACATCTAACCAGGGAACAAATAACCCGCTTCAGTTTATCTCCACAGGTTCTGATTTTTCAATCGTTGGTGGCTATATGCTGAAAGGTATGTATATTATTGGAAAGAAAGATACTCAGTATAAAGATGTTACAAGTCTGAAAGGTTCTAAATTTGCATATGCAGGGGTACATCCGGTAGTAGGTATGGCATTATTAGATGCAGGAATTGATCCTAATAATGATGTTGAATGGCTTACATATAGTACAAACAGTGACCGTCTTGCAGCAGTAGTTTCCGGAGAAGCTGACTATGCAGTACTTAGTGGAGACCAGTTATATGCAGTAGGTAATAATGATCAAATTGAGATTAAAGCATGGTTAGATGATCTTGTACCAAACTATGGATGCTGCCGTATGAACATGAATACTGATTTTGTAAAGAAGAATCCTACAACTGTAAAACTTCTTCTGAAATCTCTGATTCGTGCTGAGCAGTGGTATCTTGCAAATAAAGAAGAGTGTGTAAAAATTCTTGCAAAAGAAATCGGTGCAGAAGAAGATTATGTTGCAGCATATCTGTTAAATGATAATTATGTTTCCAGTGTAGATCCGTGTAAGAATTCTGTAGTTAAGACATGGGAGGCTATGATTAAGATGGGATTCATTGATCAGGCAGATGCTGACAAAATCAACATTGAAGATCATATTAACACAGAACTTTACAAAGAAGCTCTTGATGAGTGTGTAGCAGAATATCATGATGAAGATCCAGATTTCTATGATGGAAGAGTTAAATTCTTTGAAGAAAACGATCAGTAATAAGAGATAATTAACAAATAACTCAATTCCGCCGTTTTATACTGCGGAATTGGGTTTTTTAAGAAGGTAATGGTTCGGAGGTATCTATGCGAAAAGTTTTAAAATTTATAAAGGATTATTGGATAACAGGTTGTATTTATCTGGCTATGTTTTTTGGGTACAAGTATATCGCAGATAACCAGCTTTTTGGTGGATATCTTTTCCCTGCGGTAAGCAAAGTTGCAAATTCTTTTAAAGAAAATATTGGTACATTATTTATGAATATGTTTTATTCATTTCAATTAATGATTCCAGCTATTATTATTGCTGTTGTAATTGCGATAGTTGGTGGGACTATTCTTGGGATGAGTAAAAAAATTCGGAAAGTGGTTCATCCGGTGGTTTACTCAATTAGTGTAATTCCATCTATTTTGATGTCCCCATTTGCGCTGCTTATGGCTCCAAGTTTTAGAATAGCTTCTTTGTTCCTGGTGGTCTACAATACAATTTGGGCTACATTTTTTGCTACAATTAATGGTATTATGACGATAGACAAAGTTTATCTTGATAAAGCAAAAACTTTGGAGTTAAATCCGGTAGAAAAGATGTTTCAGGTAATCTTACCTGCAGCAATGCCGTCTATTATGTCAGGGTTTATTACATCTCTTAGAGGATCCTTTGTAGTGCTTGTATATGCTGAAATGTATGGCGCAAAATTTGGTATGGGATTTTATGTAAAAAAATTTGCAGAATATGGACTTTACAGTGAGGCGTGGAGTGGCTTCATTTTCATGGTTGTAGTTCTGGTTATTGTTATGCAGATATTCGAAAAAATGAAAAACCGTATTTTAAGATGGACAATTAATTAACAGAAAGACAAAGGAGGCAAATAAATATGAAGATTACAAAAGTAGATGCAATTCAGATTGAGGATAAACCGGATGATCAGCCGGGATGGCGTCCGATAGTGTGTCGCGTTTATACAGATACAGGATTATATGGAGATGGGGAAGCTGCAATTGCATATGGTGTTGGATCTACAGCGGCATATGGAATGATTCAGGATCTGGCAAAATTGATAATCGGTATGAACCCGTTGGATACAGAAGTTATTTGGGAAAAATTATATAAATCGACTTTCTGGGCACAAAATGGGGGACCGATTGTATTTGCAGGAATTTCTGCATTAGATATTGCGTTATGGGACATAAAAGGAAAATATTTTAATGTTCCAGTATATCAGTTGCTTGGCGGGAAAATGAGAGATAAGCTTCGCTGTTATGCAAGTCAGCTCCAATTTGGCTGGGGAGAAAGAAAAACACCGGCATATCAGATTGAAGATTATGTTGCAAATGCAAAAAAAGCTGTTTCGGAAGGCTATGATGCTATAAAAATTGACTTTTTTACATTCGATCCGAAAGGATACCGCTATAGCTCTGAGGAGACAACAAGAGTGCTTGATCCATATCATGTCCATGTTGTAATTGACCGCCTTGCAGCCGTCAGAGAGGCAGTTGGACCAGATGTAGATATTATTATGGAAAATCATTCCTATATAGATGCGCAGGTCGCAGTGCAACTGGGAGAACAGGCGAAAAAATATAATATACTGTTTTTTGAAGAACCAACTACACCAAATCCGAAGATGAATAAATTTGTCTGTGATAAATTAAATATCCCAATTGCTCAGGGAGAAAGAATTTATTCAAGATGGGGATATGCACCATATTTTGAAGATGGTTCCATTCAGTTGATTCAGCCAGATATCGGTAACTGTGGAGGATTAACGGAAGCAAAAAAAATATGCGATTTAGCTCACATTTATGATGTAGGAGTACAGGCACATGTGTGTGCAAGCCCATTGTCAACAGCGGTTGCTTTACAGTTAGAAGCAGCAATTCCAAACTTTACGATACATGAACATCATGTGTATAATCGATATGACTACAATAAAAAATTATGTAAATATGATTATCAGCCAGTTGATGGATATATTGCAGTTCCGGATTTTCCTGGTATTGGAAATGAATTGACAGATTATTGTTTCACAAATGGAAAGGTGACAACGATCGAATAAGCTTATTGATAAAAGCAATATATCTTTCAAAAGAAATCTATTTGACAGAAAATTCATCTTGATAAATAATATCCATATTGGAGAGTGTGGATATGTTTGAAATTGATGTCTGTTATAAATTTATATTTGAATCAATGCTCGAGGATGATGTATTGGGATATATAGCAAACAAGGTATATGAATATACTCATGCCGGGATATTTTTTGTGTCGGAGTCCGGAGAGATTCTGGCTTATGCCTGTTCGGGAAAAGACCAGAGCATGCGTTCGATTATAGAAGGGCATGTAACATTGGAAGATTATCCTTATTTCTTTGAGGAAGTGTCACCGAATGGAGAGTTCCAGACGGTTGCTGCGATGAAGGATAAGAAGAAAAATATTGGATATATCATTATTCACTATAGTAATGAAGAGTTTGGGACGTTTTTTGAAGAATTAGGAACAATTCTGACGGAAACAGCAAGACAATATTTTGAAGAGAAGCAGAAGAATACGTACTTAAATCTTTCGCTCAAAGACTATATTATCGGTTGGATGATTTTTGAAGGACAGCATTTTGTGGAATCGGAGCAGAGTCATACATTAAAAGGAAATTATTTGATGGCTTTGTTTACAGATGATTTTTCTGATATGGCGGTAGAGGCAGCAAAACTGGGAAGAATCTGGGAGCATTTTTACTTGTATGAAGAGAAACACTCCCTGACGGTTGTGCTATATCAGGTTTCTGAAAAGAATGCGCAAAAGATTTATCAGATGGCGCAGAAAGAAAATCTGAACTGCTATATGAGTGAGACATTTGAAGATATCAATGACTGTAGAACAAAAAGAGATTTGCTAAAACAGATGGAACGGATTCCGAAGATATGTGATGTCAGAGGGGTTAAAAGAGAAAAAGATTGGTATCTTCAGGGTATTTTTTCTTATACATTACCTTTAATCGAAGAGGCAGGACTGAGTGACTATTCGATTTTGAACTTGATAAAGGAAGATGAGAAGAATCACACAGAGCTTTATGATACATTGAAAATGTATTTATTATGCGAAAACAATGTGACGATGGCAGCGGAAAAACTTCATGTTCACAGAAATACATTGGTGTATAGATTAAAGCAGATAAAAGATTGTCTGGAATTAGATATTAACAATAATGAGATTTCGAGAGAACTTCTCGCATTTATGATTATGTATGACCTGTCGAAATCTTCAGAGGACTAGAGCATGAAACTTGTACAAGATTTACCAGAGATATTTGAAGAATTTGGAGAAAAAAGGCGGGAAGCCTTTTTAGAGGTAAAAGAGTATAAAGACAAAGGTGTACCTGTTGTTGGAATGTATTGTGCATATTTTCCAACAGAGCTTGCAATGGCGGTAGGTGCAATCCCGGTCGGCTTATGCTCTTTTTCGAATGAAACAGTTACGGCAGCAGAGCGTGAACTTCCTAAGAGTATGTGTCCACTTGTAAAATCGAGTTATGGTTTTGCAATCGAGGATAAATGCCCATTTTTCCATTTTGCAGATCTTGTGATTGGTGAGACAACTTGTGATGGAAAGAAAAAAATGTATGAACTGATGGCTGAATTTAAGCCGGTGTTTGTTATGGAACTTCCAAACAGCCAGTCTGAGAAAGGGCTGGAATTCTGGAGACGGGAAGTCATAAGGACAAAGGAATACTTTGAAGAATTTTTCCATGTTATTATTACGGATGAGATGATTCATCATGCAGTGCATCTGAGTAATGAGATTCGCAGATCCCTAAAGGAATTATGTGAAGTGATGAAGCTTGATCCGGCACCGGTTTTTGGTACGGATATCCAGAAGATGATCAATGGATCTAAGTATCGGTTTGATTTTAAGACGACACCGGAGCTGGTGGATGCTGTTACAGAAAAGATATTGGAAGAATATCATCAGGGAAAGCATCTTGAGAGCAGACCGAGAATTTTGGTGACAGGCTGTCCGATTGGCGGAGATACAATGAAGATTCTGGAAGGAATCGAAGAAAATGGCGGAGTAGTTGTTGCGGTAGAAAACTGCAGTGGGGTAAAGACGCTTGACCAGATGGTGGATGAGACTCAGGAAGACATTTATGGGGCAATAGCGAAAAGATATTTATCTACAGGTTGCTCTATTATGACGCCGAACGACAATCGAATTGAATTAATCGGACGAATTATTGAGGAATATCATGTAGATGGAGTTGTGGAAATGATTCTGTCAGGCTGCCATGCGACAGGTGCGGAATCTATTTATATCCGAAAGTTTGTAAATGAAGAAAAGAATCTCCCATACATTTCTATTGATACAGATTACTCGTCGGCAGATAAAGGACAGATATCTACGAGACTTGCCGCTTTTATTGAGATGATTCAGGCAGATAAAAGTGGCAAGAAAGAACTGGATATGAATTATTGTTATAAACTGATCGTATCAGGCATTTCAGGTGGAAAATGTTTTGAAGAGATTTTGCAAAACGTATGGGATTATACTGGAGTTCCGGTCAGATTTTCAAGGAGAAATCAGGAAGTTCTGTATGAAGTTGGAAAAGAACAGGTCACAGTAGATGCGCAACGTATAGTACATGAATGTTTAGACGGTGTTTGGATTGAAGCAGTGATTCTTGATGATCAGCGAAAGATACAAGTGCAGGAACTTGCAGATATTCTTGCAAAGAGCTTTTCCATGTATCAGAAGAACAGAAAAAATACAGGGAACAATCAAAAACGTCAGCCGGACTATTTGTGGATACTGGCGACAGATACTTCTCTGGCAGCAAGACTTGCAGGAAAAATTGAAGAAACTAAAGAGTTTTCTTCGGTTGTTGAAAAGCAGAAAGACAACAGTATCTTAATAACCAATATACGAGGTAAAGAGGATCGTGCCTTGCTGATCCGGTTGTGTAAAGAATTCATTTATGATTGTGATGGAAAGATACTGATTGGAAATGGTGTTAAAGCTGAGCAAAACTTAAGTGAAAATAAAAGGTTGCAGCAGGAAGTGTTTGAACTTGCAAGGAACCGTGCACCGGGGAAACATTTGTATTTGATAGAGCAATATTATCATGAACTGGCTATTTCTTACATCAGCCGGAAAGTTGGCGAAAATGGATTTAAGTTAAAAGAGCTGGAGCAGATCAGATGTGAAGATGAAGAGACAGGAAGAAATCTGTATGAGACACTCTACTGGTATCTGAGAATGAAAAGAAATGTGTCTCAGACAGCGGCAAAACTAAAGATTCACAGGAATACGCTACTTCCACGTCTGACCCGGTTAAATGATATGCTGGATCTGGACAATCGCGATGGGGCAGAGTGCGAAAAACTTTTGGTTGCCATGGAAATAGACAGAATGAAAAACAGTGATGAATAATAGAAACAATCTATAAAAGCAATACAATTATAGAAAAAATCAATTTGCATATTATGCTTTAAAAGTCTAAAATTTTAAACAGAATGGTTAATTGTGTCCGTTTATAGATACTAATAAATTTGATGAGGTGAAAGAATATGGAGATTATTAAAGATTTGCCAGAGGTTTTTGAAGAATTTGCTGAGCAGAGACAGAAATCATTTCTTATGATGAAAGAACTGAAAGACAAGGGAACACCAGTAGTAGGAGCTTATTGTACATATTTCCCAAAAGAGATTGCTATGGCTATGGGAGCTTCAACAGTCAGCCTGTGTTCCACATCTGATGAGACAATTCCGGAAGCAGAAAAAGACCTTCCGAAGAACTTATGTCCATTGATCAAATCCAGTTACGGATTTGCAAAGACAGATAAATGTCCGTTCTTCTATTTCTCAGATGTAGTTGTTGGGGAGACTACATGCGATGGTAAGAAGAAAATGTATGAGTTGATGGGCGAGTTCAAAGATGTGTTTATAATGGAACTGCCAAATACTCAAGGACCAGAAGCACTGAAGCTTTGGAAGAAAGAGATTATCCGTTTTAAAGAATATCTTGAGAAAAGATTTGAAGTAACGATTACAGATGAAGATGTAAGAAAAGCTGTTAAAATTGAGAATGAAGCAAGAAAAGCACTGAAGCGTCTTTATGAAGTTATGCAGCATGATCCGGCTCCAATCAGTGGACATGATCTGTTCAAGGTTCTGTACGGAAGTACATTCAAATTAAATCGTTCTGAGATTGCCGGAGAAGTGAATGCCCTTGTTGACAAGATTGAGGCAGAGTATGCATCTGGAAAGATGCTGGAGAAGAAACCAAGAATTCTGATTACAGGATGCCCAATCGGAGGAGCAACTGAGAAAGTAATCCGTGCTGTTGAGGATAATGGTGGTGTTGTCGTAACTTATGAAAACTGTACTGGAGCTAAATCCATCGATCGCCTTGTTGATGAAAACGCTGAGGATATTTACCAGGCAATTGCAGAGAGATATCTGGCAATCGGTTGTTCAGTTATGACACCAAACCCGAATCGTTTTGATCTTATGGGACGCCTGATTGACGAGTATCAGGTTGACGGAGTTCTTGAGATGACACTTCAGGCCTGTCATACATATAACGTTGAGACTCGTGCAATCCGCAAGTTTGTAAATGAGGAAAAAGGAATTCCATACATTAATGTGGAGACAGATTATTCTCAGGCAGATGTCGGCCAGCTCAATACAAGGATTGCAGCATTTATTGAAATGTTGTAAGATTGCCGGTTACAGACTATTTTAACATGAATTTTGAAATTCATGTTGTGTAAATTCATGAGAGGGAAAGCTAAGATATGAAGTTTATAGGAATTGATATTGGATCTACTTGTGCCAAGACTGTTGTTATGAACGAGAACAAAGAAATTGTTCTTGAGTTTGTGCAGCCGACAGGATGGAGCAGTGTGGATACGGCAGAAGAGATTCGTAAGAAGCTTGTGGAAAATGATGCGGATCCTGCAGAAAATGTATGTGTTGCTACTGGATATGGCCGTGTGTCTGTGCCATATGCAGATAAGATGATTACAGAAATTACCTGTCACGCTATGGGGGCTGTCTGGATTTTTGATAATAAAGATATGACAATCATTGATATCGGTGGACAGGATACAAAGATTATCTGTGTAGAACAGGGATTTGTAAAAGATTTCATGATGAATGATAAATGTTCTGCCGGAACAGGAAGATTCTTGGAAATTATGGCAAATACATTGTCCATGCGTCCAAATGAGATGTGTGAGCTTGCAAGAGAAGGCTCAGGTGTAACGATCAGTTCTATGTGTACGGTATTTGCAGAGTCTGAGGTCATAAGTCTCATTGGTCAGGGAGAGAAGAAGGAAAATATCGCATTTGCAGTGGTTGATTCTATCGTACGAAAAGTTGCAGCACAGGCAAATCGTATGAGTGAAGATCGTCCGATGCTTTGCCTGACTGGTGGTCTCTGCGAGTGCAGCTATATCAGTGAAGCGCTGACAAAGGAACTTGGCATGGAAGTTAAGACAGATCCGCAGAGCCGTTATGCAGGAGCAATCGGTGCGGCACTTGGAGCAGTAAAGAAAGGTAAGAAGAACTAGGAAAGTCTGGATTAAAGAAGTTTTACATTTTTGTTGTAAGCTCCTTTTTTGTATGTTATATTAGATGTATAACAGAAAACTTAATCTGTTCATGAAATCATCCGTAAGGATAGAACAAAAGAGATAATGAGGGTGATACGATGCTGATAGAGATTGATTTTAACAGTGATGAGGCACTGTATGTGCAATTACAGAATCAGATTATTATGGGAATTGCGACTGCGACGATCCAAGAAGGAGAATCCCTTCCATCTGTCCGTCAGCTTGCGGATACGGTAGGCATCAATATGCATACAGTGAATAAAGCATATTCCATATTGAAGCAGGAAGGATTTATCCAGCTTGACCGCAGACGTGGTGCTGTGATTGCAATTGATGCAGATAAGGCAAAGGCTTATGCAGAAGTAAAGCGTGCGCTAAGAATCGCGCTGGCTAAGGGAAGTCTTAAAAATGTCAGTAGAGAAGAAGTTCACGAGATGGTGGATGAATTATTTGATGAATACGGTGGAAAGGAATAACAGACAGCATGAATTATACAGAACCAGCAAAAGAAGTGCTGAAAAAAGCGGAAAAGATTGCCAGAGAACTGGATCATCCATATGTAGGAACAGAACATCTGCTGCTTGCATTTATGCGGGTATGTACAGGTGTGGCGGGACAGATATTGTCAGCGAATGGTGTAGAAGAAGCAAATTTATATAAGATTGTAGATGAACTGATCTCACCGGTCGGAGAAGTGACTTTTCAGGAAAAGCCAAAGAGAAGTCCGAGACTTGAATATACTCTGGAGGAAAGCAAGGAAGAGGCAATCCGTTTTCAATCAGAGGCAATTGGAACAGAGCATATGCTCCTTGCAATCCTTCGGGAACCGGACAGTGTTGCAACCAGAATACTTCTGACACTCAATGTAAATATACAGAAAATCATGCAGGATACGCTGGAAGTTCTCGGCGTGGATATCAAGGAATATCAAGAGGAGCTTCAAGAGGCATATCAAAGAAAAGATGGGATTTTAGACCAGTATGGTACAGATCTGACTATGCAGGCAGAAGAAGGAAAGCTTGATCCGGTCATTGGAAGAAAAGCAGAGATTCACCGCCTGATGCAGGTACTTGGCAGAAGAACGAAGAACAATCCGTGTTTGGTGGGAGAGCCAGGAGTCGGTAAGACAGCAGTGGTAGAAGGACTTGCCGCACAGATCGCAAGAGGCATTGTACCGGAAGGAATGCGTGACAAGCGGGTCTATACGTTAGATCTTGCAAGTATGATCGCAGGTACAAAATACCGTGGTGAATTTGAAGAACGTATGAAGAGACTTTTGCAGGAAGTAAAGTCGGCGGGAAATGTTATTTTATTCCTGGATGAAGTGCATACAATCATCGGCGCAGGCGGTGCTGAAGGCGCAATGGACGCATCTAATATTCTGAAACCGTCTCTTGCAAGAGGAGAACTTCAATTGATCGGAGCAACAACGATTGCGGAATATCGGAAATACATTGAAAAAGATGCGGCACTGGAACGAAGATTCCAGCCAATTACAGTGGAAGAACCAGATGAACAGCAATGTAAGGATATTTTAAAAGGATTAAAAAGCAGATATGAAGCCCATCATCATGTAGAGATCACAGATGAAGCTCTTCAGGCGGCAGTTACACTTTCTGCACGTTACATCAGTGACCGTTTTCTTCCGGATAAGGCAATTGATGTGATTGATGAAGCTTGTGCGAAAGTGAGTCTTAGTGGATTCAAGACACCGGAGCATATCTATGAACTGGAAAAGGTTCTTGGTAATTACGAAGCAAAGATGGAAGAGGCAATTCTTGCAGGTGATCTTGTGGAGGCTTCCAGGATCCGGGCAGAGAAAGAAGATGCTCAGAAAAAGATTATGCAGACGAAGAAGCGTTTTCAGAAAAAGCAGGCGGGCAGAAAACCACTTGTAACAGAAGAGGAAGTGGCAGCGGTCGTATCTGACTGGACGAAGATTCCGGTGCAGAAGCTTCAGGAATCTGAAGGTGTGCGCTTGCAAAAGTTAGAGCAGACGCTTCACAAGAGAGTGGTTGGACAGGAAGAAGCAGTTACGGCTGTGGCGAAAGCTGTACGAAGGGGGCGTGTGGGGCTAAAAGATCCAAAGCGCCCGATTGGCTCATTTTTATTCCTTGGACCGACCGGAGTTGGTAAGACGGAATTGTCAAAGGCATTATCAGAAGCATTATTCCATGATGAGAATGCCATGATCCGTGTTGATATGTCCGAATATATGGAACAGCACAGTGTGGCAAAGATGATCGGTTCGCCTCCGGGATATGTTGGCCACGAGGAAGGTGGACAGTTAAGCGAACAGGTGCGAAGACATCCGTATTCAGTGATCCTTTTTGATGAGATTGAAAAAGCACATCCGGATGTATTTAACATTTTACTGCAGGTATTAGATGATGGACATATTACAGATTCTCAGGGTAGAAAAGTTGATTTTCGGAATACGGTCATTATTATGACGTCGAATGCAGGCGCACAGGCGATCATTGATCCCAAAAGGCTAGGATTTGGCAATAAGGAGAATCAAGAGGAAGATTACAAGCGTATGAAGATGAATGTTATGAATGAGATCAAGCTTGTCTTCCGTCCGGAATTCCTGAATCGAATTGACGAGATCCTTGTATTTCATCCGCTAGGTGAACCGGAACTTAAAAAGATTACGGGAATGATGTGCCAGGAGGTGGTCAAGCGTGCAAAAGAACAGCTGGATATTCATTTGACGGTGCGTGATTCTGTGAAAAAGCTGATTATGGAAAAAGGAACCGATAAGAAATATGGAGCAAGACCGTTAAGACGTGCAGTACAAAGTGAACTGGAAGACAGTCTGGCCGAGGCAATTCTCGCAGGTGAGATTAAGCGTGGTCAGGAAGTCGTTGCCGGCGTATCGAAAAAAGAAATAAAATTTGAGGTCAAGACTACCAAATAAAAATAAATTGATATATAATAATGAATACAAATGAACCTTAGGAGGAAAGAGCTAATGGCAGCAGTGAAAGAGCTATTAAGAGCTGAAGCAGACGGAGCACTTGGTTTTGGAGACTATACTCTGAGCAGCAAGACAAAACTGGACGGATTTGAATTCCAGGGAGATGTGTATAAGGTAAAGACATTCTCTGAGATTACAAAGTTGGAAAAGAATGGTATGTTCGTATACGAATCCGTTCCGGGAACAGCAGTAGAAGATTTTAAAGCTTCTGAGAGAGAGGTTTCTTTTAAAGTATCCGGTACTGAGGATGCGCAGATTACACTGGAGCTGGAAGCAGACAGCGAATATGTTGTGTATATGGACGATGTGAATGTCGGCGATATGACAACGAACTTAAGCGGAAAACTGAGCGTGAGCGCAGAACTTGATCCGAATAAAGAGATTGAGATCAAGATTATCAAGAAGTAAATACGCAGAACATCGGGGGGAGCTCGCAGAGGCGTAGCTTCCCCTTTCTGGTAAAATGGAAATAAAAAAGAAATGATAAATCAAGGTTTAAGAGTGGATTTATAAGTAGAAGTATAAAAAAGATGTAAGGGAATCGTACATGGCAAAAGGTAAAAAAAGTATATTTTTCTGTCAGAACTGTGGACATGAAGAAAGCAAATGGCTTGGGCAGTGCCCGATGTGCAAGGAATGGAATACATTTGTAGAAGAGAAAGTTTCAGTAACAAGAGGAAATACGGCTGCAGTGCAGCAGGTAAGGGATGCGAAAGATGCGAAGGTAGTGACACTTTCCAGTATTACGACTGATGACGATGAGCGGATGCAGACGGGGATTCTGGAACTTGACCGAGTGCTTGGTGGTGGAATCGTGCCTGGATCGCTTGTGCTGGTGGGAGGGGATCCGGGAATCGGTAAATCAACACTTCTCCTGCAGGTATGTCAGAAGTTATCAGGACAAAGCCGTAAGATATTATATATTTCCGGGGAAGAATCGTTAAAGCAGATTAAACTGCGTGCGAATCGGATGGGAACATTTTCTGAGAGTTTGTTTCTGTTGTGCGAAACGAATCTTGGAATTATACGTCATGTGATAGAAGAACAGCATCCAGATATGGTCGTGATCGACTCAATCCAGACGATGTATAACGAAGAGGTCGCGTCGGCACCGGGAAGCGTGTCTCAGGTGCGTGAATCGACCAATGTATTTATGCAACTTGCAAAAGGACTTAATATTTCAATATTTATTGTAGGACATGTGACAAAAGAAGGCACAGTTGCAGGCCCACGCGTATTGGAACATATGGTGGATACAGTGTTATATTTTGAAGGAGACAGACATGCATCTTACCGGATTCTGCGTGGGGTGAAGAATCGTTTTGGATCTACGAATGAGATTGGCGTGTTTGAGATGCAAAAAGGTGGCTTGGTGGAGGTAGAGAATCCGTCCGAGTATATGTTATCAGGAAAACCGGAAAATGCATCGGGTTCTGTTGTGGCATGTGCAATGGAAGGAACAAGACCGATGCTCATGGAAATTCAGGCACTTGTATGTAAGACGAACTTTGGAATGCCGAGACGTACGGCAGCAGGGCTTGATTATAACCGAGTCAATCTTCTGATGGCAGTTCTGGAAAAACGTATGGGAATGCCGCTTTCCGCGTATGATGCATATGTGAATATTGCAGGAGGAATCCGGCTGAATGAGCCGGCAGCAGACTTAGGAATTGTGATGGCGATTGCATCAAGCTATAAAAATCGCCCAATTGATGAGGATACCATCGTGTTTGGCGAAGTAGGATTAAGTGGAGAGGTGCGGGCCGTGACCATGCCGGAACAGAGAGTATCAGAAGCAAAAAAACTGGGATTTAAAAGATGTATTGTCCCTGCAGTTTCCATGAAGACGATTGGAAAGATGGAAGGAATAGAGATACTAGGAGTAGAAAATGTAAACCAGGCTATGAATCTTGTGTAACGGCTGAAAGAGATAGGAACAGGAGGGTAAAAGATGGCGTTAAAAGACTATAATAAAGCATTTCGTTATGGGAAAAAAGAATATGAGAGCCGACTTCTTGCAGGGAGGAAGCCGACTTTGGAATCTTTGGACGAAATATTACCAGATGAGGCATTATCAACAGAATCACTGGGACTTGTTCAGATTCCGATCGATCAGATAGTTGGAACAAGATATAGTGGTAGAAGCAGTGCATTTGCAAGTAATTTTATGCCGATATTGGAGAGTAATACGGAGTTTGCAATCAAATGGGCAAAACTCAGCACTTCTCATGAAAAGGAAGGAATTCATGAGCCGATCAAGGCGTGGGAGTATATGAATAAATTCTATGTAGAAGAGGGAAATAAGCGTGTCAGTGTCATGAAATTTTTTGGTGCAATTTCAATCCCGGGAACGGTAACGCGTATTCTTCCGAAGAAAACGAATGATAAAAACGTAAAAATTTATTATGAATTTGTGAATTTTTACAGAGTGTCTAAAGTAAATTATATTACATTTTCAGAAGAAGGACAGTATGCACAGCTCATAAAAGAGATGGGAAAACATCCGGATGAGTACTGGACAGATGATGACAGACTGATTTTCAGTTCTGTGTATGCAAGATTTACAGCGGCATTTCATGCACAAGGTGGACAAGAACTGGAAGTTTCATCAGCAGAGGCATTCCTTTCATTTTTACATCTATACAGTTATGAACGAGTGGAAGAAATGTCAGTAGAAGAAATTAACGAACTTGTGAAGAAAGCATGGGAAGAATTTGTTCTGCTTCAGTATAATGATGAGGAAAAAGTAGAATTGAAAATGACTCCGACAGAAGATAAGCCATCTCTGTTTGAAAAATGGCTTCCTCTCGGTGGCAATAAAGAACCATCTCATTTGAAAGTAGGATTTATCTATGCGAAGACACCACATTCTTCTGCGTGGACATATGGTCATGAACTGGGACGCAGGCATCTTGAGCAGACATTTCCAAATGAAGTCACGACTGTAAGTTATGAAAATGTAACAGAAAAAAATATAGCATCAGCCATGGAGGAAGCTATTCATGCGGGTTGCAATATTATATTTACGACAACTCCGACATTTGCGCAGGAAAGTTTAAGAGCGGCAATTACACATCCGGAAGTAAGAATCTTAAACTGTTCTTTGAATACGACGCACCGCTACATCCGGACTTATTATACTCGTATGCATGAGGCGAAGTTCCTGATGGGAGCAATTGCAGGGGAAATGGCTGAAAACGATAAGATTGTCTATATTGCGGATTATCCGATTTTGGGAACAATTGCACAGATTAATGCATTTGCGCTTGGAGCGCAGATGACAAATCCAAGAGCGAAGGTGTATTTAGAGTGGTCTACGCTGAAAGAGCAGGATATTGAGAAAAGAATTGACGAGATAGATCCGAATTGTATTTCGGGAAAAGATATTATCGTACCAGATGATAACAATCATTTTTATGGAGTATATCATCGAGAAAGTGGCGGAGGTGAGCAGAAGAATCTTGCAATGCCACTGTGCCACTGGGGAAAATTCTATGAAGAACTGATCCGTACAATTATGGCAGGAAACTGGGAACAAGATAACGATGTGGAAAAAGCAATTAATTACTGGTGGGGAATGCCGACAGGGGTAGTAGATGTTATTTGTTCAAAAAAACTTCCGGCGGGTACAGTCCGGCTGGTCAATGTATTAAAGCATAATTATAAAACGGGACAATTTCATACATTTACAGATCAGATGTATGCACAGGGACATATACTTAAGGAAAAGAAAGGTGAAACGCTGTCTCCGGAAGAAGTAATCGAGATGGACTGGCTGGCAGAGAATATTATAGGAAGAATACCAAAGATTGAAGAATTACAGGAGCAGGCCAAACCGGTTCTTACACAACAGGGGATTGAGACGAGGAAGGGATAAAGAACAATGCGAATAATGGTAATTGCAGATGAAGAGTCGAAATACCTTTGGGATTTCTTTGACAAAAGCAAACTGGAAGGTGTGGACTTAATTATATCCTGTGGTGATTTGAATCCAAATTATCTGTCTTTTCTTACAACATTTGCAGCTGCTCCGGTACTGTATGTGCATGGAAACCATGATGAAAAATATGATCGTATCCCACCAGAAGGTTGTATTTGCATTGATGATAAAATTTATGAATTTGAAGGCTTGCGAATTTTAGGACTTGGTGGTTCCATGCGTTATAGTGGTGGGAAATATCAGTTTACAGAACGCGGAATGAGGAAAAGAGTGAAGAAACTATGGTTTCAATTGCTAAAACACCGTGGTTTTGACATTCTGGTCACACATGCTCCGGCATATCAGATCAATGACGGAAGAGATTTGCCACATCAGGGATTTCAAGTATTTATAGAGCTGATAGAGAAGTACAGTCCGAAGTTCTTCGTACATGGACATGTACATATGACTTACGGAAGGCAGCATAAGAGATGTGATAAATATAAAAACACACATATTATCAATGCATATGAAAGATATGTATTTGATTATGAAGATGATGAGATGAGTCCATTGAAGTTTGGAAAAATCGTAGGACAACAATAAGTTTAAGGCTGGCACGTAGTATTTTAGTGAAATGCTACGTGTCAAACTGCGTTTAATGGAAACTCTTCTCGCAAATAAGATACTTTAATTGCAATTTTGGGTATTAATTTGGGGGAAATGTAATTCAAACTGCAAATATGAACAAGTAAAGCGAAATGTGATAACTAAAATTGTGTAAATTGTGCAAATAAAATAAATAATAAAAACAATATTGACAATTCTAGACAGGCATGATATATTATACAAGCTGTCGCGTGAGACAAGACTGGAAAGTGCTTAAGAGCTCATGGGAACGCAAAAAAATAAATGAAATTTCCTATTGACAAATGTCGATAGAAATGATATTCTAGATAAGCCGTTTTGAACGACAGAGATGATCGGAACAAACAGCAAAAAAGAAAAAGATAATTAGAATGAAAATCGACAAGAGGTTATAAAGCCTCTGCCGATTTTCTTTTTTTATAGGAAACAGCAGAAAAGAAGAGCGTGCAGAGTGTAAAAACTCTGACACGCTTATTTTTTTTACCATAAAAAGCGAATGAGGACGGAAAGGAGCATAGAACATGGCGAAACGAAAGTATAAGCGTCTGCATTATGAGGACAGGCAGACCATAGAGGCTATGAGTAAGCAGGGCAGCAGTGTAAGTGATATTGCAGAGGCACTGGGAACGCATAGGGACACAATTTATAGAGAGTTCAAACGCTGCAACGCCACACTGAAAACCTACACGGCAGCAGCAGGGCAGCAGGCGTTATAAACAAGAATAACAAAAGAGAGGTAAGACACATGAAAAAAGTAGATTTTAACAAATTGCAGGCAGGCGATTTAGTAGAAGTGCCACGCACACAGTTTGCACCTATGCGTAGCGGCTGGAATGGCTGGTTATTCAGTGAGGCAATAGTAATAAGAAAGGGCGTAGGAAGAAAAAGCAAAAAGAATGTAGTCGTAGTGGAAATGAGAACACCAGCAGGAAAGAACAGCTACGGGACTATAGAGGCTACATTTTACGCAGAGAATGTTTTTACTACGCCAGCAGCAAAGAACGCAAGAAACATTTTGAAGAAATACGGAATAGAGGACGCAGAGAGCTTTTACAAATTCATTGAGCGGGACGACGTAACGGGCTGCGACTGGATAAGGTTTTTAATAGAAAAAGGCTTTTTATTTAATGAGTAGGCGGCAGCAGCCGCCACGAGTGCCGTTAGTTCAGTTGGTTAGAGCAGCCGCCTCATAAGCGGCAAGTCGTGGGTTCAAGTCCCACACGGCACATTGTGTAGCAGGCATGGCGAGCCTGCGGCAGAGGGCAGCAGGCTAATAGCTGCAATCTGTATACCGTGGAAAAATAGCGGCGGTCATACCAGCCAGAAAGTATGTGGACGGTCAACAGGTTTTCAGCTGCTTTTTAATGCGAAAAGCAGCCCGCACGGTAAAACCAAACGCCAGAACAGGAGAGCGGCACACATGGAAAGACAGAGAGCGCCGCCGAAAGGAAGAGAGGCAGAGAATGGCAGCAGAGGCATTGATAGTAGAGGACGCATACCAGAGAGGCTATGCAGATGCCATAGCAGATATGCGAAAGAAAAAAGAGCAGAGGCGGCAGCGGGAGCAGGCAAAGAAAGCCTGCCGCTGGTATTTCATTAAGCAGAAAGCCTACGGGCTTGCAATGCTGGCAGTTACCGTGCTGGCGGCATGGGCGACAGAGGGCGACATAACAATAGCGGTTATTACCGTACCGCTGGGGCTT